>Ga0066640_10002840_pt1 | contig 10372 bp, 13 predicted proteins | sample CryGeyCG2114_020_2_FD_59505 | JGI IMG/M metagenome (GOLD analysis project Ga0066640, IMG submission 59505) | Groundwater microbial communities from aquifer - Crystal Geyser CG11_big_fil_rev_8/21/14_0.20 | ecosystem: Environmental > Aquatic > Deep subsurface > Groundwater | place: USA: Utah... | reverse complement strand
AGTAATAAAATAATCATTCTCAGCATCAAGAGGGCTAATTTTGTTTCTGATAACTAACCTCGTCAATCCAATGCCAACTGCACCATGACACCACGCAACATTTACTTTTTTAGTGTCAGGAGAATCAATCCAGGAATTATATTTTTTATCGTAATAGCTCTTTTCAATATCAATACATTGCACTATATAATTAATAAGCGTCTTATCTTTTTCAAGCTCATATAGTTTAAGTAGTGCATAATATACCCCTGTAATACCATGAGCATAGCTTGGGATTAAAATATCAGGTGCTGAATTATCAAGAGCAGCCAACAAATTATTTTTACAATGTGTTATGTATTTGGTTAGCATATCATGTTTGATAATATTTTTTGCCTTTAGTATTGATAATAAAAATCCCGCATAGCCAGACATAATGTCATAGTTACGTTCTTCAAATATCAAGCGATCAAAACGGCAAAGAAATTGATTAACTACATTTGGATCGATAAGGGGGATTACCACTGAGAAATAATATAAGAAATATACTACACCACCAATTCCATCATATAAGCCAATTGTATTAAATGAGAAAGCATTATTTTCAGCTTCATTTATCAAAAAATCAGAATAAGCATAAACAAGTTCTTTATATGGCGATATATTGTATTTGTAGCCACAAATACCTAAGACGTAAATTATACCAAGAGTACCATTATATAATGAATTATCAGTAATGCTTTGTGTTATCTTGCTGCCCGCAGGAATGATGCATGGCCAGCTAATATAATTTCCATCTTTAATCATTTTTCTATAAAGCAATTCACATATATTCAGTATGTTTTTCTTGATACCGTTAGATGATGGAGTTTTGTCAGTAATTTCCGGTTTTTTTAGTTGTACTATTAGCTTATCCTGATGGTCAGGATAGCGTAATGTGGCAAAACTATTTTTAATGATAGTATTCTGAATATCTAAATCATTTTCTCCCCAAAATTCCTTTAGATTTTGTTTAACATGTTCTATTGGAGAAATAAAGGAGTCCATATGGACTTTATTATTGTCACAGTCATATATATTTTTTTCTGAAGTATCGGAATAAAAAATTGGAATATTTGATTCACTCAGTGAGTGTAATTCACTTTTTATGAAATTTTTATATTCAGGTGTTAATCGGATGCTGTTTTCTAGGAATGAAAAGTGTTCAGTACGCTTTATTTGGTTATGTAATAGTAAAGGATGATAGCTCTCTATAATCAGCTTAGCATACTGATTGGTAGGTCTGATTATTACCCTTGAAGCACAGTTATTAAAATAATTTAATGGTGATTTACTGCCTAACAGTTCATCTTTTCTGAATAAGAAGTAATTATATAGTTCATTAAAGCCATTCAAAAATTGTTCTTCGAATTCTGTTGGGTCAAGGGGATTTGAGTTTAAGTATGGGCGGCTCTTGTGCGGGAAAAGCTTTCCAGAAATTCTTTTTAATGTCATTTCATCTGTACCTGCTTTATCCCAGCTCAATGTGCTAAATGGAAGAATTTGTTCATGAGAATTACCAATAACACTGTTATCAAAGCCACTATATTTATGATTAGACATGTTTCGAGTTGGAAGCACTAAAGAACTGCAAACTAAACTGCGTTCGCGAGATTTTAGTTTTTTATTTTGCAGTAAAACGGGAGTTAATAAGCACTCGCAATCAACTAGAATGGGATATTTACCATTGGCGATAACATTTTCGGAATGAATATCTTGAGAGTTTAATAAGTGAAATATGCATAGCAATCCGCCTAAGTGTTGAAAGAAAAATTCTACATCTTCCTTGCTACTGCACGGTTCGTTATATAAAAATCCTTGCCATCCATATTGATCCCTAAAAAGGGTTGAAGGTAGTTTGAATGTAAAATTTGTATTTGAGTTAATCCAAGAAAGGAATTTTTTTAAAGATCTGACAAGCTTTAAAGACCGCGGTTTATAAACTAACAATTTTTCAGTTTTTTGGTTTGTAAAAGTTGCTATTATTACCCGCTGCCCATGTTGATGTTTGTCGCCGGCAAACTCAATTTTTGTTAAACAATAAGATGCCAAGTTTTTTAAATAAAGCTCATTTTCAATGCCATAAAAATCACAGTTTAGCCTAGAAAAGAATAATTCTAATGCATGCAAAAATTGCTCAATATTGGTAAGTATTAAATTTTGAAGTTCAGAATATTTATTGAAAATAATTTCTATAGCTTTTACGTTAGAGATGATTTCAATAAATTCTTTAAAGCGAGCCTTGCTCGTCTTCCTTTTTAAAGCACCTTTTGTTTTCGCATTATGTAACTCAGAAATTAAAGTTCTAAAAATTATTATCCCAATCTCCTGCTTAAAGAACTTCAAAACAGTATCTTTAATAAAAGTGTTAGAGATTGAATTTCGAACTATAGGCAATTTATCTGTAATTTTTTCGATTTCAAGGTGTGTAAAATTAATAAGTGGAGCAATAGGAAATAGTAACTGAGTTTCTGCATCTGAATCATTCAGCAAGTTTCGCCATCTTTGATAGCTATCTTCGTTGTCTTGAATAATTTTTCTGAGTTTACTATCCATGATTAAAGTGAGGTTCTTACTTCAATAATTTTTCCGATAATTTCTTCCTCGCTTTTAATTTTAATGGGCTGAAATTTTGGGTTAAGGGATACTAAGTATTTACCATCTGAGCCAAAAACAATCTGTCTATAAATTGCTTCTGGCAGCATACTAGATTTTGCGATGACGAAATCGCCATCATGAACTTGTTCTTTTGGATCTACGATTAAAATACTGCCTTCATCGAACTTTGGCATCATAGCCTTACCGATTAATTTTACCGCAAAGCAACGTGGAGAAATAGTTAAGTTAACTATCACCATTTCAGTAGGTTTTTTTTCCACATCCTTCAAAGCGGTTTCAAGATCATATGCCTGAGATAGGGTTAGCAGCGGTACTTTTTTAGCTTGGTTTTCAGCTTTATATAGTTCTTGATCAAGAGTAGTGGCTGAGCCTTTACCTGTTTCTAGCCAGGTTAAATTTACTCCTAGTTTTTCAGCGATTTGTCTTCTGGCTTTAGGGTGTGGAATGGCTTTACCATGGAGCCACTTGTTTGCACCAGAGCGTGAAATATTAAAAATTTCTTGGATATAATTTACCCTACCACGCCCAAATGCAGGGTATTCTCTTATATCCAATGCCTCATTCAAGCGCTCGGAAAATTCTTTTGCTTTTTTATCAATCACTTGTGTATCCAAGACTTATATACCTCCAGCAAGAGTATACATTTAGCCGAGCTTAAAATCTACCTAAAAAACAAAAAGTGCACATAAATATAAAAATATGTTTACTTTTAGGTTGACTTTATGATTTGTTGGGTCTACTATTGTTTTGTAAATATGAACTAAGGAGTAAAAAGTAAGTTTGGTGGAAAATTGAGAGTCTATTGGAGAGCTGCCACTCCCCAATAGACGAGAAACGCAGTATACGGCCAGAAACCGTTGCGCGATTAGGATCATATCAAATAGCGGCCTAACGCGCATCACCATTATCTGCCTTTCCTTCAATGCCACTGTTTTAAAATTTTGCTTAGCAAGAATCTGATGTAGCTATAGGAGATTTAGTTATGACGCAGATGGTAATTGAAACAGATGAGTTAGAAAAAATTTTAAAAGACATTTTAGGGGTGCTGACGACATTGCATCAAGAAGAAGCTGCAGGCTTAGAGCAAACGAGTATCCGAATCGAAATTAATGCGTTAGAAGCGATTGCTGAAAGAGTAAATCGTGTGGGTAGACAGGGAATGATTAGATGAAAAGTGTATTAGTGAATTTTGGTGAAGGTGTGCGGGTGTTAAGAGATGGTGAAGACTTTTTACGGTTAGTTTTTAGTGTTAATACAGATAGAGAAACTATCGAGGTAATAACGCTCAGTAAATCAAAGGATATTGAAGTGCTAGAGGGTTTTCTTGATGAATAGAAGTATGCTTTCACCCTTAGACAAGATGAGGGTGTTTATTGGTAAGTTAAATAATTTAGAGTGTTGAAAAATGGAGGTAATAAAGATGGAAGCTTTGACTAAACAACAAGAGAAAGAAGTCATTAAGTTGATGGCAAAAGAGTTCTTAGAATATCGATTGGGTATTGAGGCTACCAAGAAAAACGTTCACTGTTTTAGCCAGCACATTGAAGATTTTGAGAAAGAAATCCAATCGATGGGACTAAAAAAAAGCCTTAAAGAAACGGTTTGTTTCAAAAAGACAAATAGGTTGCATTTCAATAGGAGTGCACGGACATGTTGATATTAAGCAGACGAATTGGAGAGGCAATTTATATCAATGATGATATCAAAGTAGTCTTATTGGGTGTGAAAGGTAATCAAACCAGAATTGGTATTGAAGCACCTGACAACATTGAGATTCAACGTGAAGAAATTTATCAACGGATTCATGCTAAAAAAACCGATTTGGTTGATGACTCAGATGAGAAATAGGTTGTGAAGGTATGAACGACAATAGAGGACAGGCCGTATGGAAATAAAAACAGCAAACAGTTTGTTCTTAGAAACAATAAAGCGTACAAGAACGACCTTCTTCCTATGGGTCATCAGCCTCCTATATAAGACACGCAAGATTTTTGAGAGGTAGTGACAAGAAGTAGCGCAAAAAAATAAGTTGGTTAAATTAAAAGATTAACGAGATATATATAAATAGTATTAAGAGGTATTAGGATGATGGTAAACAACGCACCGATAGTAAGTAAGCCGGACAAGAAAGAAGTAAAAGCGAAGAAACCTTATAGAAATAAATGCTATTTGCCATTTATTTTATATCCATCAGCAATGTACAAAAATGATAAGGGCCATGCATTCATTGAAGAATTAAACATGGATGAAATTGGTGGAGACTTTGTTTTATATATTGGCATCCCCTTCTGTCGTGTTCGATGCAAAGGTTGTCCTTATTTCGTTGCAAGATTGTCAAAAACAGACCCAAGAAATGAAGAGGATATTTTCGTTGATGCATTAATAAAAGATATCAAGCATTGGGCATCTTATAAGAAATGGAATACTGGCAGCTTAAAAGCCATCTATATTGGTGGTGGAACAGGAACAATCTTGAAAACAAAAAACCTTAAAAGAATAATCGATAAAATATTTGAATGCTTTAATGTTTCTGACGAGTATTGCTTAACGCTTGAGGGAAATGCGAGTGATTACGATGAGGAAAAATTAGATTATGTGGCAAACTCTGAAATAACTCGTGTTAGCTTAGGTGTTCAATCATTTGTACCCGAAGTGCTTAAAATTGTTGGTTCGCCACATGCCGCTGAAGAAAGTATAAAAATTATAAAAGCACTTCAATCAAGAGGATTTGATAATATCCAAATGGATTTAATGTTTAACATGCCTGGACATTCACTTGAGGTTTGGAAGCAAGACTTACAAACAATGGTTGATCTAGGAATTAAGCATTTTACAGCCTACTTATACAGAATACACGATGAGACACCTCAAGCTGCAGCGATAAAAAGAGGTAAAGTGGCTCCCGTTAAAGATCCCGAATCACCATTAGTTAAAGCGATGCGCAGAGAAGCAAAAGAGATTGCGGAAAGTTTCGGATTTAAAATGTATATGGCAGATCATTATGCCAAGCCAGGTTATGAGAATAAGTATAACCACTGGAGTTGGAAAGTTTATACAGATGCCTTGGCGATAGGGCCTGGAGGATACAGTTATTTTGACAGGTATCGTCTGGGCACAGAAAAAAACGTTGATAAGTACATCGAGCGTGTTAATAAAGGAGAGTTCTTAATTAGTACGATATCCATGAAAATGGACGAGCAAATTGAAAAGGAACGTTACGTTATATTTACCTTGCTTTATTACTGTGTTGAGTTTGAAGCTTATCGTGCACGATTTGGCAGTGAATTTTTAGATGATTTTAAAGACATTGTTGAAAAATTAAAACGTAAGGAACTTATTGATATTGATTTTGACCAAATCAGATTAACTCAACTAGGTATCGAGTGGCATGCTAATGTACTGCTGGAATTCTTTAATCCGATGTTTTGGTCCGATCAAGAGGCATTAAAAGAAAATAATTGGTCAATGAATATCCCAATGGTTGAATTGGCTGCGAAAAATCGTGATTACTGGTTAGGTGAATTTTAAATATTTGTAAGGAGAAGGAAAGCTATGTTTGATAAAAAAATACTTGATGCATTCGAAGCTATAGAAATTGATAAGAATGAAATACAAAGTACAACTTTGTTATCAGAAGAGCTTGGTATGGATTCGCAAGAATTTATCGAGCTTCAGTATCACTTAGAGAAAATTTTTTCTGTAAGATTGCCGGACGATTTTGCGGTGAGAGCTAAAACGGTTATTGATATTGAGAATATGCTTGCTTCTGTTGTTCCTGGTCGTAAAGAGGTCTGTTATGCGTGATCTAAAAGGCTTTCAGGGCAGCGTTGAGAAGCGCACATTGGTTAGCTTCCCAAAAGAAGGCGTTTATGAAGCGTTACATTGTTTAGATAAGTGGTCATTATATTTGCCTCATATCCAAAAACTAGAAACGATTTATGATGATGGAAGATATCAAGAATTTATTATGCATGTTGTTTCAGAAGATAATAATTTATTAAAGGTTAGATCGGTTCGTCGTTGTAACCAACAAGATGAAATTGAATACTTTCAACCAAAGCCGCCTGAATTTCTACTACACCATGCAGGTCAGTGGAAATTAAATGCAATCGATGAAAATAAAACTGAGCTTGTCGCTAGGCATTTTTGGAATGCTAATGTTGAGAGGGCATGTGAGTATTTTTCAGTACAACAAAGCGATATTTCTTCGAAAATAGAAGCACTTCTTGGAAACCATGCATTATTCGCAATGAATACCTGGAAAGAGACACTGGAGGCTGGGAAGTATCAATGAACGTAACTAAAGAAGTTTTAATTGAATCAAGCTTAAGTAAAATCTATCAAGCATTTTATAATTTCAAGCACTGGATACGGGCACTATCGGATGTTTTAGACGTAAAAATATTTTACGATGATGGTTATCACCAAGAGTTCAGTATGACTGTAAGTCGTCCGGGAGGTGAGGAAACGGTCAAGGGGATTCGATTTTGTGAGCCAGATAAAACCATTGAATTATTTCAAACTCAGCCGCCGCCTTTATTTAAAAAGATGATGGGAACTTGGCGTTTTTCGAACGACAATAAAGGTGGAGTGATTGTTTCAGCGTCTAGAGAATTCGAGATCTTAGATGATGATAAGCAGGATTCACATTTGAATGATATCAAGAAAATGTTGTCTAGTTATTTGGATAAAAATTTAAATTTGTTTAAGCGATATATAGAAAATGACTTTAATAATTAGTGTTGAAACAACTTTAAATACCAGCGTAAAGAAGGCTTCAAGTTTATTTTGGGATTTCAAGAGCTGGCAAAATATTTGGTCTCCAATGCAAGCAGTAGAAGTTTTATATGATGATGGGCTTCATCAAGAGGTCATTATGACTGTAGAGAGAGATGGACAAGCAGAAACAAATAGAACGATTCGGTTTTTGCGCGAAAATGGCGATATTGTTTTTTTTAGTCCAGAAGCTCCGCCGATGATGACGATCCATAGAGGCGAATGGAAATTTTACAATGATGCAGGAAAATGTCGCGTGAAAGCCATGCGAGAATTTGAAATAAATGACCGCTATTTTAATGTAAACATTTCGCTTGCTCCCGAGCAATTTATCAAAAATTTTCAAGGGCGTTTAAAAAACATACTAGACAAGTTTCAATCATATTTTGACCGGGGTGGCGCTTATGTATGACGTTGCAATAGTAGGCGCTGGACTTTCAGGTTCAATCTGTGCAGCACAACTGAGCAGTAAGGGGCTAAACGTTGCGCTGTTGGATAGAAAAAATAAAGAAAGTTTTCACATACCAGAATCGACTTATCTAACGCCAAAGGAGACGGCTGATTTAAGTGGGGTAACTTTGGAGGAAATAAAAGGCTTTTTTTCTAATGAGGCATCGGTTTGTTTTAAGTCCGCTGAAGGTAATGACTCCATTAGCATCAAACAAGTAATGAATGAAAAAACAGGGCCTTTTATTTTGGATAGAGGTAGATTAGATTCTTTTTTACTAGATAAAGCTATAAAACAAGGTTGCCATTACCTGCCCAAGCTAACTGTTTTAGGTGTTGAATTTGAAAAAAGTTTTAACCAGCTTATCATTTCAGACGATAACGAAAAACAAAATCTAAAAACAAAATTTGTCGTTGACGCTTCTGGGAAGCAAGCTTTTTTAGCAAATCAATTAAATTTAAAGAGTGATATTGCTGAATTAGATAAGCGAATTTCTATTTTTAGTCATTTTATTAACGATAATTATTATGAGGCAATAAAAAGTAGTTCAGTAACGATTATAGAAATTTTGGATGGGTATTTATATATTATTCCTCTATCTAATGGGCGTTTTACAGTCGGTGTAACTATTGATAATAAAAGCTATAGTAACGTATTGCCAAAAGAGGTTTTCTATTCATCTATTTCAAAAATAGATTGGTTAAAGCAAGTTTTATCGGAATCTGAACAAGTATTACCTTTTATTCCTGTGATTAATGAGTCATTCCACGTAAGCCGACCTTCGGATCATGGCTATTTTATTGTTGGTGAGGCCTTAGGGTTCTCTGATCCATTTTATTGTGATGGTATTTCATTTGTCCTGGCTTCTGTAGTTGGCTGTGTATCTGGTATCAGTGAATTGTTAAGCAACGCGACTCCTGAAAAAACCTACCAAAAATATAACGAATTAATATTATCAAAAAGAAACAACAATGGATGGCATACATTTTTAAATAATTCCTTTGGGATAAGCATGCGCTGTTTAGCCGATCCCCATATCCCCTATGGCCTTAGTCATTTCTTATTGAAGAGTTTTGATAGTGGCGTTGATAGTAGTATTAGAAAAATGGAAAAGGTGCGAAGTTTTTTTGATATTAGCGGGGCAAAGCATGTTGATTGATTTAAGTTTAGAGATAAAGCCTACAGTTAGCGAACCTGTTCCCGTGGAAATTGAGTATGTCGATCATGTAGAGGGGGCTAAGATTTTAGGCAAGCCCGCTGGTTTGACTGACAGTGACTTCCCCGATGGTATGGGTTTGTCGTTAGAATATATTAAATTAACCAGCCATACAGGAACCCATATTGATGCGCCGATTCACTATGGGCCTTATTCGGAAGGTAAACCTGCTAAAAGTATCAGTGAATTGCCGCTTGATTGGTTTTTTTCAGACGGGGTCTTGCTTAATTGTGAAAATAAAGCCTTAGGGACATTGATAACGAAAGAAGAGCTAGAGACTGAGTTAGTCAGGATTGGTTATGAAATAAAACCGTTGGATATTGTGCTTATTAAGACGGGCGCCGATAAGCTTTGGGGTGAAAAAGCTTATTTTACCGATTTTAGAGGAATGACTAGAGAGGCTACTGCTTGGCTTGCTGAACAGGGTGTTAAGGTGATTGGTATAGATACTTTTGGTTTTGATGCGCCATTTCACTACATGCTAGATCGCTATAAAAATACTAAAGATCAATCAAAGTTGTGGCCATCACACTTTTATGGCCGCGAAAAAGAATATTGCCAAATAGAACGACTAGCTAATTTGGATAGGCTAAAGAAACCATTTGGATTTAAGGTCTGTTGTTTCCCCATAAAAATTCAGTCTGCTGGCGCAGGTTGGACACGAGTAGTTGCATTAATTGAGGAAGAAAGCAATGAGTCATGAAATAAAGAAAACAATCAACATTAATAAAGGCATATCTCAGGTTTCCTTATACGTTAGAGATGTTGCACACCTAGCCGATTGGTCAAATTTCTTTACGAGAATAATAAAAAGACGAAACAACGTTGCATGTTTTGAAACAAAGCTAGGGGAAGCTATATCAACGATAGTTAATCAGTATGATGAAAATCATTTAACTATTATGTCGAAGTTTAAAGCTAACAAGCATAGAGACGCGGCTGATATTTATTTGCATGGTTTAAGTGACAATATTTGTGAATTAACACTTGTAGTTAAACCAAAGTTCAATGCTGATGAACAGTTTCTTAACGAACTAGAAGCAAACATGACGGCTGAACTATCTCAGTTAAAGAAAAACGTAGAGGCTACTTATGAATAAAACAAGAGTCGTAATAACAGGAATGGGTGTTGTATCGCCTCTTGGTAATAGTGTAAAGAGGCTTTGGCAAGAGGCGCTTCAGGGAACGTCTGGGGTAAGAAAGATCAACCGATTTGCTATTCCTGATGAAGTCTCGTCAGTTGCTGGTTTAGTAGAAGACTATTTGCCTGAATCTGCCGATGTTTTTAACAATTA
>Ga0066640_10002835_pt1 | contig 10381 bp, 10 predicted proteins | sample CryGeyCG2114_020_2_FD_59505 | JGI IMG/M metagenome (GOLD analysis project Ga0066640, IMG submission 59505) | Groundwater microbial communities from aquifer - Crystal Geyser CG11_big_fil_rev_8/21/14_0.20 | ecosystem: Environmental > Aquatic > Deep subsurface > Groundwater | place: USA: Utah... | reverse complement strand
CAGAATATTTGTTTGCCTGCCGGTAATGCGGGGCTTTCACCATGCGCATGAGAGTTGGGTCGCGCATTGCAGTATTCTGAGAGTTCATTTCGCCCCTGAAACGGATGGCGGCTTCCCCTTCTTCCATCTCTCCTGCAGTCATTTTCTCAAAAAGCAAAGTATTTTCTTTCCCATTCCTTTTCCTGCATGCGCATTCCTTTCCTTCCATGCGCGCCTTTTTCATTTCCTCGGAAGCGCAGGTGCAGATGTATGCTTTTCCCTTTTTTATCAGGGTGTGCGCATGCGAATAAATTTCCCGCATGTAATCCGAAGCAAAAAGCACCTCATCAGGAACAATGCCAAGCCATTTCAAATCTTTCTGTATTGCCAGAACAAACTCTTCCTTTTCCTTTTCCGGGTTGGTGTCATCAAAGCGCAGGAGGAATTTTCCCTTGTATTTTTTTGCCGCTTCATAATCAATGAATGCGGCTTTTGCATGCCCTATGTGCAAATAGCCTGAAGGTTCGGGCGGAAAGCGGGTGATTACCTTTCCTTCAGTTGCCCCTTCCAATTCAATTCCCTTTTTCTCCTCCTCTTTTTTCTCTTCAAATGAATAGTTTTTCAACTCTTCTTCAATTTGCGCTTTGCCCATTTTGTTTACTTCTTTGCATATTTTTTGCGCAATCTCCATTGCCCCTTTTACGTCTTTTTTTGCATCCGCAAACTCATGTATTATTTTCCCTATTATGGAATTTGGGGAGGTTTTGCCGTAATCAAACGCATTCCTTAAGGCGTGCTTTCGTATAATATTTTCAAGTGAATGCATATTCAAACCTCTTTTCAATCATCAAATGCTTCGCAATACTCCCTTGTCTTTCCAAGCACGAGGCATTTGTCCCTTCCAAGTTCAGAAATGCTTTTTGCACCTACGAGGAACATGCTGGTTTGGAATTGCTGCTTGTAGGAAGAAAGGATTTTTGCAGGTGCATTTGAGCGCACGAAGGGAAGTGCAGAAGAGGCAAGAACCGCTCCGCAACATATTGCTTTTGCAGCATCTATCCCGCTTCTTATGCCACCTGAGGAAATGGTGGGAAGTATTTTTGAGCAGGCAATTGTGCAGGCAGCACTTGGGAGTCCCCACTCCTCAAAGCCGGAAATGCTTTTTCCTCTCTTATATTCTACCCTTGCCCAGCTTGTTCCGCCTGCGCCTGAAACGTTGAGCATCTTTACGCCTGCCTTTTTTAGAAGGAGTGCTACTTTTGGGGAGATGCCTGCGCCCGTTTCCTTTGCAATTACTGGGAGTTTTGAGGAGGAACAAAAATCAGCCATGGCACCCAACAACCCTTCAAAATTTTTGTCCCCTTCCTTCTGCAATACTTCCTGCAGGGGATTTAGGTGCACCTGGATGGCGTTCACCTCAAGTGATTCGCAGGCGGAGAGTATTTTTTCTGCTTGAATTTGTTTTAGCTGGGCTATCCCTATATTCGCAAGAAGGGGAATTGACGGGGCAACATCCCGAACGGCAAAGGTTTTGCGCGCATCTTCATTCTCTATCATTGCACGTATTGAGCCGAGGGCAAATGCGACCTTTTTTTCCTCTGCCGCCTTTGCAAGCCTTTTGTTAAGTTCGGCTGCGCCGCTGTAACCTCCAGTTATTGCATCTATCATGAAGGGGAAGGAGAGCTTTTTCCCAAGGAAAAAGGTGCTTGTATCTATTTTTGAAAAATCCGCTTCGGGCATTGCATTGTGCAGAAGCTCAATGTCTTCAAAGCCGGCGCTCTTTTTGTAGCTAACCTCTTTGTTTTTGCATATCTGCACATGCTCATCCTTTCTGCTTGAGATTTGGCTTGGCATAGGATAAAACTTGGAAAGAAGATATTTATAATCCATCGGAGTATCTTTCGGTATGCCCTTCAAAATGGTTGAGCAGGATGAAGCCCCGAAGCTGACAGACAAAACCAAGGCAACCTGCGAGCGCCTTGAATCTGAAAGCACCTGTCGCTCCATTTTTAAGAAGGAAACAGAGGTTCTTTTTGCTGTCCATAAGGATTACAAGAATCTTACCGAAGTCGAAAAAGCACGGCGTTTTATAGCGGCAAAAAGGAATTTGGGCGAGTTTCTTTCGCAGGTATATATGAGAGTGAAGGAGAATTACGCAAAAGAAGGTGGAAAAATACCGCCGCAGACTTACGAGGAGGTGGAGCTTCTTTTCACAAAAATCTCCAAAGAGGTATGGAGCAGATTCAAACCTGCGCCTCAGAGTCTGCCGCAGATACACGACGGAATTAGAGGAGTAGATGTATGGGACGCTACTGTTGATTTTCTCTTTGAGTCCTTTGACCCAGGCTCAAAAAAGTTCGGCATTTTGGACTGCGACACATCTGCATTGCTCTTTGCGGAGCTGATGAACGCTTTTGATATGCCGGCTGTCGCCCTTGTGCCGGTAAAGAAACACGCACTGCTGTTTGTTTCTTTGAAAGAAAAGGACTGCAATAAAGGTAAATTTTTCCAAACAACTGCGCTCCAGTCCGGCAATACTGTTGAATGGAAAGTGTATAACTCCGAAGATTCGCTAAAAACATTATATCCTGAATGTGTTGTGATTTCAAAGACTCCTTTCTCGGATGAGAATTCCTGCACTTATCTTGCGAGGGGAAATGCGTATTTTGATGCGGGAGACCTCCTACAGAGTATAAAGGAATATATTAAATCGCTGTGCCAGGTAGATAAATACATCGAGGTAAATGATTATCACAATATTGCGGTTGCTTTTATACTTTTGGAAGATAAGAGGGAAGCCAGCACTGTTATCAACAATTATATGCGGAATCTGCCTTTCGATTTAGAGGAAGCTATTTCGAATTTGGAAAAGGCAGTACAAGAAGGGAAAGGGGAGAAAAAATGATTGACAACTGGATTCTTCCGCCCTGATTACTGCTCTTTTTTTGAGAATTTCTGCTGTAAAAACTTCATCTTTTTTACGAACTCCTGCGCCGGACCTAAAATTGCCTTGGCAGTTTTTTCTTCATACTCGTAATAGTAGTCCGCGTTTTCGCGCGCCATCTTTGCGGTCTTAAAATCATTCACATATATGGATTCCAGTTTTCCTTCTTTGCTTAATACTTCCAGCGCCTCCCCTACGGCGAAATGAGAGCACTCTTTCAGACCCATCAGAAACAGAAGGGCTTTTGCAGCATGAAACATTGCATAATAGGCTTTTATTGTGCCCCACTTATATCCGCCTGCCCTGAACTCTTTTTCTGACTCCTGCAAGTCAGCCTCGCTTTCCTTCAGCTCCTTCTCAGTCAAATCTTTGGACGGAGTTATTTTCCTTAAGAGGCCTCGCGATATTAGAGGATCGAAATCCATTAAACCAGCCTTATTTTGTCTTTTTCTATGCGCTCATACAGCGCCCTGTCTTTTCTGTAGAGTCCGCTGTATTCAAACTGGGTTAAAAAAAGTATATTTAGTCCCTCATCCTCTATTTTCTCAAGAAGAGGTTTTATTTCGCCTTTTTTATCTGCGATTGCAAGAATGTCTATATCGCTTTTTTCATCGTTTTCGCCTCTTGCAGCCGAACCGTAGAGATAGATTTCCCCGCTAAAGCCCTCAAAATCCTCAAAGTATTCCATAATGCGGGAGATGGAAAAGAGAATTTTCAGGTGCCTTGCAGCGGGATTGGCATTATTAAGGCTGTAGAGGGTCGTTCTTCCGATTCTTTCCTCCAGCAGGAATTTGGAATTTTTAAGGCTCCTTAGCGCATTTATTATGCTGACTTTGGAGAGCTTGATTTCATTTGCGAGTTTTGCCAGATAGGATTTTTTGGTTGGGTTCGCAGTGAAATACTCCAGTAAAAGAAGGGTGCTTTTTTTCCCCAATAGTTCAGAAAGTTTTACCATATGAAACATAAAGTTTATATTAGGTAAATATTTTTAAACCATATGGTATAGTTATTTTCTTACCGCAAACGCGGCATACGCCACGACGTTTGAGGTGTCCCCTGTAACCGCGCCTGAAGTAGTGTATTTGAGAAGCTCTGCTGTTTTTGAGCCTTTCAGCTTTGAGTAGTGCATGGCAGCGGCAATCGGTGCATGCCCGCATATTGAAAGGCGGTTTTTCTCCACAATTTCCTCAAACCCCTGCGCATCAAGCACCTGTATTCTTTCCATTGCAGCGGCATCCAATTCTTCCGCTTTCTTTGCGCTTTCAAAATGGGTGAAATCGCTTGAAGCAACAAGGAGGATGTTCCTTTTTGTTTCTTTTTGCGCCTTGAAAATGGCTTGCCCTATGTCCTGTGCGGCATCTATGTTCTGCGCCATCATGCAAATGCACACTATTCTTGCTTCCTTATTCAGGTGCTGTAAAAATGGAAGCTGAACCTCTATGGAATGCTCCCCCATGTGCGCCTCATCATCCATTGAGGACAGGTTGGAGGAGTAGTAGATTGCCGCAGCAAGCTCCTTGTCTATTTTTGAAATGCCAAGCGGCGTTTCCCAGTCATCATCGGAGATTGAAATAATCTCTCCTGCCCCCGTGTGGTTGGGCCCGAGAAATACTGCCGTAATATTCTCATCCGTTATGTTGCCTGCGGCGGAATATGCATAAGCGGCTGTCTGCCCGGAGTACATATGGCCCGCGTGCGGGGCGATTATCGCATTGCAGGGGGAGGAAGAGGGCTTTGCAACGCCAAAAAATCTCTTTATTGATGCGCTAAGGTGCTCCCCTGAAGAGGGGTAGAACGCTCCTGAAACTGCCATTTGCCTCATAAATTCACTCTGTTTGGTAGGGGTTGGAAACCTCAACTGTAGCTGATTGGTTGGGGATAATCTCAACCACAACGGATTCTATTTCATTTTTCTTTTCATTAAGCACTCTGCAAATTGCGTGAAATTTTTGAGTTTGGCTTAAGTCAGAGGAGAATTGCGGAAGGGGTGCAAGCGTTGTGTTTTCGGTTTGCTCATTTTGCACACTTGCCGGAAGAAATATTGTGTTAATATCCCCTTGAGTAGAGGGAATCACATGTCCCTTCTCCTTAATGGAACTATTTTCCCCAAGAAGCTTTTCAATCATTTGCACGCTTCCCAAGTTTCCTGCGCCGCCAAAAGAGGCGCCGGGGTGGAAATCGGAGCCGGGCGGAAGGATTATTTGGATGCTGTTTGAGAGAGTGGAGTTTATTGAGAAATTCAGCGCCTCGGAAACCTGTTCCGGAGTGAGGGAGTTTAGAAAGGAGTAGATTGGCTCGTTTTGCTTGCATTCCTCAAGCAGTTTCTTCTGCGCTTCTTCTTTTGAGCCGCTGGAAAGCAGAGAAAGGGAAATGAGAAGGACTGCGTCGGAATCTGAAAATGAAGAAGAGTTTTTTTCAAGCAGGCGGCGCTGTTCAGCTTGGAGATTCAGGTTCTGCTGCGTCATTGTGAAAAACATGAAATTGTAAAAGGCGGTTTGGCTGGCGTTGAGGTTGAGATGGGAGGAGTTTTGGGCTACTGTCTGGATTGATAAAAGCGAGCGCAGGAAATTCAAGTCAAGTTTTACTCCGTGTTTTTCGGCGGAGGCAATAACCTCTCCAACCGTCTTCATTTGCTTGTATTCCTCGGAATGCGCTGAAAGCCCCTCCAGAAGTCTTCCTTTTTCTTCATTGCTTGCAGTACTCCATGCCGGAAGCACTTTTTGCCCGAATTCGGCCGCTGCGGCTGCGCGCCCCGTTATGTTTGCGGCAATTTCAGCGGCATACGAGTCGTATTCTTCCTTAGTCAGTTCTCCGCTGGCGAAAGCACCGTAAAGCGCAGGCTGCAGAGATTCGACCATTATGCCGGACAGCTTTGCCAGGTATTCCCCCGACATTAGCGCATAATTCTGTTCGTTGGCGGTTTCTGCAAGTTCGGTAATGAACGATTTTATATCATTCACGTATGCGTTGTATTTTTCTTCCGAAAGCACCCCAGTTTCAAAGAGTTTTCCGCCTATTAAATTGCAGTTTCCATCGCAGATAACCATCATTCCCTGCGAAAAAGTGATTTGTATGCTATTGCCGTCTTTCTTCTGGATGCTGACTTCAAGGTCTCCATACGAGGAGTCTGCAGAAATTTTTTGTATAACCGGCACGATTTTTTCTTCTTTCCTCTCTGCCGGCATCCCAAACCTCTCGTTTGCAGCATCTGAAAGCGCGCTTATCTGCTTAATGTCACCGCGCTTTATCACGTCGTGCATTGTGTTGAACGCTTCCGTTACCTGCCCATATTCCACTGAAGCCGAGGTTATCTTCTCCCTTACTATTCCATGGAGCGAATCAAGAAGCTCCAGGCCCTGCGAAAAAGAAACGTTAGGCTTTCCCTGCTTGGCATCATTAAGCCAGTTCTGGAATTTTTCCAGCCTCTCCTTTCCAACTCCTTGCGAGAATATTTTGGTTTCCTGCAGAGATTTCATTATATTATCAGGAGTCTGCACCTGAGTTACCCATGGAGGTGAAGTTTCCATTTACGCACGCCTCCGCTTTTTCAGTTTATTATCGTGTATTTTGTAAGATATATCTGCGTCTGCAGCACAAGCAAAAAGGGCATCAGCAGAAGCGAGTTTGCAAGCATCGCCAAATATGGTGCGGCTTCTGAAAGCCCCGGAATGGCAAGAAGGATGACATCTGCCAGCGAGAGCACGATAAAGCCAAGCGCCACCCACAAAATGAAAAGAGGGAGCTTCCTTATAACCATCCATGTTGAGTTCTCAAGCGCCCTCCAGGGCCGCACCTCGTCAATTACAAGCGCGGCAGGCGCGTAGAAAACCGGGATGGAAACCAGAAGCATTAAAAGAGGGGAAAGAATGTGTCCGTAGCTTGTTTCGGAAAGGGAAAGCTGTATTATCAAAAACACCAGCTCAAGCGTCAGATATATCCAGAAAACGTTGAGAGTGTACCTTCCTATCCCATCCAGCACGTCTTTTTTTACGAATGTGCCTGTTCTCTGTGACTTGATTACGAGGTTTATGTTCACTATGGTAAAGGAGATTAGGAAAAGGGAGGTGAGAAAGGAGAATGCCATTACTGCAATTTCTGCATCTGTTATTGCCGGAATGCTTCCTGTGCGTAAATATACTGAACCAAGGGCAATGAAAGTCGGCGTGCCGACGAATATGGGTATAAGAAAGGCAAGGAGCAGAGGTAGGGAGAAAAAAAGTATGAGCTTTATCCCTGAAAAATAGGATTTGAAGGTATAATTGATGATTTCAGAGATTGCCATGTCCTAATAAGGGGCATTCTCAATTTTATAAGCCTTTTGGGAGCATTACGGCGAGGGGTTTAGTGGCTGTCGTACGTATGGGCTCGCCTATACTTTTGGAGAGCGTCTTTTATACCTTGAGTTAGGAACGCCTCATTTATACTCTGTCCATAATGTTTATTGAATGTATCTATTATTGCAATTATTCTCTCATATCTCTGCACTTCTTCTTGGCTTTTTCCATCTTTTGCCCATTCAAGGGGCTTAAGATTCGCACCTTTCTCCAAATATTCCGTATTCTTCCAAAGAGTTTCAAGCACCATTTCTTTAGTTGGGGCATTGTTTTTGAAAGCCGGGAGGTTTTTGCGTGTGAGCGTTTCCACTATGTCGGTTATTACCTTCATCTGCTCTTGATTGAGGCCATGTTTTTTTCCAAGTTCTCCAGTAGTAAGCAACTTTTTTTCAGTTTTGAAAATTCCCATAAAACCACCGCTTTGGAATTGTCGCTTAACGCATAAAAAGATTTGCCCATTCAGACTGAAAGAAGGCAGGAGTGGGTTGCGGCAGTTATTTTTGCTTTTACTGATGAGCCGATTCTTGCGCGGGAGTTTTTTGGCAGGGCAGCTTGGCAGTATGCGGTGGTTCTTCCGGTCAGGGTTTTTTGCTTTTCGGTTATGAGAACGGAAAGGGTTTTCCCAATCAGTTTCTCGTTATTTTCCTTTGCAATCTGCCTGCAAATCTCCGAGAGCTGTCTTGTCCTTTCTTTCAGCACTTGGGAAGAAAGCTGTTTCATTTTCTTTGCAGGGGTGCCTGGGCGAGGGCAGAAACGCGAAACGTTCACTACATCGGGACGGAGGCGTTTTATGAGTGAAACCGTGTCAGAAAATTCGGAGTCGCTTTCTGTTGGAAATCCCGCGATTATGTCAGTGGCAATCGTAATTGAGGGAACCGCTTTGCGGAAAGAGTTTACGGACTTCTCAAATTCCTGCACGGAGTAGTTGCGCTTCATGAGGCGCAAAATCCTGTCATTCCCGCTTTGCACCGGAATATGGAGGAATTTGTACATTTTTTTGTTTTTTAAGGTGGAAATAAGCCCCTTTTGCATTTTCATTGCATGCTCCGGGTTTATCATTCCGATGCGAATGAAGAAATTGCCGGGAAGTTTGCAAAGCCTGCGCAAAAGAGAAGGCAGCTCCTCCTTTCTTTCCCTTCCCCAGGCACCCGTATCCTGCGCGGTAAGCTGTATTTCTTTTGCACCCGCAGAAACGGCGGCGGAAACCTCGCGGCAGATGAAATCAGAGGAGTATGAAAAGAAATGCGGGCGTGCAAGCTTTGTCTGGCAGAAGGAGCAGTTTGAGAGGCAGCCTTCTGCTATTGGGATTTTTGCAATTGCGCCTGAATGAATGCGCGGGAGAAGAGCCTTATTTGAGGGGGCAATGAATGACTCTGCCTTTTTTGCAAGCGCAGAGGAAATGGCAGAAGGGAGGGAAGCAAGGGCATGAGGCATCACTATTGTGCAGTAGGGGCAGTTCTTCCTTATCGCTTCCTCATTCACAGAAAGGCAGCCCGCCACTATTAATGGCTTTTTGAGTTTTGCAACCTGCCTTATGCGATAAAGTATTTTCGTTTCGGTGGAGGCTTTCACGGTGCATGTGTTGAGAATGATTAGGGCGGCGTTTTTTTCGCTTTCAATGCGCTTGAATTTTTCTTTACGCATTAATGCTTCTATTATGAAGGAATCCGACTGGTTGAGGGTGCAGCCGTACGTCTTTAAGTAGTAGGTTTTCATTCCTTCACTGATTTCTCCACCAGCTTTTCAGCCTGCCCTATGTAAGTGGAGGGGTCAAAGAGTTCCTTTAATTCGTGCAGCGAGAGCAGCTTCTTGCATTCTTTATTTGCTTCCAGCACCTTCTGCAGGTGAATTCCCTTTGAATACGCTTCCTGTGAGCAGACTCTGACAAGCTCGTGCGCTTCCTGCCTTCCCATCCCTTTTTTTGTAAGCGTAATCATCACCCTTTCAGCAAGGAAAAGCCCTTTTGTCAATTCCAAGTTGTGCGATATCTGCTCTTTGTTTATCTGCAACCCCCAAAGTATATACTGCGTTTGCTTGAGCATGTAATCAAGCGTAATGAAAGAGGAGGGAAAAATGTATCTCTCGTTTGCGGAGTTTGTCAAATCGCGCTCGTGCTCAAGGGAGATGTTTTCAAGTGCTACAAGCACATTTGCCCTCAAAATCCTTGCAAGGGAGCAGATTCTTTCTGATTTATGGGGGTTGCGCTTATGCGGCATAGTGGAGGAGCCGACCTGCTTTGATTCATACGGCTCTGAAAGCTCCCCTATTTCAGGCCTCTGCATATTCCTTATCTCTTTTGCCATCTTCTCAAGAGTGCATGCAATCAGTGCGAGAACTGCCATTACTTCTGCGTGCCTGTCCCTCTGTATCACTTGATTGGTGATTTTCGCCCCTTCTAGATTAAGTTCCTTCATCACGAGCTCCTGTACTCGCTCACCGCTCCTTCCGAAAGTCGCCATTGTGCCTGTGGCGCCTGACATTTTTCCTACGGAAATCCTTCTTTTTGCCTCTTTGAGCCTTTCCTCGTGCCTCTGCAACTCGCAATAGTACACTGCAAATTTCATTCCGTAAGTAAGAGGGACTGCATGCTGCCCGTGCGTTCTTCCGACGCAGACGAGCTTTTTGTTGGCAAGAGCAAGTTTTTTCAGAATGCTTTTCAGCTCGTCTATTCTCTGCTCAATTAGTGATATCGCATCGCGGAAAACAAGCGCGGTAGCAGTATCTTCTATATCGTATGAGGTGGCGCCGTAATGCACAAATCCGCCATATTTTTTGCATTTGGAGGTTAGCACTTTCACCATTGCCATTAAATCGTGGTGTATTTCCGCCTCTATCCTTTCAACTTCCTCAATCGTCACCTTCTCTGCCGCCTGCTCTATGTCTGCCGGCGCTTCCTTTGGAATATGCCCTAATTTTGCGTGCGCCTTTGCAAGAGCCACTTCTACCTTCATCCACGCGGAAAGGTGTGCCTGCTTCTCAAAAATCGCATTCATTTCCGTCTTATACCTGTCTTCAAGGGGTGAAACGCTCATATAAATCACGAATAAATGAGGGGATGGAAGTATTTAATACATTAACGTTCTTATAGGAGAAACGTATGGTGTTTGAGGGATTGGAATTGGGG
>Ga0066640_10002834_pt1 | contig 10382 bp, 14 predicted proteins | sample CryGeyCG2114_020_2_FD_59505 | JGI IMG/M metagenome (GOLD analysis project Ga0066640, IMG submission 59505) | Groundwater microbial communities from aquifer - Crystal Geyser CG11_big_fil_rev_8/21/14_0.20 | ecosystem: Environmental > Aquatic > Deep subsurface > Groundwater | place: USA: Utah... | reverse complement strand
CCCTTAGGCAGGGGAGGGAGCAACCACACTTAATCCCACAGGAAAGCCAGAAGAACTAAACTATTTACATGTCTAATCTCTACACTGGTAAGGGCGACAAAGGAATGACCACCTTTTTCGGCTCGGCCCAGCAGTACCCGAAGAGCGCCCTGCGGGTGGAGGCGTTGGGCGTTTTGGATGAGGCGAACGCCCTCCTTGGGCTCGCAAAGGTGCGCGCGAGTGACACGGCACTTCCTCCGGGCGCCCCTATCTCAACCATTGCTTCCGCGCTCGAGCAAATGCAACAAGACCTTTTTGTGATTCAAGCGGAGGTGGTGGGAGCGGATAAGCATCTCACCCAGGAAAACATCTCTTGGCTTGAAAGTTTGGTAGAAGCCATTGAGCGCGAGCTTCCGCCCATCACCACTTTCTTTCTTGCCGGGGGCTCCGAGCTCTCCGCCACTCTCGATGTGGCGCGGACGGTCGCGCGTACGGCGGAGCGCCGGCTGGTCTCTTTTCGTCACGATGGCGCCATGACAGGACTTGAGGCCGGCCAGCCTCGGGCGAACACCCTTGTTTATATAAACAGAGTTTCTTCCGCTCTTTACGCTCTTTCTCGTTATGTCAACCATCAAGCTGGTCATCAGGAAAAGGCACCACTGTATTAGCACGGGAGATGGGGCGTAGGGTTAGAACTAGGCCGTAGGGCACAGGCCGTAGGGCGTAGGAGTCAGGAATTAGGAACTGGAAACTGGAAACTGGATTTTCCCCCTACTACCTACCGCCTACTGCCTATTCCCGATTGCCCCTTCGGTCTGAACGCGCTACACTTGAGCCCATTACATACATCGCTTCGTTTTTTCCGTAATCTCTTATTTTTATGAATACAAAAGGATACCTTTTACTGCTTTTATTGGTCGTTCTCCTCGCGGTGGGGGCGTGGTTTGCTTTCGGTGGTATTGGTGGTGAAAATGCGGAAAAGACAGTCGAGCTCGAGGCCACACTGGCCGAGAAGCCTGTTATCCAATTAAGCGAGGGTGGGTATGCCACTTTTACACCCAGAGAGGAGTCGCAACCGCGGACGGTCCGCTCAGGGGACGGACTTGCTGTCCCCGGCCTCTTGGAAGTCGACGAGACCACCACGGCCGTCGTCTATTTCTCTGATGGCTCGGAGGCGAGAATGACGCACGGAGCGGTGCTTGATATTCGCGAAGCTTCGTACGAAGCCGAAAGTGGTACTGCCAAGGTCAGCTTTACCCTTGAGGCCGGGCGCGTGTGGTCGAAGATTGTCGAGCTCGCCACCCCTGATTCCAAGTGGGAGGTAGAGACGGCCACCGCTGTAGCCACCGTGCGGGGGACCGCCTTTGATATCGAGGTGGATGGGGAGAGTGCCACCATTTTCACGGCCAGCAATTCGGTGGCGGTCTCTGTGCGCGACCCGCAAATGAAGAAGGTAATATCAGAAGAAGCGGCACTAGTCTCAGAGGGAGGCATACTCGTCATCGGCGAGGAGGAGGTGGCTCAAGCGCGGGCATCGGCCACGGTAAAGTTTGAGGCCAAGGTCGCCCCAATTTTGTTTACAGCCGACCTTTGGGTGACAGATAATGCTCAAGCAGACAAGGGACTTGATGCCGAGATTGCCCAATGGAAGCGCGATGGTAAGTCTGGGGAGGAGTTGCGCATGCAGATTCGCACCCGAGCCGCTCTTCAGCTCCAAGAAGCCATTCCGCTCGAAAATCACCGCGCCCCTCTCGAGGTGGTCGCACCTGTGATACGAGATACTGATTCGGATGAGAGGAGAGACGCAAACGGGGAAGGGGATGCACCCAAGAGTCCGGCCCAAAGCCCGCGCGTTCCCGCTTTGCAAACAGAGACCAGTGTGCCCGTGCGCGCGGAGTCGGCATCAACACAACCAACGGGAACGAATAGTCAGGAGGAAGGAGCCGGTGTCCTTGGTCTCGATGTGGTTTCGCGAGCAACCTTGAGCGACATTCCCGAAGGGGCGGAAATACCAATGCGAGCGGTCATTCGCCTCGACAATGGCGAGACAAAGGATGTTACCAGCGAAGCCAAGTGGCAGGTGGTGGGGCCGATAGGATCCGTCACCGCTGGAGGAGTTTTTACCGCCAAGCTAGACTCCTCGGTAGTGGAGTTTGGAGAGTCATCCGGAAGCGTTGTTGCTATCTGGAATGAGCCAACAAGTGGAGCCAGCTTTCTCGGCAAAACCCCAATATTTAGGGTGCTTTTTGTGTCACGGGGTAGTGCTGGAGAGCCGATATAAGGAGTAGATGGCAGGTGGCAGGTAGTAGGTGGCAGATTAAAATTGAAAATGTACACACTGTTATATTTACTAAACATGAAGCACGAAATCTGAAGCACGAAACAAGCACTAAACTCAAAGCACGAAAATTAGAAACGGAATGTGTTTGGATATTTAGGATTTACTGCTTCTGATTTGTTTCGTGCTTCAGATTTCGTGCTTCGTGCTTAAACAAGTGCTTCAGATTTATAATTTCGTGCTTCTATAACGACACACTTTTTAAATAGTGAAGGAATTACTAAGAACTGGTGCTACGCAGCTGCTCGTCGCGGCCATCATCGGCCTACTTGTGGTTGGCACATACGCGCTTGGCTATTTCGGGAGCTATCAGCTTCTCTTTGAAGACCTGCTCTTTTCAGAGAGGCCAGTGGACGATAGCTTGGTCATTGTCGCGATAGACAATGAGTCGCTCGCCACTATCGGCCAATGGCCTTGGCCTCGCGAGGTGTTTGCGAAGGCCCTTGCCAATCTGCAGACAGTCGCCCCAGCGACCGTCGGCCTCGACGTTATCTTCGCGGACCCCTCTCGAATCGGGGAGGCCGATGATGCCGCCCTTGAGCGCGTCTTGCGAGGGCTCTCCTATCCCATTGTCATGCCCATTGAAGGGGTGGGCGAGCGAGGCGCGCGGGTCGGGGGTATGACGAGCGACAACCAAGAGCTTCGCCTGGTAGAGCCACTCTCTCGTTTCACTGCTCACGAAGCGGTTCACCTTGGCCACGTCAATCTCCTTCTCGATCGAGACGCGACAGCGCGGCGACTACCCCTTGCCATCCAAGTTGGTGCCGAAGAGATTCCCGCCTTTGCCACGGAGGTAGCTCGTCTCTCCGGCAAAAAGGTGCGTTTGTCTCCGAGCCTCTACTATGGCCCGACTCCGCGCGTTGTCTACGCCGGTCCGCCGGGAACGGTGCCTCAACTCTCCTTCGTAGACCTTTACAATGGCGAGCCGTCCGCTCTGCGGGCCCTGACTGGAAAGATTGTCTTTGTCGGCGCCACAGCCGCCGACCTTCATGATGAGCAGGCCACCCCTTTTTCACGAGGCACGCTTATGAGTGGAGTGGAGATCCAGGCTCAGGCCACCAATATGTTTCTCGTCGGTTCTCGCTTGGTACCTCTCGCGCCCTTGACGATGGCGGCTCTGCTCCTTTTAGCCGCGCTCATCTCCGCCTTGTTCTTTCTTTTTGTGCGCCGACCCCTCGTTGCTGTCGGTGTGAATGTGCTCATTGGTCTTCTCTATCTGCCTCTTACCATCTTTCTTTTTAACCGCGGGGTGCTGGTCAGTTTTCTCCATCTGCAGTTGGCCTGGATTTTAGCCACGGCCACGCTCTTTGGTTACCGCTATCTTTCGGTAGAGCGGGAACGGCGGGAGATGCGAAATGCCTTTTCCAAATATGTCTCACGCGACGTTCTTGCCGAGATTTTGGCTGATCCGAGCAAGGTCAAGCTCGGCGGAGACGAGTACGAGGCCACAGTTTTTTTCTCCGATGTGCGCGGATTCACCACTCTCTCGGAGACCCTCACGCCCACCGAGCTCGTTAGTTTTTTAAACCGCTATCTTTCGGTTATGACCGACATCACCATTGAAGAGCGAGGAGTGATTGATAAGTATATCGGGGACGCTATTATGGGTTTTTGGGGAGCACCCATTCGCACCGAGACGCACGCCATAGACGCAGTGCGCGCTTCGCTCCTTATGGTGGAGGCCCTGGACGCCTTTAATGCCGAGAGCAAGGCGGCTGGTGGCTTAGTCATCGACATCGGTATCGGCATCAACACTGGTAAGGTGACGGCGGGCAATATGGGTTCGGAGCGACGCTTCGACTACACTGTCATGGGCGACGCGGTCAACCTCGCCTCGCGCCTCGAAGGGCAGACCAAGTCGTATGGGATTCACATCTTGGTGAGCGAATACACCTACGCGGCCTTGCCAAAGGAGATACTCGAGAGGGAACAGATCGTCACGCGCGAGCTCGACCAGATCAAGGTAAAAGGTAAGAAGATGCCGGTACGGGTGTTCCAGATCGTGGATCGCGACAAGGCGGAAACGGTGCGCCCGATACTCACAAGATTTAATGAACTTAGAGAGTTGTACTATCGCGGCGCGTGGGATGGATGCATTAAGCTCGGGGAACAAATCCTTGCCCTCTCTGACGATGGACCGACGAAAGCGCTTACAGAGCGCGCAAGATATTTTAAAGAACATCCCCCCGAACACTGGGGCGGGGTGTATGAGTTGAAGACGAAGTAATGTGTGAAAGGTAAAATGAGGCTACAGAAAAACTCTTTTTCTGTAGCCTCAAAACAGATAACACCAGGAAGTGGGGAAAGCCCACTACTTGACAGTCTTCCGTGGTTATGTAATACTGTAATGAGCATCAAAGTACACAAAATAAGGAAAAGGAAATGACCAAGGCCGGTTCCGAAGCTCTGTTTAGCTCACTGAATAGAGCTTCGGAACCGGTGACCCTTGCACTGTCTCGGCATAACGTCGAGGCCAAGGCTTGCCATATGATCATAAGGAGGTGGCGACCATGCTTAAGTCGAACGACGGCATGCTTGCCAAGATTGTCGGGCTCGTCCTCGAGCTCACGGCCCACTACCCCCTCGTCTACGACCTGCTCGCCAAGCTCGCGGGTAAGGAGACGGGCGAAGAGTGGGCGAGTCGCTACGCGCGGCTCTCGCGGGGATGAACCCCCTGCTCGTCGATGGAGCCTACGAGCTCGACCTCGACGAACTCCCAGCCCTCCCCTTCTCGGGAGCCACGCACGTGCCGCATCCCGGCCTGCGCGGTTACCTCAAGGTCGAGAAGTGGCCGGACGGCCTCTACCTGAACTGCCGCAAGGCCGAGCTGTATTGGTCGCCAGACCAACTCGGCGACAAGTGTATCCAGGGCCACAAGCTCCGCGAGGAGCTCGAGGCCCGCGGCGGGAACGTCCCGGCCAGGCTCCTCGACTTCCTCGAGGAGCACCCGGAGTTCTGGCCGGAGGATTGGAAGGTGGACGCGGAGGGCAACCCCCTCAACCTCTTCGCCTGGGCCGACCTTTTCCGCAACGCCGACGGCAACCTGTGCGTCCGGTACGCTTACTGGCACGAGGGTCGCGTCGTCGTGGACTACGGCTGGCTCGACCTCGGCTGGGGCCGGCAGAATCCGGCGGCGTCGTGCGCAAGCGCTTCGCCCTTGGCTACCCAGCCCTGACCCTGGACCCTTGATCCTTAGCTCTCGGGCCCCCACGTGGCGGCACGACAAAGACACACGCCCCCCGAATCGATGACGGGGGGCGTTTTACATTTTCGTGCTACACTGACAAGCGAGAGTAGGTGCATATCAGCGTGTGAGCATGTTTATTCGGAACATTCGGTATATAGGGCAAATTAAGGCATGAATAGTCTTTGCTCCATACCTTTTTGATACGTAGCAGACGAGTTGAGAAGCACAGCTTCAGTGAGTTTTTTCTTGCGATGAATGGAGATGCCACAGTGCACATGGACGCGAACTTTGAGATGCCGGAAATGTCCCTCAAGCGTATTAGTGGTGCGAGGAACGAAGATCGTTTTTTCATTTTGATAGGTAAAAAGATACGGAATCATTCTGCCCATGCTTCGCTGTGCTGACTTGAGTCGTGCGTGGGTGTGTGACCACGAACCTCCGGGATGATATGTCTTTTCTTCCAGAAAAGACATACGTAGATCACGCCACGCCAGAAGCGTAGCGACGAACGAAGTTTGCGTTTACAGATGAATGCTGTTCATCAGCGCAAGTAGCGCAAGACCCGCATCGGTCTTTGGGTTTTTGGTGAGGTACTTGGTGATGTTCTTCTTTGCATGAAAGTGGCAGTACTGGAACGGAATACCGCTAAAGACGGGCGGTAATCCAGGCAGTCCATCGGTGATGACTGACGTGAAGGTGTAGCCGAGCTTGAGCAGTTCGTTCTTTCCTCGCTCGTAGTAGAGTGTCCACTCTTGCGCGCAGAATGACCACCACAGATTCTCTTTTTTCATTTGATCGCGGAAGACAACCACGCCGAAGGATCCAAAGAAGGTTGTGTCGACACACAGTGCTACGGGACGCGGAGTGTGTTTCTTTTTTGGGAGAACAACCTCATCAAAAAATCTCTGTAACTCCTTGGTGCGGAGTCGAAACTCGCCTCCGATCTCTGCGAGCGTTTGTTTGTTGAAGACGTACAAACAAAACAGCTCCTCTTTTAAGGGAGGAGCTGTTTTGTTTGCCTGAAACTTCTTCTTACATTGTTTGCATTTCCATACTTGATGCCCTTCTTGAAATCCGTTTCTGACACACGCCACTGACCCACAGTGGAGGCATTGTTTGCGATTCATACGTTTGAATGATGGTTTACCTTGTGGTTAAGCCATCATTCTACAGATTCATGCCTTAATTTGCCCTATATGCCGCAAGGACGGTAAAGCTGCGGTGTGTGGTATTGTTCAATTACGTCTAGAATCCCATCATGTGCTATACTTAGAGAATGCCCCTAGTCCTATGTCGCGTTTGTAGAAAGAGGTTTTATGTCAAACCTTCCCATCTTCAATACGGAGCAGGGCAACACTGTTCCAATGAATGTCGAAGAAAGACAAAAAAGGGGAAGACTGTACAATGTGAGGTCTGTGATAAAGAGGTTTATAGATTGCCAAAAGACATTCTAAGGAGTAAGCATTTTTATTGTAGCCGACCATGTGCTCTTCTTGTGCTACAGCGCAAGCATCTTCAAAAGAAGCATCCTAATTGGCGCGGAGGTAGGTCCTCATACAAGATAAATCTTTGCAGGAGTGGCCGAATGGAACAATGTGAGCGTTGTGCGGTTACTGTTAAAAAAGTGCTTGTCGCCCACCATATAGACATGAATCGCAACAACAATAACCTTTCAAACTTAATTTGGCTGTGTAGAAATTGTCATTTTATCATCCATAACTATCCGCACGAGCGCGTGCTTTTCTATGGTCTCAAACGATTTACCCAGTAATACAATCTGTAAGCAATGTGGAGTTGCCTTCCGCGCAAAGCCGGTTCACATAAGAAACGGTTGGGGTAAATATTGTTCCGCACGGTGTCATCATTCGGGAATGACTAACCGCCGATTGATGCGTTGCTTCACCTGTTCGAAGAATCTAGAAAGAACACCCAAGCAAATAAGGGCTTCAAAAAGCGGTAAGTTCTTTTGCTCTAAGTCCTGTCAGACAAAATGGAGAAACGGTTTTTTTGTTGGCCCGAAACATCGTAACTGGAAAACAGGTGCATTCACATATCAAACAATCCTACGCAGGCTCGGCATCGAGGAGGTATGCTTGCTCTGTAGAGAAAAAGACGAACGCGTACTCGTCACTCATCATCGAGACGAAGAGCACAGCAATAATGATCCGCGCAACTTAGCATGGCTTTGCCACAATTGCCATCACCTTGCACATCATGATACTGTTACTAAGCGCAAGTTAATGATGGTGCCTATAGTGTAACGGTTTGCACGGCTCCCTGTGGAGGAGTAAGCCTGAGTTCAACTCTCAGTAGGCACCCAAAAATAGTATATCGGGGAAAGTGTGTGTTAATATAAGTAGAGGAGGATACGAAAATGCCGTCACATCAGCGCAAAGAGACGTTTTTGATTACCAGCTAATGTGGCATGTTTGAGAAAAGCCAAAATAAACACCACACACTATGAGTATAGAAAATCCATCTTTTGATGAACCACAGGCAGAGCAACCACCGCAACCACAGGAGTCCGGGGCTTATGTGCCTTCTTGGGAAAAAGACCGCAAAGACAGTCTTGCTGCTCGCTCGCTCGCGAGCCTGGAGGCAGAGATTGAGCGGAGGCGTAGCGGAGCCGAAAACTTTGGCACAGATGAACAGATCTCGGAGAACAGAGGAATTCAAGAACTCGAGAGGGAGATAGAAAAACGAAAGGAAGAGTCGCCGGTGACGCCAGCTTCTCCCCGACACCCGGCAGAGGGTTCAATGATGGCCCGCATGCAAGCAAAGCAAAAAACGGACGAGAGTGGACTGCAAAAGGCCGCGTAGTTTGCGCTCTATATCTATGGAGGTGAAGATTGAGCCGACTTGGAAAGTTGCCCTGCGAGATGAGTTTAGAAAGCCATACTTCAAGGAGCTGGTCGAGTTTGTGCGCAGTGAATATAAGGACACTACCGTTTACCCGCCCGCGAAATTTGTTTTCCATGCTTTTGAAAAGACACCCTTAGACAAAGTAAAAGTTGTCATCCTTGGTCAAGACCCCTACCACGGCCCCGGCCAGGCCCACGGGCTTTCTTTCTCGGTACGCGATGGCGTGGCCATGCCACCCTCGCTCCAAAACATTTTTAAAGAAATAGCGGACGATCTCCAGCTTGTACCCACGGCGCCTAAATCACTTAGTGACTCGGTGACCAAGTCTGGTAATTTAGAGCATTGGGCGGAGCAGGGGGTGCTACTTCTAAACTCTACTCTCACGGTGCGGGCGCATGCGCCTGGTTCTCATCAGCGTAAGGGGTGGGAGACTTTTACCGATGCGGTTATCAAAACCCTGTCGGACAAAAAAGACGGTTTGGTGTTTCTTTTGTGGGGTCGTTACGCTCAAGAAAAGGGAAGTGTGGTTAATCGCTCAAAGCATCTCGTTCTCGAGGCCCCACACCCGTCACCGCTTGCTCGCGGTGGCTTCTTTGGTTGCAAGCACTTTAGCAAGACAAACATCTATCTTGTAAAGCAAGGTCGCGAGCCCATTCTTTGGTAGCAGGTTCGCGGAGAAGTTGTGCACAGTTTTTGTCCTCAAGGGAGCAATCCTTGCTATACTTAAAAAAATGAAGAAAGACAAGAAGGTGCATCCATCTGTTTTGCATCGTGCTCATCACAAAGAGCGCGCCAATCATCTTGCTGTGTTGGCAAGTATAGTGGTCGCCATTCTTCTTGTAAAAGGCGGAGTGCCGGAAATTGTTGTGGCCTCCACCGGAGGCGGGCAGGTGGTCACCGCCTTTCTTGCGGGGGTCATGTTTGCCTCACTCTTCACGGTGTCAATCGCTATTGCTATTCTTGCCCAGCTAGCCCTCACCATGCCACCCCTCGCGGTTGCTCTTGTGGCGGCTACTGGAGCGCTTTTTGCGGACGTGCTCATGTTCCTTTTTGCTCGCAGGCACGCGGCTGATGAAGTGAGCCATCTGATCTCGACGCGGTTACTATGCAAACTGGTGCATATCCACTATCGCCCCTTCATGCAATGGCTTGCTCCGGCGGTAGGGGCTATTTTTATCGCCACCCCGCTCCCCGACGAAGTGGGGCTCACGCTTATGGGTGTGTCTAAAACACACTTGAGCTTCGTGGTGCCATTTTCTTACACTATGCATTTCTTTGGCATTCTCTCGATGGTGGCTTTGAGTGGGTTGTTTTAGTACGTCGCCAGCATGTGGGGCAAAAAAGACAAGGCTCGCCGTGAGGCGAGCCTACTGTTTTGAGCCGACTCTGCGCTTGCGGATGGCCCGAATTTTACGGTTGGTAAGCCCGAAATAGTTGGCTACTGGGGGGAAGATGGTGGTCGTTGTAAGGGCGACCATCTCATCTGGAGTGGCGAGAATAATCCGCTGGATGTTTCTCCCCGCCCTTATGTTGAAGAACATACCCTCTTTAAAGAGACAGAGCGTGTAGTGGGTGACACGAGCGGGAAACTGGGGATGGTGCCAAGAGCCAAAATAGTGTTCGGCCACCAAGCTTCCTTGGGGGAGTCCGAGCTCTTCGCACGCTTCCCTCAAGGTGTTCCACTCTATCCCCCATGCTTGCCACTCCTTCCCTCCTGGAAAGCCGACGCGGAGGGCCACCCCCTTCTTTCCTCTTCGTGGGAGTTCTCGCTCGACAAGGACAAGATGCTCGCCAAAACGTACCACCGCGATGCAGAGGGGTGCCAAACCCTGGCGACCACTCCTTCGTTTGGGCCGACCCTTCCAGCATTTGCTTGCTTGCCGATGTCTTCTTTTTCCCTTCCTGGCCATAACACTCACCTCCCTCCCTGAGATCTTGAGAATGGTCTATGTTTTTTGGGTCTGTCGCCGAATAGACTTTCGAGCTAGTTTTTCCAAAGTGCTTGCGAGACGAAGG
>Ga0066640_10002831_pt1 | contig 10392 bp, 12 predicted proteins | sample CryGeyCG2114_020_2_FD_59505 | JGI IMG/M metagenome (GOLD analysis project Ga0066640, IMG submission 59505) | Groundwater microbial communities from aquifer - Crystal Geyser CG11_big_fil_rev_8/21/14_0.20 | ecosystem: Environmental > Aquatic > Deep subsurface > Groundwater | place: USA: Utah... | reverse complement strand
CGCCGATCTTACGTATTGACGGTAGATTGTCGCGTACAGGCCTTGAGGTATTGAATAAAACGGATTTAAAGAAGATGCTCTATAGTGTTCTTTCTAATGCCCAGAAAGAAATTTTTGAGCGGGACTTAGAATTAGATTTTTCGCTCTCCTTGCCCGGTTTAGACCGTTTTCGGGTGAATTTTCATTTACAGAAAGGCAATGTTGAAGGGGCTTTCCGCCGGATTCCTATTGAAATACCTACGGTTGAAAAATTGGGTTTACCGCCGATTATCGCGGATTTAGCTCGCAAACCAAACGGTTTAGTTTTGGTTACCGGCCCGACCGGCATGGGTAAGACAACTACTTTAGCGGCGATGATCGATTTAATTAACAGTGAACGGGAGTGCCTGGTTACTTGCATTGAAGATCCGATAGAGTTCATCTATGTTAATAAAAAAAGTATTATCAAACAACGCGAAGTTTATGCGGATACGCATTCTTTCGCTCAGGCGTTGCGCCACGCTTTACGCCAAGATCCCAATGTAATTGTGGTTGGAGAGATGCGGGACTTAGAGACAATCTCGACCGCTCTTACTGCCGCTGAAACCGGGCACTTGGTTTTAGCTACTTTGCATACTCCGGATGCCCCGCAAACCGTTTCCAGGATTATTGATGTTTTTCCTCCGCATCAACAACAGCAGGTTAAATTGCAGCTTGCCGATTGTTTGCAGGGAGTAGTTTCGCAGCTATTGCTTCCCCATTCTTCGGGAAAAGGAAGGGTCCTGGCTACGGAGATTATGGTGGCTACTGCCAGTATCCGTAATCTTATTCGTGAACAGCAGATCGAGCAGATCCCTACTGCCATGCAGACCGGTTTACAATATGGCATGAATACCATGGACAGCTGCCTTAAAACCCTGATGCATAAAGAATTAATCACTTTAGATGTAGCAATGTCTAAGATAAAAAATAAGGAAGAATTTAAACAACTATGAACATCATCGGAAAAAGCCTAAAACTCGGGGATAACATCAATACGGATTTTATTATTTCCGGCAGGTATAAATTTGCGATTACCGACCTGAAGGAGTTGGCTAAGCATATCATGGAGGATATTGATCCTAACTTTGCACAAAAGATTATTCCGGGTGAGTCAATAATTGTGGCCGGTAATAATTTTGGGATGGGTTCAAGCCGTGAGCAGGCTCCTTTAGTAATTAAAGAGGCAGGGGTGGCGGCGGTTTTATCGCCGCAATTTGCGCGCATATTTTTCCGCAATAGTTTTAATATCGGCTTGCCGTTGATCGAAACTGATACTAGCAGGATTGATGAGGCCGATCAATTGCAGATCGATTTGAATAAAGGCTTGGTCAAAAATCTGACTAAAGGGATAGATTTAGAGATCAAGCCTTTACCTAAATTTATGCAGGATCTTTTGGCCGAAGGCGGGATAATTAATTATTATAAAAAATACGGAGAGCTAAAATTCTAATGCAACATAAGCTAACCCTGATTTCTGGTGATGGTATTGGTTATGAAGTTTCTTTGGCGGCGATCAGATGCATTGAGGCCAGCGGCGTAAACATTCAATGGGATAATGTGCTGGCCGGTCAGGATGCCCTGGATAAAACCGGGGAATTATTGCCGCAGAGTGTCCTGGATTCGATTAAGAAAAATAAGGTTGCCCTTAAGGGGCCGATTACTACGCCGATCGGCGGAGGGTTTCGTTCGGTAAACGTAGCAATCAGACAGGCCTTGGACCTTTTTGCCTGTGTGCGCCCGGCCAAAAGCTATCCCGGAGTTAAAAGCCGCTTTAAGGATATTGACCTGGTAATTATCAGGGAAAATAGCGAAGACCTTTATTCCGGAATCGAGTTTGAGGAGGGTCAGCCTGAAACTAAAAACCTGATCGCTCTGATTCAGGATAATACTAAGAAGAATATCCGTCCTGATTCCGGGATAAGCATTAAACCTATCTCTAGATTTGCCTCAGCAAGGATTGTCCGGTTTGCCTTTAATTACGCTTTGGAGAATAAACGTAAAAAAGTTACTTGTGTGCATAAGGCAAATATTATGAAATTTACCGATGGTTTATTCTTGCAGGTTGCCCGCCAGGTTGCTTCGGAATTTACCGGAAAAATAATTTTTGAAGAAGCGATTGTGGACAATATGACGATGCAGCTGGTGCAGAAACCGCATAATTATGATGTTTTGGTGTTGCCTAATCTTTACGGAGATATTGTTTCCGATCTTTGCGCAGGCCTGGTGGGGGGCTTAGGGGTCGCTCCCGGAGCCAATATCGGCAGCCAGCTGGCTGTTTTTGAAGCAGTGCACGGGTCCGCTCCTAAATATAAAGGGAAAAACAAAGCTAATCCTACGGCGATGATTCTATCGGGGGTTTTAATGCTGCGCCATATAAAAGAAAATAAAGCGGCCGACAATTTAGAAGAAGCGGTCGCTCAAGTAATTGCCGAAGGAAAATCTGTAACCTACGATTTAAAACCTGATCCGCTTGATCCGTCTGCCGTTGGCACTTCGCAGATGGCGGATGCTATTATTGAGAAATTGAGCAAGCTATAAGTTATAAGCGATAAGCGTTAAGCTTAAAACTTATAACTTATAGCTTAAAGCTTTAAGCTATAAAATATGAAAATAACTATAATTGGTGCAGGAAATGTGGGTAGCTTAGCTGCTATGCGCATCGCCGCAGACGGCCTGGGCGATGTTTTGCTGATTGATATTGTTAAAGGTTTAGCACAGGGTAAAGCTTTGGATTTAGAGGATGCCCGGCCGCTGTTAAAAAATAATTATAGTATTCAAGGCAGTGATGATATTACTCAGCTTAAGGATTCGGATATTGTTGTGGTTACTGCCGGCCTGGCGCGTAAGCCCGGAATGACCCGCGAAGAATTATTAACTAAAAATGCCCAGATTTTAAAAGATGTATGTTTGAAGATAAAATCGCATGCCCCTGAAGCGATTGTTGTGATCGTGACCAACCCCCTGGATATTATGACCTTTTATGCCTTAAAGATTACCGGGTTTAAACCCGCTAAACTCTTCGGCATGGGGATCAGCTTGGACACCGCCAGATTTATCAATCTAATCTCGGAAGAATTACGCCTGCCGGTTACCGATATCGATGCGCTGGTTATGGGGGCCCATGGTGAAGGTATGCTTCCTTTGTCCAGGTTTACCAAAGTTAAGGGGGTTAGCCTGGATGAATTTATCAGCGATGATAAGATTGAGGAGTTAATTAACCTTACGGTTAACCGGGGGGCCCAGATTGTTGCTCACCTTGGTACAGGGAGCGCTTTTTTTGCTCCTTCGGCGGCAATCGCCTCCATTGTTAAAACGATCGTTAAAGATGAGAAACGTACCGTTGGTTTGTGCAGTTACTTAAACGGCCAGTACGGTCTCAGTAATACTTGTATCGGTGTTCCCTGTCGTTTAGGTAAAAACGGAATTGAACAGGTTATTGAATTAGATCTTTCGTTAGAGGAACTGGCCCGGCTGACTAAATCCGCTACGGCTGTGGCTCAAGCAGCATCACAATTAATCGTTTAATCTTACGCTTATGTATGATCTGGTGATCATTGGAGCAGGTTGGGCAGGATTTAACGCTGCCTTAAGGGCAAAAGAGCTGGGTTTAGCTGTTTGTCTTATTGATTCCAACCAGATCGGCGGAACTTGCCTGAATTACGGTTGTATCCCCACCAAAACATTAATTGCCAGCGCTAAGGTATTTTCACTGGCTAAAAAATCATCCAACTTCGGTATAGAGCTGGATAATCCGACTTTAAATTGGGCAGCTATCCAGGGGAAAAAAGATAAAGTAGTGCTCCAGCTTAAGCAGGGCATGCAAAGTAAGCTTAGGGGGATCGATTTTATTAATTTGCCGGCCAGGATTGTTTCTGCCCGGGAAGTGAAAGTTGACGGCCGGATAATCGAGGCTAAGTTTATACTTATCGCTACGGGTAGCCGACCTATCCAGCTTGGACAGTTACCATTTGACGCAAAAAAGATAATTTCCAGCGATGACGCCCTGGCTTTAACCCGGATCCCGCAATCTCTGCTAGTTGTCGGGGGAGGGGTGATCGGCTGTGAATTTGCCAGTTTATTTTCCGCCTTGGGTGCTTCGGTTGCCATTGCTGAAAAAACGCCTACGCTTTTGCCGACGGAAGACAGGGAGGTTTCCAGGAAGCTGGAAACTATCTTTAAGAAAAGAGGTATTAAGATTTTAACCGAAGCGGATGTTTGCTCTTTGGATTTAGAGAATTATGAAAAAGTACTGGTTTGTGTGGGTCGTTCTCCGCAGCTGGATGGTTTAGGTTTAGCTGCTTTAGGGATAGAATTAATCAATAACAAAATAGCGGTGGATGATTATCTTAAGAGCAGCCTGGATAATATTTATGCCGCCGGGGATTGTACGGGGAAAGTGATGCTGGCTCATTATGCGGCTTATCAAGGGGTGGTGGCAGTTGACAACATGGTCTTAAGTAATAAGCGTAAAGCCGATAATCTGCTGGTTCCTTCCTGTATTTTTACTGATCCGCAGATTGCCAGTGTGGGGATCAAAGAAAATGATAATTTTGTCTGTGCATCTGCGATTAAGGTGCAAAAGTTAGATTTTCGGGGCAGCGCCATGGCGCAAATTACCGAAGAAACCGAAGGGTTTGTTAAGATTATCACTGAACAAGGAACTAATCGAATAATCGGCGCATCAATAGTCGGGCCGCTGGCCACGGAATTAATCGCTACTTTGACCATGGCTATTTCTTGCCAGCTTACTGTAAGCCAAGTCAGCGCGATTATTTTTGCCCATCCTACTTTTTCTGAGAGTTTGTCTGAAACGATTAAGAACTGATCGTTTTGTTCCTCGATCGAACGCTGATTAAGGAGGTTTAAAATGGTTAAAGTTGTTTTACCGGAACTAGGTGAAGGAATTACCAAGGCTACCGTTTCCTATTGGTTTTTCAAGGATGGCGAAATGGTCAATGCGAATGACGATTTGGTAGAATTAACTACGGATAAATCTACTTTTAACCTGCCTAGTCCATGTAAAGGAATTATCTCCGAGATCATGTATAGTGAAGGGGATACGGTAGAAGTCGGGCAAATCCTGGCTGTGATTAACGAAAGCTAGCCGTTTTTATTGTCAATTCCGGACTCCGTGTATTTTATTCCTTGGTTTCCGGTCTAGATGAAGTATTGACAATACCTGGCTTCTCTAGTATATATAAGATTAGTTTAAATATGTTAAAAAATAAGGTAACCTATATGATCAGTAAAGAAATCATGACGGCTAAAGAGGTGGCCCAGTATTTAAGTATTCATCCGCTTACGGTGCATAAATATGCCCGGGAAGGGAAAATCCCGGCATTTAAGATCGGCACGGATTGGCGTTTTCATAAAAAATACCTTGAAAAATGGATTCATTCTAAATTAACCTCCAATCTTGGAAAGCATAACCGTATTGCCGGAAAGATATAAAATAAATGGGCATTGATTATAAAAAAGAGTTAGAGAGTGCGGCTAGAAATATGATTTTTGTGCACGATCCTGATCTTTTGATTAAAATGATCGTGCGGATGATGGTAGATAAAGCCAAAATCGACCACGCCAGTTTCTTTTTGCATAATAAAGAAAAACAGGGTTATTTGCTTACGGAGTCCCGGGGGTCATTGCATAAAAAGATCCCCCTGGATTTAGTTTGTATCGATAAAGACGACGTATTGATCCGTTTTTTTAGGGAACATCGGAGTAATTTTATCTTTGGTCGGGAAGCTTTATTGCTTAGTGAAGCAAAGCTGGCGTTAAAAAGCAACAAATTGAAGCCGGGAGTTAAGCAACAGCTGGCCCAGGTTCTTTATCAGATGGAACTTTTGGAAACGGTGGTTTGTATCCCCAGCTATTTCCGGGATGAATTGTTGGGGCTTCTATTATTGGGGAAAAAGAATAGCGGTAAGAGATTTATTGATGAGGAGCTGGATTTTTTTGTCGCGCTTAATTCCAATGTAGCGATGGCCATTAGGAATGCGCAATTGTTTAAAGAGCTGGAGTATGAGTTAGACCGTAAACATCAGTTATTTATCCACACTACCATAGCTTTGGCTGCTGCGATTGAAGCTAAGGACCATTACACCCACGGTCATACTACCCGGGTAACCAATTTAAGTATGGAGATCGCCCAGCGGATGGGGATCAAGGCCAAGAAAAACTTTGATGGTAAATTTCTAGAGAATTTACATATCTCAAGCCTTTTGCACGATATCGGCAAGATCGGTGTGCCGGAGCATATCTTGAATAAAAGAAGCAGCTTGACGATCGGCGAGCGAAATCGGATCAAAGAACACCCGATGATCGGTGTCAATATCTTAAAATCGATTAAAGAGTTAGAAGGAGCGCTTTCCGGGGTCAGATACCATCATGAACGGTTCGACGGAAAAGGTTATCCCGAAGGCTTAAAAGGCGAGCAAATTCCGCTGATTGCTTCAATTATTACCGTGGCGGATTCTTTTGATGCCATGAGTACGGATCGGTCTTATCGGGCAGCGATGGATAAAGCCGCGGCAGTTAATGAAATCAGGAATTTAAGCGGCCGGCAGTTTTCTCCTGTTGTGGCTGATACGTTTCTTGAGCTTTGCCAGGAAGGTAAAATTTAATCTTATTATGCATCCAAAACGTATAATTTTAATGTATATCTCGGAAGTCTCCGGCCACCGCAGCGCTACGCTGGCGATTGAAAAGGCAATCAAACAGCTGCACCCGGATACCCAAATTCTAAATATTAACGCTTTTAACTATACCAACCCCATCTCGGAAAAAGTAATTAATCGGATTTATATGGAGGTAATTAAGCGTACTCCTAAGGTTTGGGATTATCTTTACGATAATCCCAGTGTAGTTAGAAGCCTGGAGAATATTAAGCGGCATATCCATAAATCAAATTCGCCTAAACTTAAAAAACTCTTTGATAGCTTTAAGCCGGACCTGGTGGTTTGTACCCAGGCTTTTCCTTGCGGGATGGTGGCTGATTTTAAGAAAACTTACCGGGAAAGTTTGCCGTTGGTTGCGGTGCTGACGGATTATATCCCGCATTCTTATTGGGTCTATGATGAGGTTGATTATTATATTACTCCTTCGGATGATGTATCGGCGCGCCTGGAGAAAAAAGGGGTCAAAGCCCCTAAGATTAAGCCTTACGGGATTCCGTTTGACCATAAGTTCAACCAGAAGCTTGAACCCGAAAATATCTTTAGGAAATTAAAATTAAATCCGCATAAACCGGCAGTTTTAATTATGGGGGGAGGTCAGGGCCTGGGGCCGATCAAAACAATCGTTAAATCGTTGGAAAAAAGCGAGCATGATATCCAGGAGCTGATTGTTACCGGGACCAATAAGAGGTTATTCCGTTCGTTAAGGCGGAAGATAAAACATTATAAAAAAGATATCCACCTGTTCGGTTTCGTGCAAAACATTCATGAGTTAATGTATATTTCCAAGGTGATTATCTCTAAGCCGGGCGGAGTTACTACGGCCGAAGTTTTGAGCATGGGGTTGCCCATGGTGATTGTTAAGCCGATTCCCGGGCAGGAAGTAAATAACACCAATTTTTTGACTCAAAAGCAAGCCGCGCTTGAAGTAGCTGAGCCTAAAGAGGTCTATCGGGTTATTGACGATTTGTTGCGCAATAAGGCAAAGTTAGAGCGGCTTAAAACTGCCGGGTTAAAGATTGCTAAGCCCGGAGCCAGCATGGATATTGCTAAGCTCATTTTGGGTTTATAAACGTGCTTAATTACTATATTTATCGCTTCGGTCAATTTCTGGCGTTAACCTTACCGTTAAAAGCAGCTTATTTTTTGGCGTCTTTATTCGCCCTGGGGTATTATTTTTTGGCCTTCAGGGACCGCCGTAACGTAAAAGCTAACCTGCGGGTTATTTTTCCCGATAAATCGGATAGCCAACTGCGTAAAATTAGCCGGAAGGTATTCAGGAATTTCGCTAAATACCTGGTGGATTTTTTCCGTTTCGAAAAACTTGACCGCCGGTTTATCGATAAAAACATAAAATTAGAAAACCTGCATTTTTTTGACGAAGCTCTTGCCAGGAATAAAGGGGTTATCGTTTTAACTGCGCATTTAGGTAATTGGGAATTAGGGGGAGTGGTTTTGGCGCAATTAGGCTATCCTTTTTGGGCAGTAGCTTTACCGCATAAAAATAAAAAAGTTAATGATTTTTTTGATGCCCAGAGAAGCAGGAAGGGGATTAAAGTGGTGGCGATGGGTAAGGCGGTCAGGAGTTGTATTACCGAAATCAGAAATCAACATATGGTGGCTTTAGTTGGTGACCGGAATTTTACCGCTAAAGGCCTGGTTGTAGATTTTTTCGGCAAGCCTACGCATTTTCCTGAAGGTCCGGCAGCCCTAAGTCTGATGACCGGCGCACCAATCGTTCCGGGCTTTATGCTTAGGAATCCAGATAACAGTTTTACCTTAAGGATAGAGAAGCCGATCGAATTTACGCCCACCGGGAATAAAACCAAAGATTTAGCGGATCTAACCGGAGTGGGCCGGGATATCTTCCAGGAGTATATCCGCAAGTATCCGGAGCAGTGGTATCTTTTCCGCAGATTTTGGATAGAATAAATATGCGTATTTGTGTGATCATTCCCACCTATAATGAATCTTTGGCCATTGCTAATTTGATTCATCAAATCACTAAATTAGGGCTGGAGGTGATTATAATCGATGACGGTTCTGCCGATGATACGGTAAGCATTGCTACTGCCAGCGGCGCTAAGGTTTTGACTAACCAGAAAAATATGGGCAAGGGGGCTTCTTTAATTAAAGGGTATAATTTTGCTCTTGAACATGGTTTTGATGCGGTGATCAGCATGGACGGGGATGGCCAACATTCCTGTGCTGATCTTCCGGCTTTTATCCGGAAGGCCCAGAGTTCTCAGAGTGAGCTGATTGTCGGTAACCGCATGGAGGTAACGGCGGGGATGCCGTTTTTACGGGTAGCCACGAACTTTTTGATGTCGAAATTTATCTCGCTAATTGTTAAGCAGCATATTCCCGACACGCAATGCGGATTTCGCCTCGTCAAAAAAGAACTATTATCCAGGATGGACTTATCTACTTCTAAATATGAGACTGAATCCGAGGTTTTAATTAAAGCGGCGCGCCTGGGGTATAAGATAGAATCTATCCCGATTAAAACTATTTACTCCGGGCAGAAAAGCCAGATCAATCCCTTGGTTGATACTTTGAGGTTTCTACATTTCATGACCAGGGAAATTACCCGTAGGCCCAAGCATGCTTAATGTCATTCTGGAATATTTAAATCAACTGCCTAAAGATTATGTCGTGATTATCGTCGGGGCCCTGCCTATTTCGGAGTTAAGGGGGGCGATCCCGTTGGCCTTGTCATTCGGAATGCCTTTAGCCAAGGCTTTCTGGCTTTCGGTTTTGGGTAATTGCCTCTTTGTCGCTCCGGCGCTTTTTCTTTTTAAGCCGGTTACTGGATCCTTAAGAAAATTTAAGGTTTGGTCTGGGTTTTTTGATTGGGTCTTTGAGCGCACCAGGAAAAATTCCGATGCTATTCAGAAATATGAAGCTTTAGGCCTGTTGGTCTTTGTGGCGATTCCCTTACCGATGACCGGCGCCTGGAGCGGGGTGATTGCGGCTTCATTATTTAAAATCCGTTTTCGCTATGCCTTTATTTCGATTGTGGCCGGGGTGATTTGTGCCGGATTGGTTGTTTCGGCGCTTTGTGCTTTAGGGATGTTGAGTTGGAAGGTGGCGGTAGGATGATCCAGGTTTATACAGGAAACGGTAAAGGTAAAACTACTGCTGCTTTTGGTCTGGCTTTAAGAGCTGCCGGAGCCGGGCTGAATGTTTATATCGGCCAATTTGTTAAAGGTCGCTGTTATCATGAAATTAAGGCTTTGAAAAAGTTCGGTAATATTAAGGTCGAACAGTTTGGCCGCCGCTGTTTTATTAAAAGAGCTCCAGAGAGAATTGATGTGCAGATGGCGCTTTGTGGATTGCGCAGGTTGAATGGAATTATTGCCCAGCGGGATTATCAGTTGGTTATTCTGGATGAGGTCAACATTGCCGTAAAATTCAAACTGATCTCCTTGAAAGAACTGTTGGATCTGATCGAGCGAGCGCCTAAAACAATGGAGCTTGTGCTTACTGGCCGCTATGCCCATCCTAAAATAATTAAGCGAGCGGATTTAGTCAGCAAAATCCAAGAAGTTAAGCATTATTATACTAAAGGGGTAAAAGCGCGCCGCGGAATTGAGTTTTAGTTTACGGCTTTCCTGAAACATTTAGCAGATTATTTCTGTAATCGCAATACAATAATGTCCGGTTTTAGCAAAGCAAAAATGTCCTGTTCCAAAGT
>Ga0066640_10002816_pt1 | contig 10408 bp, 9 predicted proteins | sample CryGeyCG2114_020_2_FD_59505 | JGI IMG/M metagenome (GOLD analysis project Ga0066640, IMG submission 59505) | Groundwater microbial communities from aquifer - Crystal Geyser CG11_big_fil_rev_8/21/14_0.20 | ecosystem: Environmental > Aquatic > Deep subsurface > Groundwater | place: USA: Utah... | reverse complement strand
GGCTTAGGTAAATAGTTAACTTATCAAACACCATTTTCATTTAACTTAATTATTTTTCCTCAAGCCTTATATTCGGTAACAATTCTAATCCACCATGCTTTTTATTTTTTATTTCATTTACTGTTTTAGTAAGCGCTATATATCGCTCCGGATTAGTAGGGTGGGTCGAGGCCTCTTTTATAGAATTTGGATCGCGCAAAGACATTTTGCGCCAAAACTCTGCCGCATTTTCTATCTTATAGCCTGCAAGATAGGTAACATAAAGCCCCACATAATCAGCTTCCTTTTCAAACTCTTTCGAATATTTCAGGCCACCAACGCTAGTTCCGATCTTCCCGAATGCAGACCCTGTTGCAACTCCCTGTGATGATGCGGCAATATCAATTAATGAGCCCAAAATATTGCCTAATGCCATATTATTTTTTTTAGATGCTATATGACCCATAAAATTATGAGCATATTCATGCCCCAATACAATAGCCAGCTCTTCATCTTCTTCAGCAAAGTTCATCATTGCAGGTGTGACATATATATTTTTCCCATCTGCGTATGCGTTGACCTCCCTGTCTTTTGTAAGCTCAAACTCATATATGCATCCACCCTTATTTACACCGATCTTATTGCAAACCCGAACGCCGCCTTTTAATATTTTACTGGAAACTTTTACAAGACGCTTTTGCTGCTCAATATTTTTTAGCTCTTTTTTCTCACGATCTTTTATCTCATTCTCCTGCGCAACATCAAGCTGTCGCTGCCTCTCAGCCTGCAACTCCGCCTGATCTATAGTGGGATAATATGACTTTGGTTTGGCACAGGATATAAGAACAATTGAAAATAATAATAAAGTAATTAACCTTATCATTTTAAAAACCTTGCAAAAATTACTAAAATTTATAGATTACCAACCACACGCATCTTACTTTGGAGTGATAACATTGAACAGCGACATAAGCAACCCCATTATCTGCGCTATTGATACCAAGGACACTGACGAGGCCATATCCTTATGCAAAAAAATAGAGCCCTATGTAGGTATGATAAAACTCGGCCTTGAGTTTTTCACTGCTAATGGCCCCGAAGGCGTCAGAGAGATAACTAAGCTTGGCATTCCGGTATTTCTTGACCTTAAATATCATGACATACCCAACACAGTGGCAGAGGCCGTAAGAGCAGCGGTAAACCTTGGAGTGGATGTTATCACCATACACACATTAGGCGGCAGGGATATGATGCAACATGCCGTTGCAGCGGCATATACGGAGGCCGACCGAACCGGAAATAAGCGTCCTCTTATTTTTGGCGTTACGGTTTTGACCAGCATGGATAAAACCGACCTTAACATGATAGGCATAAGACGCACTCCGGCAAATCAGGTTGCACTACTGGCAAATCTTGCTAATAAATGTAATTTAGACGGGGTTGTCTGCTCACCACACGAAATCAAACTAGTAAAATCAGTATGCGATAGTGACTTTAAAACCATTGTACCAGGTATTCGCCCGAAAAAATCCGACTCCGAAGATCAGAAAAGAGTTATGACACCGGGCGAGGCCTTAAGGAGTGGAGCTGACTATATAGTTATAGGTCGCCCCATCACCAAAGAAAAAGACCCATCCGAGGCCGCAAAAAACATTTATTTGCAACTACTTAACTAACAAAATCGCAGTATTTCCAACCATAGATTACAAAACACATTGATTTCATTGACTTGGGATTATGAAAGAACTATAATGCGCAAATTATAACATGTTGTTTTTAAGGCAAAAACAGTGGATAAGCATTTAGAAAATTTTAATATGTCAATGGTTGAAAAGCTCCACCGATTAGGTCAGGACAAAGAAAAGCTATTGTCCGAACACCTGAACGAGATTCGTAAAAGAGCTCCAAGAAGATATAGCGCAAAAATTATATATAAAACCAAAGATATTGTCCCGGTACTTGTGCCGCTTATGGCAGGCCCGATAGCTAATGTTGCCAACAGCATTATATCCATGCCCAAAGAAAACTTTACCAGCAAAGCCCGCAAAGGCAAGCGCTCTTCTGTGTCTAAAGCTGCTTAAGACGCTTTAATCACGTCACAACCCATATACACACGCAACGCCTCGGGAACCGTGATAGAACCGTCTTTATTCTGATAATTTTCTAAAATAGCAATAAGCACACGACCTATGGCTACGCCCGAGCCGTTTAGAGTATGCACAAAACGGTTTTCTTTTTCACTAGCCTTATAACGGGTGTTCATACGGCGTGCCTGAAAATCACCACAATTTGAACAACTTGAAACCTCACGATACCTAACCTGTCCCGGCAACCAAACTTCTAAATCATAAGTTTTTCTGGCGCTAAAACCCATATCTTGCGTGCAAAGCAGCATAACACGATAAGAAAGCCCCAAACGCTTTAATATCTCTTCAGCGCAATTTGTAATGCGCTCAAGCTCGACATCAGAATCATTTTCATCTGTTATGCTCACCATCTCCACCTTCCAAAACTGGTGCTGGCGTATCATACCTCTGGTGTCTTTACCGGCGGCTCCGGCCTCCGATCTAAAACATGGGGTGCAAGCCGTGTAACGAAGAGGCAATGATGCCACATCTAAAATTTGTTCACGCACCATATTGACAAGAGGAACCTCAGCCGTAGGAATAACACGATAGCCATCAGTAGTCTGAAATGACTCATCTGCAAATTTGGGCAACTGCCCTGATCCGAACATAGCGTCATCACGCACTAAAATAGGGGGTGAAGTTTCCTCATAGCCAAATTCTTTAGTATGAATATCAAGCATAAAATTGCCAAGAGCACGCTCTAATTTTGCAAGTTGGCCTTTTAAAATAACAAAACGACTGCCTGATATTTTGGCCGCTGTTTCAAAATCCATTAACCCCAGCTCCTCACCAAGATCGAAATGCTCTTTGGGATGAAAATCAAACTCAGGCTTATCACCCCAACGCCTTACTTCAACATTACTATCCTCATCCTCACCTAACGGCACATCATCAGCCGGAATATTAGGCAATGTATATAACAGCTCATCCACAAGTTCGGTTGGAATATCTTCAGACTCATTTTCTTGCATCGCTTTAATTTCCGCGATCTTCTCCTTTATTTTTTTAGAATTTTCAATAGCCTCGGACGCATCTTCGCCTTTTGCTTTTAGCTGGCCTATTTTTTTTGCCCATTCATTGGCTTGCTGCTGCAATTCCTGCATAGCGGCTTTTTCGCCGCGCACTTCCTTATCGCGCTTTAAAATCTCATCGGCAATAGGAGCCAGCCCTCTTTTAGTCATGGCTTCATCAAATTTTTCCGGATTTGAGCGTATTTCTTTAATATTATGCATGACGATTCCTTTTATAATTAAATAGTATATTGGCACATTGGCGCATTAGAAAACTAATATGCTAATGTGCTATTTCTCTATTTTACTATCCTCACCTACCCATTTACATGAAATAATTGAGCATTCGTATAACAACATCATCGGCAAGGCAAGACCAATCTGACTTATTACATCAGGAGGTGTCAAAAATGCTGCAAATGTAAGTATAATAACTATCGCATATTTCCGCTTATTTTTAAGGGACTGAGCCGTTATCATCCCAACTCTGGCCAAAAGAGTGAGTAATACAGGCAGTTGAAAAGCGATGCCAAACGCAATAATAAGATTAATCACTAAAGATAAATATTCACTTACCTTGGCTTCAAGCTGTATAGGCAAAGCACCTGATGTCCCCATACTTTCAAAGCTGACAAAAAACTCCCATGCTAATGGGAAAATCACATAGTAAACAAGGGCTCCACCCGCGAAAAACAATATAGGCGTTGCAATTAAAAACGGGAAAAGAACAAGGCGCTCTTTTTTATAAAGCCCCGGTGCAAGGAAAATATATATTTGTGATGCCAGCACAGGAAATGAGATAAATAAGGCCGCATAAAACGCCACTTTCATGTAGGTGAAGAAGGCTTCGGTAAGACCGGTATATATTAGCCTGCGGCCATGCTCTCCCTGATAAATATCAGCCAGTGGGGCTACCAGAAAACCATATATTTCTTCCGCATAATAATAGCAGGCACAAAATGCTATTAAGAAAAACGCTGTGGATAATATCAGGCGATAGCGCAGCTCGGCCAGATGCTCGGTCAAACTTGCATTTTTATCTTCTAATGTTTCTTCTGTCATAGGTTAGTTGCTGGTTGCATTTAACTTGATATTTATCTGACGATATAAAGCCTCAATAACGTCATTCTCGCGAAGGCGGGAATCCATTGTAATAAACTATCAACTTAGTTTTCTATGACAAAAGCTAATATTTTGCAAGGAAATCGGATTATATGTGTAAATCCTTACGATCATAATCATTAGCAGGAGGCGGCAGATTTTCATTAGACTCATCAGATTGTTCATCTGATGTATTTAGTTCTTTTTGATTTATATCTTCCCATGCTTTTTGAATAACACGTAAATTATCAACGATATTATCGCATATTTCTTCTTTGTTATCCTCACATTGTGCCGATACAAGCATAAGCTCCAGCGTGTCGTAATAGTTATTAAGGGCAACTGATACATCAGGCGCAACATCAAAGTTAAGGCAGGCTTTTAAACCTCTTACTACTGACAAGGCTTTATCAATTAACTCATATCTTGTTGCATGATCGCCCTGTATATGCGCTTCTTTTGCCTGCTGCACAAAACTTATAGCAGCGCAATAACACATTACTATCTGTTCTGTATGGCTCTTGGTTTTATTAGCATGTTGATATGCGCCAAATGGATTATCATAGTAGGCCATATTTGCCCCCTCCTTCATTAATATCTCTACCTGAGGGGTTTGTTCAATTACCTATCTGTTTTAGTTTTTATTGTTAGCTTAATCTCCTAACTAAACGATAGAAGACTCAATATATTCTGCAGTCTCGCCTGTTCCTGGGCAAGAGATGCAACCGCCGCATTAATCTTAAGTGTCAATTCAGCATAATTGGTCGATTCCTCCGCGTAATTGGTATTTAGTAATGACGCGCTTGTCGCATCAAAATTCTGAATCATTATGTTATTTACAGTTATTGCCGAGTCAAATGACGTAATGCCTGACGATGTTGTCGATATAAGTCCCAAAACAGTGTTTATCGCATTGTCTAATACTTCTTGCGCTTCCGTAGCGCCTGCTGTCGTTGCAATAGAAAGAGTTTGCGCCACCCCCTGATCATCTATGTAAATATCAGTTGTAAGAGCGCTATCTATAGACAGACCTATAGTATTTGTAGAGCCGGAACCGACCTGAAATGATAATGACTCACGACCAGAGACTCCTAGCAATGTATCAAAATCATCGGTAAATGTTTTAATTGCAGTTGTTGAATTAAGCTCTATAGAAGTATCGGTAAGATTACTAAGATCAACTCTGAGCTGCCTGCCGTCATTTGTAGCGGCGCTATGAAATACTATAGTAGTCCCCGCTCCTGCGGTTAATATTTTAGTAGTAGAGTTATAGCTTCCCGCCCCATCTACTATACCGCCGGTATTTGCTGTATTATCCGAAATGTCGGCAGTGTACACCTCATCATTTATTGTAACCGAGATAGTATCTGTTGCGCTGTTAAATGAGAATGCCCCGAGAGACCCCAGTCTTCCGTCATCACCGAATGTATCCCCGACAAATAATATATCACCTTTTGTCGTACCGTCATCCAAGTCAAATCCTTCAATTCCGGCAAATGTAGTGCCTGTGGCGGCCGCAATATCAAAATCACTAGCCGACGGATTATCCTCGCTTAAGATAATATCACGGCGCTGATTAATACGGTTGTCGGTAAGTTGAGTTGCAAATGCCGTGGCCGTATTGGAAAGATCAAGCTCAAAAGCATCCTGATCACCACCTGTAATCGTAATATCGTCACTTGCACCTGCTGCATCATCTATTTTAAGCGTAAATCCGTTATCGGTATATTCGCCGTTTGCATCAGTAGGGCCATCACTATTATAAAAATATAATAGCTGACCGTTTTTTATGGTATTACCCTTTCCGTTAAAGCCGTCTCCCGAACCGCCAAACAACGTTACTGCCTGCGATGTATAAGTAACTCCGTTTACATCTACCGTAAATGTCGCCTTATTTTGTGTTCCGCTAGTGTCTAAGGCTGCTGTAAAGCTACTAAATGCACCTTGCAGGCTTTCATCATAGGTTTCATCTGCCGCTGCCACCGTTCTATTAGTGGCGATAGTTGCTCCATCACCATTATTAGCCGTTATGGTAGATGCGGCGCCGCCACCATCTGAACTATCTATATCAGCAGAATTTGCAAGCGTTGCGGTAGCTACCGTGCCACCAGCACCGGTGCCGTCACCCGTCATCTCAAATGTGGTTGAATCAACGCTATTTGCAGTACCTAAATCAGCTCCTGTGACTGTGATAGTGCCATCCCCATTATCCGCATAGGTAAATCTCCTTATGACATTCGATGTACTTGCCTCAAGCGCAGCTACTAATGACCCGCCAAGCTGTGCAGCGGTTGTATCTCCGGATCCGAAACTTACTGAAACACCCCCCACCTCAAAAGTGGCATTTGCTGTTAGCGCCCCCCCACCATCATGAGTTAATGTAATTGTGGTACTCGCCGCCGTTTTTCCAAACTCATCTGATTCCAATATATCAAATGTCTCACCTGATGTTGCATCAAGCTCGCCTGCTGCCGTAGTGCCTGAAAATGAATAATCATTATCATGGTCTAATATCGAATAATTCTCTCCTGCAAGACCGGTAACGGTAGTAAGGCTTGCCGCACCGCTTATTGTGCCATCCAGTAATGTCTTATTATTAAATTTAGTTGTATTTACCAGCCTGTCTATCTCTGCCGTAAGAGCCTGAAACTGATTATTCAAGTTGGCCAGTTCATTTGTTGTAAGCGTTCCATCTTCTGCCTGCACGGCCAGAGCCTTTTGTTCCTGCAATAATGTAAGCACCTGATCTAGAGAGCCTTTAGCAGTTTGTAGCAGGCTTTTACCCTGACCGGCATTTAAATTTGCCGTTGTAAGAGTGGATGACTGCGTGCTAAGTGTTGTTCCGATCGCATAATCGGCAACACTGGCATTAGACTTAATTCCGCTTGATAAATTAATTAATGATTTTTTTAAATCTTCTGAAGAGCGCGTAAGATTAGCAATGACCGCACTGGCAATTACACTATTTATAGAAACCATTTATTTACCTGATATATGCACACGTGAAGTATACTTTTCTTCTACATATCCCTTTAGGTCTACATGGCCACGGTTAATACTTTATATTATTATTGTTACACAAAAGCATTAACAGAAAGTTAACATGGCTAGCTTTTATCGTTATTTATCAGGTTCTTATATATCTACGGTTGCTTTTTAAGATTGATTAAAAATTAATGGTTGTTCTTTTGGCGCGTTTATATTCTTCCAATAAAAAACCCGCCATCCAATCAGATAACGGGTTTTCTTAAAACTTATATAATAAACTATTAGTTAACAGCTTCTTTAAGTTTTTTAGCTGCAGAGAATTTAACAACTTTTTTAGCCGGAATGTTAATCTTGTCACCGGTTCTTGGATTGCGACCTTCAGTAGCAGCGCGTAGCTTAACTGAAAGACTACCGAAACCAGCAAGCTGAACACCGTTATCATTACTTGCAAGAGCTTTAGTAATAACTGAAACATATGCATCCAGGAAATCCTGAGCTTGTTTTTTAGTAGCTCCGGTTTCTGCTGCAATTGCAGAAATTAATTGTTCTTTATTCATTTACTTAATCCTTTTTAATGTTGTTAAACCTTGGTTTTTAACAAAACCTTAATTCTCTGATATATTCTAAAAATTAAAAAGGCAAGCCCTACATTGGCTTTTTTTAATAAAAGCATGATTTTTTCGCAAAAAATGAGAAAAAAACAACATTCTTTACCTTTATTTAATATTTAGAGAATATTCTTTACTAATAAAATGTTTTTCAACTATTGTTTAATTTATATATTGATCTTTACAATTTATTGGTTTAGCAATAAATTAAGTACAATCATATTTTGTACATTTAGGTAGTTTTTAAGGGCAAGGTATGACCGAGAATAAAGACGACACAAACACATCGGAAGAGTCATCAAAAGCAGAGGGATCCGACGCTCGTCAGTTTCTAACTTTCTGCGTAGGAGACGAAGAGTATGGAGTGGAATTAATGACCGTGCGCGAGATACGCGGATGGGTTCCAACCACCCAACTGCCCAACTCTCTAAAGTTCATGAAAGGTGTTATTGATTTACGCGGAATAGTCATTCCGATATTTGACCTGCGCCATCGTTTTGATATGGGCAAAACCGAGCCTAATGAAAAAAACGTAGTTATAATTATAGCAATAGGGGAGCGCCTTATTGGAATTTTGGTAGATGCCGTATCTGACATATTAAACGTAGCAGCATCCCAGATAAAGCCGGCGCCACAAGTTGATTCTAAAATAGATGCTGATTTTGTAAACGGCCTTATATCCATTGAAGGGAAGATGGTTGTTGTGCTTAACATTGAGAATCTTTTTGATACTGACACTTTAGCAAAGGCAGTAGAAGCCGGCAAAGAAGAAGCTTCAAAAAATAAAGAAGAAGCTGAAAAAACCGAAAAAGTTGGAGAAGCTGAAGAAGCTGAACTAACTGAAATGGCTCAAAGCAGCAACAAAGAGTAATATTATCATAACGCCAAACTGAGGTAAAAAACGATGGAACTACTAAAAAGAATCCCTTTAAAAATTATGTTAGATGGTATATTCGGCCTTATTTTGGCCTTATATATAGCAACAAACATACCTCTTATTACAGCATTATTTAACCCTGAACATAAAATGAGCAGTGGTGACATTTTATTTTGCTTGGAAGTTTTAATAATTATTTTATCTTGGTTGGCTCTACGCACCTCCGCTGTTCAAAGGCTTACTGAGGCCGCAAGACATGAGGCCGTTCTCGGATGCGTTTCAAGCAATGTTATGGTAGCAGATAATGATTTTAATATTATTTATGTCAACCCGACAGTAGTTAAATTACTCCAAAACGCAGAAGCCGATATAAAGACTGAGCTTCCTAATTTTGATGCAAGTAACCTGGTAGGCGTAAACATAGATACATTTCACAAAAACCCGGCTCACCAACGCGGCATGGTCGGCAAACTTACGGGAACTTATGAAACTACAATACTAGTGGGAGGGCGTATATTTGATCTTATAGCCAACCCTGTTATGGATGGTAAAAAACGCCTGGGAACTGTTGTTGAGTGGCAAGACGTAACGGCTCAACGCGCAGAAGAAGCGCGCTCTACACGCATTCAGACATCACTGGATAATGTGACTTCAAACGTTATGCTAGCCGATGAGAATAACGACATAATTTATATGAATAATTCAGTCATGGAAATGCTTCGCAGGGCTGAATCCGATATAAGAAAAGATCTGCCAAAATTTGATGTAGATACAGTGGTGGGTAGTAATGTTGATATATTCCACAAAAACCCCGAACATCAAATAAACATGCTAAAGAGCCTCGCTTCAACATATAGAACAACTATTGTTGTAGGAGGAAGATCCTTCACTCTTATAGCCAACCCTGTTGCGGATGAAAAAGGTAGACGCTTAGGAACTGTTGTTGAGTGGAATGATATAACAGCAGAGCTGGCTATAGAAGAAGAAATAAATAACGTTGTTGAGGCCACTACGCGTGGTGACTTTACTCAAAGGCTTGATACTACAGGTAAAGAAGGGTTCATGCTTAATCTTTCTAATGGAATTAATAAAATCGGAGAAATTTCACATACCGGCCTAACAGAAACTGTAGATGTACTTAGAGCACTTGCCGACGGAGATCTTAAAAAAGAGATTAAAGGCGATTATCAAGGTACGTTTAATGACATCAAAGAAAGCTTAAACGGCACAATAGCGCAACTTAAAAGAACAGTAGGCTCTATTAAAGATGCGTCAGGATCTGTAAATTCAGCCTCCGAAGAAATCTCCGCAGGTAGTAAGGATCTTTCCGAGCGTACCGAGCAGCAAGCCTCTACGTTAGAGGAAACCGCTGCTTCTATGGAAGAAATAACAGGCGCTGTAAGGCAAAACACTGAAAATGCCGATAACGCCAACAACCTTGCAGGTAGCGCAAAAGATGTTGCCACAAAAGGAGGAAGCGTAGTAGATGAGGCCGTATCTGCAATGGGTCGCATAACCGAATCATCTCAGAAAATTTCTGACATAATAAATGTTATTGACGATATTGCCTTCCAGACCAATCTTCTTGCACTTAATGCGGCAGTTGAAGCTGCCCGTGCAGGTGATGCGGGTAAAGGGTTTGCGGTAGTTGCATCTGAAGTGCGCTCCCTTGCCGGACGCTCTGCGGCAGCTTCCAAAGACATAAAAGCTCTTATA
>Ga0066640_10002813_pt1 | contig 10413 bp, 11 predicted proteins | sample CryGeyCG2114_020_2_FD_59505 | JGI IMG/M metagenome (GOLD analysis project Ga0066640, IMG submission 59505) | Groundwater microbial communities from aquifer - Crystal Geyser CG11_big_fil_rev_8/21/14_0.20 | ecosystem: Environmental > Aquatic > Deep subsurface > Groundwater | place: USA: Utah... | reverse complement strand
AAACCTTTCTTTATTTATCTAAGAGTGAACTTTTCGAGCCCGACATGATAACCGATTTCCGATAATCGTGCAATACCCTTTTGACAAAGTTTTTTCAAGAATTTAGAATTGAACAAAATAAACCCTTTTTAATATGAAGCTCATTGAAACTTTCGTGATCCTTGCTTTGCTTTCCATGCTTGCGCTGACAGGGATTTCCAGCTATACACACTATTATAAAAACAAAGAATTTGACACGGCCATTGCTCAGTTTATTCATGCAGTTGATTTTGCCAAAAAAATGAGTATCGCAAGCAATGAAGTCGTTTACGTCTGTGCAAGCACAACCAAACTAGAGTGTGACACCTCCTGGAAGGGTCCTCTCTTTGTTTTCACAAGCGACAATCCCACACATATTCAAAACACACTACAAAAATTTTCCGCATTACCTGCCGATGTTACCTTGGACATTCAAGGCCTCAAAGAACCTACACTTTACTTTATGCCCGACAGTGAAAGCGCAAACAACAGTACGCTTATCTTTAAAATGGGCCAGCGCACGCACTTATTCACCCTCAGTAAAACGGGCGTACTGAACGATGCAGATTCCCAATAAAGCCTGGTTTGTGTTAAAGTGCCGGAATTATGGCAAAACAATCTAAATCAAGTAACCGTTGGCTCAAAGAACACTTTGATGATCCCTATGTCAAAAAAGCATGGCAGGAGGGGTATCGCGCTCGTGCAGCCTATAAGTTAACTGAGCTCCAAGAAAAGTATCATTTTCTCAAACCCCATCAAGTTGTTGTTGATTTAGGAGCCGCACCTGGCTCATGGTGCCAAGTCGCCCATAAATTTATTGGCAAGAAAAGCATTATTATTGCGCTGGACCTGCTAGCAATCGACCCCATTGAAAATGTCATCACCCTCCAGGGCGACTTTACCAGCGAAGCTATTTTAGAATTGCTCCAAGCAGAGCTCAAAGCCAGACATCAAACTAAAAAAATTGACGTTGTCCTCTCAGATATGGCTCCCAATATGTCAGGCAGCAAAACTGCTGACCAAGCGCAGTCGATGTATTTAGTTGAACTGGCCTTTGATTTTGCTAAAACCCACCTCAAAAAAGGTGGTGCCTTGATCACCAAAGTATTTCAAGGCCGAGACCTAGACACCTTAATTGTAGAAGCCAAAAAACAATTCACCAAAGTACATCTTTGCAAACCCGATGCGTCACGTGATCGCTCAGCGGAGCACTTTCTGGTCTGCCTCAGCTACAGAGGCCTTAAGGCGGAATGATTTAAGCAACTTATAAACTAAAATAGTCGGGATTAAATTTAGCTCTTGTATCTTTTCAATTTTGGTTGTAGAATTGCCACCCTAGTTGCCGGGATGGTGGAACTGGTAGACGCGCCGGACTCAAAATCCGGTACCAGAGATGGTGTGAGAGTTCGATTCTCTCTCCCGGCACCATTAGTATTATCAAGACTTACAGACAATTTTCTCTTTAAAATTAAACCTCAAAAATATTTTTTCTCTGAATCGCTGGGACACTTTAGGGACACTGCACTTCATAAGCCTACGATTTTTTCTCTATTGCCAGATATTGTGACTTCTCATTTATTATGGTTTTTAGCTAATTTTTGACTGGTATCGGATACAAAACCCGGTGCATTCTTTATACCCAAACAAATAACACATAACGACTTGATTTGCGTATGACAATATTTTTTGTTAATATATTGAGTAAAATTACTCAATATATTAACTATGAATTTAAACTATCCGAGAATCCAATCAGAAATTATCTTAAACTTGTTGAACTCTTCCAGTCATAGAGTCATTTTTGTTAGAGGGCCACGCCAGGTGGGCAAAACTTTTCTGATGCGAAAACATGTCTTACCCACGCTCAACCAAGACAAATGCCATTATATTGCTGTCGACAGTGCCGAGCAAATGATTCTTTCTGGCGATACATCTGTACTGAGCGAGATCGGAGTTGAAAAAGATGTGAGGTGGCTAGTAGACCTCTGGAATAGAGCTCGCCAAATTGCAAGAGCATCTGGCGAGCAATATGTTTTGGTAATTGATGAGATTCAAAAAATCAAAGGCTGGTCTGAAACCGTGAAGGGCCTATCAGACCAAGACAGGAATGATGAATTAAATTTGCATGTTGTTTTATTAGGCTCATCTCCACTCTTAATTGGTAAAGGCGTCAGTGAAAGCTTGTTAGGTCGGTTTGATCCTGTAAATGTCACACACTGGTCATTTGCAGAAATGATGGAAGCCTTTGATTTTGACCTGAATGACTATATTTATTTTGGTGGTTACCCAGGAAGCGCAAAATATGTCGGCAATGAAGACTCCTGGCGTGCTTACGTTCGTAATGCTCTTGTCCAGCCCAATATTGAAATCGATATTCTTAAAATGATCAGGATCGATAAGCCAGCACTATTTAAACAGCTTTTTGAGCTAAGCTGCTCTTATTCAGGCGAAATACTCTCCTACAATAAAATGCTTGGCCAGCTTCAGGATGCAGGAAACACAACCACCTTAGCACATTACCTCGATTTATTAGAGCGCGCAGGGTTGGTGATCGGAATACAACAATACTCTGAAAAGCCGATCAAAACAAAACAATCTTCACCAAAATTAAATGTTCTTAACACAGCCTTAATGTCGATTGCATCAAGTTATACAAAAGAACAAGCTATAGCCGATCGAAGCTATTGGGGGCGAATGGTTGAAAGTGCTGTTGGTGCGCACATTTACAACACCATGGATGCTAATACAAAGCTTTATTATTGGCGTGAAGGCAATTACGAAGTCGATTTTGTAATAGAACGAGGCGGCAAGCTGTTTGCGATTGAAGTCAAAAGCGGGGCTAAAAAGCAAAAACTACCAGGACTTGATGTTTTTGCTGAAAAATTTAAGAACAGATCTACTCAAAAAATATTAGTGGGTCTAGACGGGATATCCATTGCAGAATTTTTATCTTACCCAATGGAGCATTGGCTGGAATGATAACCGACAATAAACTTGTACCACGAACCTGTCGAAGAATTGATTTGGAAGAACAAGTATCGCATCCAATAGAATTTTATAATAATTTATCAGCCTATGTTCTATTAGCAGATCCTGGCATGGGTAAAAGCACTCTGTTTGAACAGGAGGCTCAAAAGGAGGGAAACCATTACATTAAACATCCCGCAAACTTTATAGCGGGTATTGACTCCCCTAATCCTAATAAAATTTTGTTTATTGATGGATTAGATGAGGTGCGAACAGACTTTGATGAACTCAGAAAAAAACTAAAACAAATGGGAACCCCTCGCTTTAGAATTGCTTGTCGCGCTGCTGATTGGTTTGGAGCAAGCGACTTTGAAGACTTAAAAATGGTTTCACCTAATCAACAATTAGCAATTTTAGAGCTAACCCCTCTAAATGATCATAATATTAAGGTTATGCTGAAAAGTGAAGGGGTGAATGACCCTGATCAGTTTTGTAGACAAGCTTGTAAGTACGAGGTATTTGATTTATTGCGCAACCCACAAATTCTGATACTTATGATTAAATCGCTCGGAACTGATAGTGAAAAATGGCCAAGCAGCAGAAAAGAGATTTATGAAAAAGCTTGCCTTAAGATAGTTCAAGAGCATAACGCCAAACATATTCGAGCAAAATCAGGAGACGATCAGCAATTGATTTTAGCCGCAGGCCATTTATGTGCTATTCAACTTATTTCAGGGCTTGTTGGCTTTGCGAAACATAATCTTGCGGAAAGCTTGCAATATTATAATGTGCAAGCACTTCCTGAAAAACCCTCTTTACCTTTGGAGCAAGCATTGAAAACCAAGCTGTTTCATACAGATGATCAGGAACGCTTTACACCCATTCACCGAAGTGTAGCGGAATATTTAGCTGCCCACTACCTTGCCTATTTAATTGAGGATAAAACCTTATCTTTTGACCGAATAAAAGCTCAATTAATAGATTCTCGAGGGTTCATTGCATATGGGCTACGTGGCTTAGCATCTTGGTTAGCAATCGAGTCTGTAGAAAGCCAAAATGATCTTTTGAATTTAGACCCCGCAGCCATCTTATCTTATGGCGGAAAAGATCTTTTGCCACAAGCAAGACAAAAGTTACTCTTGGTTCTAAAAGATTTAAAAGACGGAAAGATTACAACCCAAAATGATGAATTACTTGGCTTACTTCTTGACACACTTTATCCTGAAGTAATTACACCCAATGAAATATTGGATTATTTGCACTCCAAATTAGAACTAGGCTCTTTTAGTGGAGCTTATTCCAGATTTTGGTATGAAAAATTTTTAAATACGGAAAATACATATCTGCCAGGGCTATTAGATAGCTTAGTACAAAAGCATGCGGAACTATCTAGTGAAAAAACTGACTTTACTATCAAGGCTATCATTGGAAAATTGCTTTTAAAAGGCTTAATCGAATACGGAAAGACCATTGCGGATGAACGTTTGTACCAATGGTTGGGTCTAGGGGTCAGCGAGCATGGCCAAACATGGTTTCATAATGAGGAAGCACACGCGATTGCAGCGTGGTTTATAGAAAACCCCCAACGTTACCAAGCCATGATACGTTATGGTGCATCCCTGTGTGTTAAACAAGAAAAACTTGGATTATGTATGTGGGATTGTCAAACCCGCCTCCAAGGTGCTTCCCCACCAAAAATTGCATTATGGTTTATACAACAAGCCAAACAAGAAGTGGCCCAACATAAACAATTAGCTCAGTATTACCTAGCACAAGCAGCTTCGAAGCTCAGGCAAGGCAATGTACTTCCAGATCAGGAATTGGATTTGTTAAACCAAGCTGTTAACCAGGCTCCTGATCTTCTAGATGCTTTAAGAGGGTTGACTTGGCTTGATCTCAATGACCAGCAGATGAAGCAATCTTATGAAATGCAGGAAAGCTGGAGACTACAAGATGAAGAAGAAAAAAGAAAACGTGTTAAGGAATTTAGGCAGTATCTAACTCCAATGCGCGAAGGCACCGCACCATTTATGGTGCTATATAATTTAGGGCAGGCTTACCAAGGAAGATTTTCTAATATTCGGGGAACCACACCGGAAGAAAGAATAAAAGATTTACTAGGAGGTAATATAGAACTCGTTGAGGCAGCAAAAATCGCCCTTTCCACAGTATTACAGCGAAAAGACTTGCCATCTGTTAAAGAAATTTTCACTTTGGCGGCAAAGGAAGGAAAATATCCTGCAGTTCGTCCTGCTTGTTTGGTTAATATTGGCGAACTGTATGAGACAGATGAGTCAAAGATTTTGAGTTTAGATGATACTGTTTTAGAAAAAGCTTTGGCCTTCTATTTTACTGACGACCTTGGTGAAAAAAGCCCACCATGGGTAGAACTTTTACTAAAAGAGCGCTCAAACCTTTGCAAAAATGTTTTACGTGATTACGGCCTTGCTATGATTCGATCTCAGAAAGAACATATAACCCCCTTATATCGCTTAATAACTGATAATCTTTATAGCCAGTTTGCCCCTGAGTTGATTCCAGAATTTTTAAAAAAATTCCCACCACGTATTTCAGAGCAAATGCTAAATAATGTACTGGAGCCACTCCTAAAAGGTACGCTTAAATATGTAGACAAAACAACAGTCCTTCGTATTGTTGAAAATCGGCTTAGCAATACAAGCATTGATGCTCCCCAAAGAGTTTACTGGTTAGGCTTAGCCTTTATTTTAAACCCAGACCTCTATCAAGAGCCCCTTAGAAAGCATGTTGCATCAAGCCAAAAATACTTAGAACTTTTAAGTGGATTTATACAATCGAATTGGCAAAAAAACTTTTATGGCAATTTAAGTGAAAATGCGATTGGTTTTTTAATAGAGCTTTTAGTTCCACTTTGCTCCCCTGAACGCCCTTTAGGTTTTTATCAGGTTAGCCCTGCAATAGAAATGACTGATTTGGTTTATGCAATGATTCAAGAGTTAAGAAATAATCCTAATAGAAGAACTAACGAATTAAAACGCTTACTTAAAATAAAGAATTTAGAAAATTGGCACCTGGCTTTGAAAGAAGCTCTACTATATAAACAGGATGAACCAACTGAAGGAGTCTATCGATCACCTCCAAGCGTGGATAAAATATGTAAAACTCTAGCAAATAAAGAACCTTCGAATCCTGCAGATCTTTCCGCTTTAACCTTAACAGTGTTAGAGCAACTTGCAAATGAAGTTCGTTACGACCACAGTAACCCTTATAGGAGCTATTGGAATGGGGAAAAGCCACGATTGGAAAATGAATGCAGAGATACTTTGCTTTACCCGCTAAAAAAAGAATTAAAGCGTTTTAAGGTTGAGGTCTTAAAAGAAGGGAGTTATGCAGACGATACCAGAGCTGATATTAGAGTATCCTTTAATGGGGAAATGAATATTCCTATTGAAATTAAAAGATCTTCAGACCCCAATCTTTGGGAAGCAATGCGTGAGCAACTAATGAAAAAATATGCTACCGGAACAGATACAGGGGGATATGGAATTTACATAGTCTTTTGGTTTGGAAAACCACGTTCTTCGCCAGAGGGCTATAAACTGAAAACAGCAATAGAACTTCAACAAAGCTTACAAAATATGCTTAGGACCAACGAAGAAAAAGAGCGTATTAAGATTTTAGTAATTGATTGTTCACGTCAAAATAGCCAGGTATGACAGTAAAGCTCATGCCTACTCTCCTCAATGCTCAAAGTTATTAAATTTTTTAGCTTGTTTTTATAATTTATTTGCGAGGGCACTATAGGGGCACCGAGCCGTAAACTTTCACAAAAAAGATCAAAAATAAATCACAGCCATTTTTACAAAAAACCTTGATTTTACTATTGCAGAGCGTTATTTTCTATTGTAGAATATAGCACTGAAGGTTACTCAAAATCCGGTACCAGAGATGGTGTGAGAGTTCGATTCTCTCTCCCGGCACCAACTTTAATTTCCATAACTGTTCATCAAACCATAAAAACTTTTAAAAACAAAGAAAACCCTGTGAAACAGGTTTAACCCTTTCAATTACTCCTTCGTTGATTTGACCAAAGCCCCACATCCCACTTTTAAACAGAGTTAATGCTCGAACACTAAAGGTTAAACTTGAACAAGCAACCACAAGCAAAATAAACAAATCTTATGGTTTACATTTAAATTTTTTATGTTATAATTTATTAACACTAAATAAAATATTAATGGATTAATATTATGCCAACAGGAGCAGCGGCGGCAGCAAGGGTTCGTACCAGTTTACGTATACTGAGAACAGCTGGAACAAGAAGAAGAAGAAGAAGGGCTGCTGAGGAAGCTGCGGCGCGAAGAGCCGCCGAGGAAACTGCACGAAGAACTGCAGCGGCTACTGGCGGCACGGGAGGAACCATCACCCCCTGGCTCGATGGTAGAGCAATAAATCAAGGAGGTGCAACAAATCAAGGTATCCCTTGCTCCTGGCCTTGAGTAAATTCACTACTAGCACTTTATTTGCATCACCCAGGCATTGGCTCCTCCATCGCCACAGACTTAAATCAGATTGGTATTTTTGAAACTGCTGATCTTAAAAACCAAAGTCCTGACGACTTATATTTATGTTCTAGTGAAGCAGTGGGCATACAGCAAGACTGCTGCCTGCTCTATGTGTTTCGCTGCGCAGCCTATTCTGCTCTGCCAAAGGTGGCCGGGACCCTGAAAAACTCAAATGGTGAAACTGGAAAAATTAACGACGAATCAAACTCAAAAACTCTTGCCGTGCAATCGGATCATCCCTAAAATCACCCAGCATAGATGAAGTAATGAGCGTTACATTTTGTTTACCCACACCACGACAGCTCATACACTGATGATGCGCTTCCACGACCACTGCAACACCCAAAGGTGCGAGATGCTCTTGAATGGAATAGGAAATTTGTTCAGTCATTTTTTCTTGAATTTGCAAACGTTTGGCAAATAGATCAACCAGACGTGCCAGCTTGGACACCCCAATGACGCGACCTTTTGGAATATAGCCAATATGGGCCTTGCCAATGAAAGGTAAAAGATGATGCTCACAGGTCGATGAAAAATCGATGTCTTTTAACACCACCATTTCATCACAGGCCCCATCCTCAAACATGGTTGAAAACACTTCCTTTTCTTTAATGTGGTAACCTGCAAAAAGCTCAGACCAGGACTTCACAACTCGCTCTGGCGTTCCCTTTAGACCTTCGCGCTCAGGGTCATCACCAATGGCGATTAATAGTTCACGAATCAGCTTGGTGGGTTCCATTACTCTACTCCAGTTATTTTATGGGTTTGCAAAGACAGTCTCCAGTTTGGATGTTCTAGACAAAAAGCAATTGCCTCTCTTGTGTGCTCTGCTGTTTTGTTGCTCTCATCCAAAGGTTGGACATAATAACATGCTGCAGGAAAATCTTGGAAGGCTTCAGGTGAAACCTCATTAATGGGCGAGGGATATAGAATTTTCACATCCTGACAGCGCTCAAGCTTGGTTTCCGAGCGGCACTGTTTTGGGCTCATGCTAATATGCTCAAAATAATCGTGCAGTGGACCCAGGGCTATTGAACCATTGGTTTCCAGGTGCAAAACATAGCCGCGCTCTGTTAAGGCTTGCAGGAGCGCATCATCAATTTGCAGGGCGGGCTCACCCCCTGAAATCACCACCGTTTTGCAGTCCCCCAACGCATCCAGTGCATCACCTATTTGTACAGCTGTATATTTAGTTCCAGCATAAAAGTCGGTGTCACAAAACCAACATACTGACTTGGCCTGATCTTGAGGCCTCCCGGTCCAACGATTACACCCTGCAAATCTTAAAAACTTTACCACACGCCCCGTATGCGAACCTTCGCCTTGCAAAGTTGGGCCAAATATATTTTTAACCACATAAGCACTCACGGCAGTGCAACCGCTGAGTTGGCACCATGTTCGAAGACTTCAACACTCTGCACCTGTACTCTATTATGGGTTTCAGCTGCTACTTTAGGCGCAACAAAATCACAAATCCACTTTGCAAATTGCTCACAGCCCACATGGGGTAAAATACGCAACTGGATTAAGCCCTGCTCTGCAAGCTGCTTAAATGTATTGAGTTCAGGGTCATCTGCCGCAATTAAGGTGGTGTGATCAAACTGCTCGGCTAGCCAGTCTTTGAGCCATTTTAAATTGCCAAAATCATATACCCAATTGTGTTCGTCTAACTCATTTGCAGCAAAGGTAATACGCACACCCAAGGCATAGCCATGCAAAAAACGGCAGTGGCTTTGGGCTCGCCATTGGCGAAAACTACAACTCAAGCCTGACTCTGGACCAAAGGTTTTAATCACTTGATAGTTCATGCTAAATATTCCGTCGGGTCTGCAACACCTGCCAGTTTAAAAGCTTCTTTGCGCGCTGTACAGGAACCACAGCTACCGCAGTGCTGCTCAGCACCTTTATAACACGTATACGTTAAAGAGTAAGGCACATTTAAGCGCGTACCGATTCTAGCAATTTCGGCTTTATCAATATCACAAAACGGTGAGAGCAATTCAATCTGCGCATCTGTACCCTCCCGAATTGCCTCGCGCATGGGCTCAATAAAACTTTTACGACAATCTGCATAAGTTGCATGATCACCATAATGATTACCCAATACGATGGCTTCGGCCTCTAAACTTTCAGCCAAACCAGCTGCAATCGACAACATAATCCCATTCCGAAAGGGCACAACTGTTTTTTGCATAGATGCTTCATTGTAATGTCCATCAGGAATGGCACCCCCTGACTGGAGCAAATCTGATTTAAACAAACGATTCATGAACTCAAGCGGGATTTCGTAAAGCGGAAGATTATAATGACTGACAATTTTTTCAACTGAATGCTTCTCACGTGCATTTTGCTTAGAGCCATATTGAAAGTTTACTGCGCCCACAGCTTCATGCCCTTGATCCAAAGACCAGGCCAACGCTGTTGCTGAATCCATACCTCCTGACAAGACAATTAAGGTTTTCATATGACTTATTTTTCCAAACGTACAAAGGGATTAATTGAAATACCCCCGCGCGGATTAAACTGCCCTTTCACTTCCAACCAGCGTGGCTTCATCAGATTAAAAAGGTCTCGGGCAATTTTATTGACACAGTCCTCATGAAAGCTGCCTGTTGAGCGAAAGCTAAATAAATAAAGTTTAAGGGACTTAGACTCCACCAAATGTGTATCAGGCGAATAGCGAATCACAATCGTGCCAAAATCAGGCTGACTGGTCATTGGGCAAAGTGCTGTAAACTCTGGACATACCAATTCCACCTCATAAATGTGCTCAGGAAATTTATTAGGAAAAGCTTCCAACACATCAGGATTATATGTGTCTGGATAATGCGTGGAGCCTTGCCCTAAACTTTTTAAATCCCCTGCATCGCTTAAACTAACTGTG
>Ga0066640_10002812_pt1 | contig 10413 bp, 9 predicted proteins | sample CryGeyCG2114_020_2_FD_59505 | JGI IMG/M metagenome (GOLD analysis project Ga0066640, IMG submission 59505) | Groundwater microbial communities from aquifer - Crystal Geyser CG11_big_fil_rev_8/21/14_0.20 | ecosystem: Environmental > Aquatic > Deep subsurface > Groundwater | place: USA: Utah... | reverse complement strand
TCGAATGCGCGGCTCTCGTCAACGCCGACGACGGCTCCACGCTCGCCTACCCGAGCCTCGCCTGGAACGCGTTGCCAGACCTGTGGCTCACCGCGGCCTGGAGGCGCTTCGGCGGCGACAAGCTCGATGAGTTCGGCCGCCAGCCCAACTCAGCCGTCCTGACGGCGCAGTACTGGTTTTAAGCTAACATTTCACATGCTCACGTTCGGTCGAGCTATGGATAAACTTATGAGAACACACTCCTCAATCGCATTCATCGTCTCTCTCATCCTCGCGGGCTGCGGGCCCGCGAACAAGGTGACCGTCCTTGCTCCCGAAGCAGACGCGCAGCCAAGGCTCTCCCTCTGCGTCATGAAAACGCCCTTCCAACGCATCATCGGGGCCAGCGTGGTCGCCCGAGTATCGGCGAAGAGAGTCTTCCGAAGCGTCGTCCTCACAGATGACCTCTCCGGAGACGGGGCCTGTGATATCCTCGCGCGCGTCACCGAGGGCAACAGCACGTACTGGCAGGTACATCGGACCGTGGAGATCTTCTCGATGCCCACCAAGAAGGTGCTCCGGACGCTCGATGTGCCGGGTGGATCAAAGCAGATCGCAGCCGCCCTCGCCGAAGCCTTCGCCGCCGGCTCGGAGCTCGACGCGCTCGCGCGCGCCGCCAAGACGCCCGCGCCGCCCGCCGCCGTTTCGACGCCGCCCGCAAAGCCGTTTCATTCCGGCGTGGAGACGCCCGCCTTCCGTTTGCCCGAGGACGCGTCGAAGTTCGCCTTGCTCGTCGGCGTCGAACGCTACGCGTCCCTGCCGACGGCCAGGTATGCGGTGAGGGACGCCGAAGCAATGAAGGCGAATCTCCTCGCGGCCGGCTATCCTGAACGAAATATCGTGCTGCTGACGGACCAGGCGGCGAGCAAATCGGGGCTCGAGAAATATCTCGACGCCTGGCTGCCCAAGAACACGGACGGAGAATCCTCCGTCCTGTTTTACTTCTCAGGCCACGGCGCTCCCGACACGGGCGACGCGCAGGCCTACCTGGTCCCATGGGACGGAGATCCGAAGTTCCTGGCCAACACGGGCTATCCCGTGAAACGGCTATACGAGCGACTCAACTCGCTCAAGGCCAAGCAAGTCCTCGTGGCGATGGATTCCTGCTTCTCGGGAGTCGGCGGGCGCTCGGTCCTCGCCCAGGGCACGCGGCCTCTGGTCGCCAAAATCGATCTAGGCAAGGACGTGGCAGGCCGCGTTCAGGCCCTCACGGCCGCCGCCTCCGATGAGATTACGGGGACCGACGAAGCCGCCGGACACGGCCTCTTCACCTACCAGCTTCTGAAGGGCCTCTCCGCCAAGGACGGCCGCGCGACTCTCCGCGAGCTCTACGACTACCTGACCCCCAAGGTCCAAGACGCCGCGCGACGCGACAACCGCGACCAGACCCCGCAGATTATCGGTCGTGGCAACGCGAGACTCTAGCCGGCGGGGAGAAGAGCGCCCTCGAACTTATCGGGGAGCCGCGGCGGCGCGAAGCGCCGTCCATGGAGCCCGACGGTCCAGACTTCCCAGCGCGGCGATCGTATTCTTCCAATCGGAGCCGCTCCTCTCATAAAGAGCCTCGAAAAGCGCGGGGTCGCCGCGATAGGTCAGGCGCGCGGCGACGACGGCGTTGTTGAGCTTCTCAGGAAGGACGAGGCCCGTCTTTGCGGCTTCCGCGCGCGCCCAATCAAAAATCCCAACTCGATCGGCGCCGCCCGACTTGTAATGCTCCTCGAGCCGCTTGCCGAGCTCGTCATAGAGCGCCGCCCTCGTCTCGGCGCGCGAGGAATCGGCCTTCCATTCGGCCAGCTCCGGCGACTCGGCGCCGAAACGCTCGGCCAGAAAAATTTCCGCGCCGCGCTCGCCGACCCAGGACGCCATCGCCTCGTTGAAGGCCTGGTCCTTCGTGTTCACCGTGCCGTGCAGAAACTCGTGGATCAGGAGCTCGGCCAAATCGCCCGGCCCGTAGTCGAGCACGGCGGAGGGAAGCGGATCGGAGATCGGCAGCGGGGTGTTATACGCCGACGCCGGCACGACGGCCGCATCGAAGCCTTTTTTCGTCCAGGCGGCGGCTTCGCGCTCGGCCCACTCGCGTCGGAAATGGCCTTTGTACGGAAATCCAAGGAATGAGACCGGGGCCAGACTCGTCGTCGAGCAGGCGTAGACGAGCCAGGTGACGGCGCCGTCCACGGGCGTCCACGACGCATAGTCGCGCGAGGGAGACAACGACAAGCGCTCGACGGCGAAGCGCCGCGCGTCCACGACAAGCTTAAGGCGTTCTCGGCGTCCAGGCGCGGTCGCGGGATCGGCAATCGTCTTCGAGATCGAACGGCGGTTCCACAGGAGTCGTGAATGCCCGGCGACCGAGCGGTAGCCGTAGAGGGGGGAGCAGCCGGACGACGCAATGAGAAGGAAAAGCCCTAGGGCTCGACCCATTTGCCGTGTTTTTTAATCAGCTCAACGAGCGCGTCGTCGGACTTCGCGAAGGGAATGCCCTTCTGGACGCATTCCTTTCCGACATAGAGGTTGATCGAGTCGGGCGCGCCGCCGACATAGCCGAAGTCGGCGTCGGCCATCTCGCCGGGGCCGTTGACGATGCAGCCCATGATCGCGATCTTCACGCCCTTGAGGTGGCCGGTGCGGGCCTTGATGCGCTCGGTGGTCGCCTGCAGATCAAAGAGCGTCCTGCCGCAGGAGGGGCAGGAGACGAACTCGGTCTTGGTGATGCGCACGCCCGCGCCCTGCAGGACATTATAGAGGAGCGAGAGCCCGCGTTCGAAAGGGAGGTCCGCGTCGAGGGCCACCGCGTCACCGACGCCGTCGCAGAGAAGGCCGCCGATCAAGGTCGAGGCGCGCATGACCTGCTCGTCGGGCGTCGCCTCGCGCGGCGCGCGAATCAGAATGGGGGACGAGCCGGCCGTCGCGGCGAGGGCGCGATACTCCCGGATGAGCTTGCCCGAATCGGTTCCGCGCAGGGACAGCATGGTCGGCACGACCTTGTACAACGAGGCCGCCTCGTACTTGCGCGCGAGGTCGGCGGTCTCGGCCTCGACGAGATTGACCATCCCGGTGTTCTTGATCGCGTCGAGGTAGGTGCCGTAGTCGCGCTCCGACGGGTTCGCCCAGCAGGTCATGTCGGCGATCTTGACGGCCTCGAGCGCGAGCGAGAGCGGACCGTCGACGCGCGCGAGGTAGGCCAGGCGCGAGGTCTCGGTCGCGAGCTTGGCGCGGATGTCGCGCAGACGCTCCAGGCTCTCCGTGTCGGTGACGGGGAACTCGAGGATCTCGAGGTCGGCGCCGGACGCCCGGCCGAGCAGAACCTCGTGGAGGTCGAGAATCGCATCGGCCGTCATGATCTTGGGGACCTTCGTGACCACGCGGACCAGGTCCAGCCCGCCGGTCACGAACGGACCGACCGGAAAATAATCCGCCTTGCGGCGCTTATAGCTGTAGAAATCGGCGCAATGGTAAACCGGCTTCTTGCTCTCCGCCCGCGCCGGCTCCTGCGCGCGCGCGTGGAAGGGCTTGGCCAGCACCTGGCAGACCGGAACCTCGCGCTCGGGATCCTCGGTCAGCGAGACGCGAATCGTGTCTCCGATGCCGTCCTCGAGGAGCGAGCCGATGCCGATCGCGCTCTTGATGCGGCCGTCCTCGCCGTCGCCGGCCTCGGTCACGCCGAGATGCAGGGGATAGTTCATGCCCATGTCGTCGAGGCGTTGGGTGAGCAGGCGATAGGCCGCGATCATCACCTTGGGGTTGGAGGACTTCATGGAGAAGATCAGGTCGTAGTAGCCGTTCTTCTCGGCGATGCGGGCGAACTCGAGCGCGCTTTCGACCATACCAAGCGCGGAATCCCCGTAGCGGTTCATGATGCGGTCGGAGAGTGAGCCATGGTTGGTGCCGATACGGCAGGCGCGCTTGAGGCGCTTAAGCTTAAGAACGAGGGGGGTGAAGCGCCCCTCGATGCGGGCGATCTCCGCGGCGTACTGCTGGTCGGTGTATTCCTTGACCGCGAAGCGCTTGCCGTCGACGAAATTCCCCGGGTTGATGCGGATTTTTTCGCAGAAGTCGGCGGCGGCGTCGGCGGCGTTGGGGGAAAAATGGATGTCGGCCACGATCGGCTGGTTGAAGCCCGCCGTGACGAGCTTCTCCTTGATCTTGCCGATGGCCTGGGCGTCTGCCACGGTGGGCGCGGTGATGCGCACGATCTCGCAGCCCGCCTCGATCATTTTGACCGACTGGAGGAAGGTGGCCTCGATGTTCAAGGTGTCCGTCGTCGCCATGGACTGGACCCGGATCGGATTGTCTCCGCCGACGCCGACATTGCCGACCATCACCTCGCGCGTGCGCCGGCGGCGGTAGGAGAATATGTCGGGAATGTACTTCGTGCGCAAGAGCGTGAGCGTTTCGGGCATAAGAAAGAAATTATATCATTTCCTCATGAATCCACCGACGACGCTGGGCATCAGGCACATCGCGCTGTTCACCGCGGATTTGGCCAAGGCGGAGGCGTTTTACTGCGGATTGCTGGGCTATCAGGTGGAGTGGCGCCCGGACCCCGACAATCTTTACCTGACCATGAACGGCCAGGACAATCTGGCCCTACACAAGAAAACGCCGGGCCCGGAGGGCCCGGAGACGCGCCTCGACCATTTCGGCATCATTCTTAAGAAGGCGGCCGATGTGGATGCCTGGTACGAGCATCTGAAGGCCCATGCGTTCAAGGAGCCCAAGACCCATCGCGACGGCGCGCGCTCCTTTTATGTGAAAGATCCTGACGGCAACGGACTGCAGTTCATCCATCATCCGCCCATAGCGGACCGCGCCTAGACCTGTTATACTTCGCGCAATGGAACTCGCGGCGCGCCTGGATCGCCTATGGGCGACGATCATAGACCACCTTCTCATCATCGCCGTGGGGTGCGCCGCCGGCGTCGTCATCCCCGCCTTCCTGAAATCGAAATCCATGCCCATCGTGATATTCCTCCTTGTCGCCGCGCTGATCGCGATCTTCGCGGCGCAGATATGGCTGCTGACGACCCGGGGGCAGACGATCGGCAAGCGGATTATCGGCCTGCGCATCGTGAAGACCAAGGACATGAGCAACGGTGGCTTCGTGACGAACGTGCTCCTTCGCGTGCTCGCCTGCTGGGCGATCTCGCTCGTGCCGGCGCTGGGGACCCTCTTCGCCCTGGCCGACCCATTTTTCATCTTCCGTGAAGACCGGCGCTGCCTCCACGACCATATCGCCGGAACCTGCGTCATCAAGGCTTAAGGAGCCCCATGGAACTCGCCACCAAAACACAGCGCCTCTCCGCTGCGGTCACCGACGGCTTCATCGTGGGCGTGCCGTACATCATCGGCTCGCTCGATGTATTCCCGGCGCCGATACGATTTCTGGGCGTGATCGCCTCGCTGGGCCTGCTCATCACCCAGCTCGTTCTGGTGACCAAGCACGGACAGACCCTCGGCAAGAGGTTCATCGGCATCCGCATCGTGCTCAAGGACACGATGGAGAACGGGGGATTCGTCGTCAACGTCCTCAAGCGCGGCCTGCTCAACGGCCTGCTCAGCATCATTCCCGGCTATTTCCTGGTGGACAGCCTTTTCGTCTTCCGGGAGGACCGTCGCTGCATCCACGACATGATCGCGGGCACCTGCGTGATTCAAGTCGAGCCCGCCGTGGTACAATGAGGGGGTGAACCTCCCCTCCGTCGACAAACTCGAAGACATTCGCCGCAGCCTCGCCGTCCTGGAGGCGGTGGTTTCCGAGCCGGAGCTGATCCGGAACCTCAGCGAGGACGAGCGCATCCGCCTCATGAAGGCCGCCGGCAAGCTCTCGCGCCCCACGCGATTACAGCGCTCGCGCATCTCGCGCCTTGAGCGGCAGGAAGCCAAGCGCGCCGCCGTCGAAGCCGACCGCGCCGCGCGCGCCGCCGCCGGCATCCGCACCGCCCGCCTGGCCCCGGTGTTCAGCGCCCCGGCTCCGGCTTTGCCTCCGCCGCCTGATACCCCCGAGCGTCACCTCTCACGCCCCACCGGCTGCTACTGCTGCAAGCAGGATTTCACACGCCTGCACCACTTCTACGACAACATGTGCCCGGACTGCGCCGAGTTCAACTACGCCAAGCGCTTCCAGACCGCCGACCTGAACGACCGCACCGCCTACATCACCGGCGCGCGCCTGAAGATCGGCTACCACGCCGCGCTCAAGATGCTGCGCGCGGGCGCGCGCGTCATCGTCTCGACGCGCTTCCCGCACGACGGGGCCAAGCGCTTCGCCGCCGAGGCCGACTTCAAGGACTGGGGCCATCGCGTGAAGGTTTACGGCCTCGACCTGCGCCATTCGCCCAGCGTCGAGATCTTCTGCCGCTACCTGAACCAGACCGAGGACCGCCTCGACGCGCTCCTCAACAACGCCGCGCAGACCGTGCGCCGGCCGGTCGGCTTCTACGAGCATCTTCTGCCGTATGAAGCCCTGCCGTGGGGGGGATTGTCGAAGAACGAGAAGGACATCCTGTCCGGACACTACGAAGTGACCGCCGCCTTGCCTCACGAGAGCGCCAACGCCCTCGTCTCGCTCGACGCGGGCCCGGTCGGCATCGGCCTGAAGAGCTCCGCGGCCCTTTCGCAGGTCCGTATGGTCTACGACGACAAGATCACCGGAAAAGATATTTTCCCCGCGGGGAAATACGACTCAGATCTTCAGCAGGTGGACCTGCGCACAATGAACACCTGGCGCATGACCTTGGCCGAGGTCCCCACGCCCGAACTGCTCGAGGTCATGCTGATCAACGCCGTGGCCCCGTTCATCCTGGCTTCCAAATTGAAGCCTCTCATGCTCAGACACAAGACCGGCGACAAGCACATCGTCAACGTGACCGCGATGGAGGGCATCTTCTCGCGCGGCACGAAGACCGACAAGCACCCGCACACCAACATGGCCAAGGCCGCGCTGAACATGCTGACCCTGACCTCGGCGCGCGACTACATCAACGACGGCATCTGGATGAACGCGGTCGACACCGGCTGGGTCACCGACGAGGACCCCGTCGTGCACTCCCTGCGCAAGCAGGCCGTCCACGACTTCCAGCCCCCGCTCGACGTCGTCGACGGCGCCGCGCGCATCCTCGACCCGTGGTTCGTCGGCCTCAACACCGGCGAGCACGTCTCCGGAAAGTTCCTCAAGGACTACAAGCAAGCCAACTGGTAAACAACGCAACAACTCGAACAACTCGGGGGCAGACCCCGTTTGTTGCGGGGTCAGACCCCGTTTGTTGCGTTGTTGGCCGATCACCGCCGCTCCAGGCGCAAAGTCACCAGGCCTTTTACAGTCCCGCGGATCTCTTCGGCGTACACCGAGTATCCTCCGAACACGATCTTCTGCCCCGCTTGGACTTTGAAGTGCTTTTCCTGCGGGGGGGCCCCGTCGATGGATAAGCTCAATGCCGCCGTCAACCTATTCTTTTTCGCGCCGGCTTCGTCGACATGATCGGCATCGAATATATTCATCACGCCGAGCCGGAGTTCATGGAAGGTGCCGACGTTCCCCTGTCTTATCCGGATCACCTCGCCTCCTGATCCAGGCACTCTTTCCGACGGGACGCAGCCGACCAGACCGATCAGGACCAACGCGGCCATCAATGGGGTTCTCATGATAATCGCTCCTTTTGCTTCCCGCTGTCGAATCCTATCGCATTTCCACGCACAGGACGCGGCTGACTGGAACTTGTGTTGCGACTCTCAAGTGTCGACATGATCCGAGTATTCTGGCTGGCGGCAGCGCTCGCCCTCCTTCCCGCCCGCCCCTCCTTCGCCGCGCTCTGGCCCGAGCTCTCCTCTTTGCCTTCGGAGCAGGGGGGAGGCGAAGCCGACGCGGCCGTCATCGTCGGCATCGAGCTCTACCCGTTCGTCGCCCCCGTGCCGGGCGCCGCGCAGAACGCCGAGGACTGGCACCTTTATCTCACCAAGACGCGCAAGGTCCCCGTCGGTCAGGTCAAGCTCCTGCGCGACAGCGAGGCGTCCTTAGAGGACATCCGGGACGCCGCCGCCTGGGCGGCCGCGACCGTGAAGCCGGGAGGCACGCTCTGGTTCGTCTTCATCGGCCACGGCGCGCCGCACAAGGACGGCCAGGACGGCGTGCTCATCGGCGTCGACGCGCAGCAGCGCGCCGAGAGCCTCTACCACCGCAGCCTGCGCCGCTCCGAGCTCATGTCGATCCTGGGAAAAGGAAAGCAGGAGAGCTCGGTGGTCGTGCTCGACGCGTGCTTCAGCGGCCGCACCGCGGAGGGCAAGGAACTCGTGAAGGGCCTTCAGCCGCTCATCGCGGTCGCCGCCGCGGACGCCTGGCCGAAGGCCGCCGTGTTCACCGCCGCCCGCTCCGACCAGTTCGCCGGTCCTTTGCCGGGAGCCTCTCGCCCCGCCTTCTCCTATCTCATGCTCGGCGCCCTGCGCGGTTGGGCGGACGCGGATAAGGACGGGATGGTGACCTCCCAGGAGGCGCTGACCTACACCCAAAGCTCTCTCGAGGCCCTCCTCAAGGACCGCCGCCAGACGCCGGAGCTCCTGGGCGCGCTGCCGGGGAGCTTGTCTCGGGGCGCGCGCGAGGCGGGCCCGGACGTGGGTGCCATCGTGCGCGCGGTGCGACCCAAGGACGCCAGCGAGCTCGCCTTCGGCGGCGCGGCGAGCGTGACGGCGCCCGTCATGAAGGTCGCTGTCGCCGAGGGCAGCTTCAAGGACGCCGACATCGCCGTCGAGCGCATGCTCGAGGACGCGATGCTGAGAGAGAAGGACGCGGCCTATCTGCCGGTAGAGAAGCTGCAGGCCTGGTGCCTGCTCGCCGGAGCGCCCGCCAACAAACATCCCTACCGCGCGCAGGCCATCGAGGCCTGCGGCGCTTGGATGGACTTCGTGAAAAAGTCACACGAACAGGAACTCAACCTCCTCTCCGATTACGCGGCGCTCGCCGGCTATCTCAGCCTGCGTCTGAAGACCCCAGGGCAAAAGGCGGCGGCGATCGCCGCTTACCTGGCGGCCTACGAGCCGCTCAAGGGCCACTCGGCGGTAGCTGCGGTGCTCAAGGCGCGCGAGGCTCTGGCGGCCGGCCAGCCGGTGGCGCTGCCGTCGATGGATGATCAAGGTCCGCCGGCGCGGCCCAGGAAGGCCGAGGTGCCCGAGGCGATCAAGGACCTGGCCTTCGTCGCTCCGGCCAGCAGCTACGCGTTCCAGATGGAGATGTGTCAGCGAAACGGCGGCTCGTACTGCGAGACCTACTTCAAGCTGTTCTACAACCAATTCATGACCGACGAGGGCTACTGCCGGCGCGAGGTGGCCCTCGGCCTGTTCGTGTGCCTGGGAGGCACTGCCGACGCCGCCGACGCCTGTTCCAAGGCCGGCGCCCAATACGACGCCGTGGGCTTCCCCAAGAGCGAGGCGGCGGCGGCGGTCGCCTTCACGCACGGCTGCCTCATGCTGAGGGACCACAACTCCTGCGTGGCGGCGGCGAAGGCCTCCGAGAAGGCGGCGAACCAAAGCTCACTCGGGACGCTCCTGCGCGAGGCATCCTGCCTGCGCGGCAACGCTCGATACTGCTCCTTCGCGGGGAAATCGCTCGTGAAGCCGGGAGCCGCTCTGGCCGACCTGCGCCGAGCCAAGTTCCTCTTCACGAAAGGCTGTCGGCAGAAAGACGAGGGCGCATGCGCGGATCTCTCCTTGCTCAAGCCCCGGCTGTCCGAGGCCGAGATGTCGCCGGGAAATAAATGAGCAGGCTATTTCTGCTGGCGGCGGCGCTGCTCGCGGGGCTTGGCACGGCTCACGCCGAGGGTTTTCTCGTCTTCGACGAGACCGTCACGAACTACGCGTCCGACGCGCAAGGCAAGCTCACCGTAGTCGGCACGCTCGAATCCGGACGAATCAAAGACTTCTTCACCGCCCACGGACGCATCTACCGTCTCGAGACGCTGCCCGGCAGCGCGATCGAGCTCAAGCCCGACCTCACCCCGCTGCGCGAGACGCCCATGGAAAGCAAGGGAAGCGTCCCCGAATGGGTGGGCGCCTGGGATAAGGGCGTCCTCATCTTCTGCGACAACGCCCTGGTCTACCTCGACGACGAGCTGAAGGAGGCCGGCCGCACGGCTCTCGAGCCGCGCAAATCCGGGGACATCACCCCGGTCCTGCGGCCCACGGTCTTCGCGGCCCTCGACGGCCGCGGCTATCTGCTCGTCAACACCAACCAGGTCTTCGTGCTGCCGCTTAAGAAGCCCGGAAAGGGGCCGTTGCGCCCGGAGGTCACGGTCGATTATAAGCTGCGCCTTGTCGGCCTCTGGCTCGACGCGAAGGACCGCACGCTCAACCTCATGGCGACCACCCATGAGGGAAGCTCCCGCGTCG
>Ga0066640_10002795_pt1 | contig 10441 bp, 7 predicted proteins | sample CryGeyCG2114_020_2_FD_59505 | JGI IMG/M metagenome (GOLD analysis project Ga0066640, IMG submission 59505) | Groundwater microbial communities from aquifer - Crystal Geyser CG11_big_fil_rev_8/21/14_0.20 | ecosystem: Environmental > Aquatic > Deep subsurface > Groundwater | place: USA: Utah... | reverse complement strand
CATTCTCTATATCTTCCCTATTATGAGCGGCAGAGAATGTAAATCTAAGGCGAGCAGTGCCCTTTGGCACCGTAGGCGGACGGATGGCAGATACTAAGAAACCTTCTTTTTCAAGCTTATCTGAAATTTCCAGAGCTTTTTTCGCATCGCCTATTATGACGGGGACTATAGGGCTTATCGCATCTGAAAGACCCATAAGAGAAGTAAAATAACGAGCGTATTCAAGTGGCTTAGAGCATAAGTCCTTATCATGTTCTATAATTTCCAGTGCAGCAAGCGCAGATGCTAACACCGAAGGCGGAAGCGCAGTTGAATAAACTAAAGAACGGCTTTTATTTATAAGCATGTTAATCACCACGGCAGATGCACAAACATAACCGCCGTAAGCTCCAATGGCTTTGGATAATGTTCCCATTTGAATATGCGGCACCGATTTATGCTTTTCTGATATAACACCAAGCCCATGCGCGTCATCAGTCATTAGCCAGCCATCATATTTTTTAGCAAGCTTAAATAGATCATCCACAGGCGCAATATCACCATCCATGCTAAAAACATGATCGGTAATAATTAGACAATTGCCATATTCCTTGCGGTGTTTTTTTAGCGCGGCCTCGCATTTTTGAACATTATTATGCTCAAAACGCACAAGCCTTGCGCCAGATAACTGTGATCCGTCTATAAGACATGAGTGCACTAACTTGTCGGCAACTATAAGATCGCCACGCCCGACAAGCGCAGGTATGGTTCCGATATTAGCAAGATAGCCACTGCCGAATATAAGAGCTTTTCCGGTGTTTTTTATTTCGGCCAGTTTGCTCTCTAACTTCTCGTATAATGGAGTGTTGCCCGTAACAAGTCTTGAAGCACCGGATCCTGATCCGTTTTCTTTTAAAGAGGCCATTGCCGCACCTATAACATCTTTATGATGCGACAATCCAAGATAATCATTGCAGCTAAAAGAAATATATTTTTTTCCACCTCTTATAACATAAGCTCCTTGCTGCCTTTGAGTTGTTTTAAGGGAGCGTAAAAGGTGCAAATCACCCTGTTTTTTTATGTATTCTTCAGCAAGTTTATCTAAATTAGGCATTTTTTGTTTATAGGTATGTTTTTTTAGTTTATAAGAGCGACATTAATATTTTGCAAGGGACGGCATGACAATACAAGAACTAAATACACATAATATAATACGTCACGACTGGAGTGTGCCTGAGGTGGAGAATTTATTTTCCTTGCCGTTTAACGACCTGGTGTTTCAGGCGGCCGCCACACACAGAAAATATTTTGACCCCAATGAAGTACAGGTTAGCACTCTTCTTAGTATAAAAACAGGTGCATGCCCTGAAGATTGCAAATATTGCCCGCAATCTGCTCATTATGACACCGGTCTTAAAAAAGAACCTCTTATCGACAAGGTAGAAGTAATAGCGGAGGCCAAAAAAGCAAAAGAAGCAGGCAGCTCACGCTTTTGTATGGGTGCTGCATGGCGTTCTGTAAATAATCGCGATCTGCCTAAACTTGCTGAAATAATCGAAGGAGTAAAAGAGCTTGGGCTAGAAACTTGCGTAACACTGGGCATGGCAAAAAAAGAGCAGTTAGATAAATTAAAAGATGCAGGTCTTGATTATTATAATCACAATATCGACACCTCCGAAGAATATTACAAAGAAATTATTAGTACGCGTACATTTGATGATCGTCTGGAAACACTGGAAAATATCAGGCAAGCCGGTCTTAAAACCTGCTGCGGTGGAATTGTGGGTATGGGCGAGAAAATCTCCGACAGAGCAAAAATGCTGGTAACACTGGCTAATTTGCCGGAACACCCGCAATCTGTGCCTATTAACATGCTGGTTAAAATTGATGGTACACCACTGGATATAACCGCAGATATTGATCATTTCGATTTTATACGCACTATTGCAGTTGCAAGAATTGTGATGCCACAATCTTATGTAAGGCTTTCAGCAGGCCGCGAACAGATGAACGATCAGATGCAGGCTTTATGCTTTTTAGCCGGAGCTAATTCAATTTTCTATGGCGAAAAATTACTTACAACTCCTAATCCATCTGAAAATGAGGATAAAGAATTATTCGCAAGGTTGGGTATAAAAATTCAAGGCTGCAATAAAGAAAAAATTAAAGATTCTGCGGTATCTTAATTACAAAAAACATATTTGTTTCTAAGGTTAAAATGGACGACGATAAAATAAGAGATCTAAAAATCACTCAAATTGCTTCGGCGCCGAGGAAGTATAAGAAGGAAGGCACGCCTCCTGTAGGATTATATTTTACTAATCCGCCAAAAATAGAAGGATTTGAATTTCCTATACAGCTAGGCCACGCCTTCAGATCGGTAAATCAGTCGATCTATGAGAAAAACATGCACGCCATGGAGCTTGATCTTACCCATCTTAGCCAAAAAGACTCTGATACGAATGCCGATATAATTTCTGAAATATGTAAAAATAGCGGTGTCGTATTTATATTAAGATCGCAAATCAATGCTGCCGAAAAATATAAGGCAGATGGAGTTATTTTTGATGATTCAGATAAGGTTGATATAAATGAGGTCAGAGAAAAATTCGGTGATGATTTTATAATAGGCATTGATTGCAAGGATGATACTGAAATATTAAATAAATATTTAAAAAATGAAGAGATTGATTACATTACGCTCAATGATTGCGGTAATATCGAAGAAATAGTGACTTTATGGAAAAATAACAGCGACAAACCTTGTGTACTAAAAGGGTATGTCACAGATAAGAATGTAGAAGAATTTGTTAATTACGGTTTTGACTTCATAGAATGTGGCGATTTTGCTTGGAGTAAAAAAGAAAAAGTAGCAGAGAATGTAACAAAACTTATAGGCTCAATAGATACGGCCCTAACAAACAGAAATATTCAGTAATTTTATGACCAAAAACCCCGATTGGCTAAAAAAGGGCGAAGCGCATGTATGGCATCCATATACACAGGCTAAAATTGCCGCTTCTCCGATTGAGGTGATCTCCACAAATGGCTGTAAAATAAAACTATCCGATGGCACGCAATTAATAGATGGAACCTCGTCATGGTGGAGTGCTTGCCATGGTTATAACCATCCGCATATAATTGCAGAAATGGAAAAACAACTACAGCAAATGCCACATGTCATGTTTGCAGGAGTAGCGCACGAGCAGGCATATAAGTTGGCTAGCAGATTAGCCGATCTTACAGGACTTGATAAAGTTTTCTTTACCGACTCGGGTTCCACATCTGTTGAAACAGCTCTGAAAATGGCTGTTCAATATTGGCATAACAAAGGTGATAAGCGTAAAAATAAATTCATCAGCTTTGAATATGGCTATCATGGTGATACTATGGGATGCATGTCTTTGTGTGATCCTGATAACGGAATGCACAGGGCATTTAACGATTATATGCCCAAGCAATATTGTCTTAGAGTACCGGTTGACGAATATGATTTTTCTGAATTTGAAACTTTAGTAGACGGCATAAAAAATACAACGGCGGCGGTAATTATTGAACCGCTTGTGCAAGGCGCAGGCGGCATGAAATTCCACGCACCTGATATATTGGCTGAAATATACCGTATCACCAAAAAATATAATTTACTGTTTATTGCAGATGAAATCATGACAGGATTTGGCCGCACCGGAACAATGTTTGCGTGTGAGGAGGCCGCTATCACACCTGATATAATGTGCGTAGGAAAAGGGCTGACCGGCGGCAATATTACACTTGCGGCAACTCTTGCCAGACAAGAAATATATGATGCTTTTTATGCAGACGAACTTGAAAAAGCACTTATGAGCGGCCCTACATTCATGGCAAGCCCATTGGCCTGCGCCGCTGCTAACGCATCACTTGATCTATTTGAAACAGAAAACCGCCTTGCTCAGGTCGAACATATTGAGCAGTGTTTATACAAAGCTCTACGCCCTTTGAAAAAAAATGATAAAGTGCGTGATGTAAGAATAAAAGGCGCGATAGGAGTTGTTCAGCTTAAGCAGGCTAGCTGGGAAGAAATGTTCAGGTTACGCCAAAAATTTGTAACAAAAGGCGTGTGGCTGCGCCCGTTTAGTGATGTAATATACGTTATGCCGCCATTTACTATTTCTGATGAAGACCTGGAAATTTTAACAAACGCAATAATCGAGATTTTTTAATAAGCTTGTCATATAATGGCTGATATATTTTTTTCCTATAAAATTACTAAGGTGTTGCATGGCAGAAATAGATAAGCTTATACAAGGTTATAAAGATTTTTATAAGCTGCATTTTCAGGTCGATAAAAGTCTTTATGCAACGTTAGCCGATAGCCAGAACCCGAAAACATTGATAATTAGCTGCAGCGATTCACGAGCTGACCCTGCTATAATAACAAATGCCGATGCAGGCGATATTTTTGCCATCAGGAACGTTGCCAATCTTGTTCCCCCTTATGAACGTGATGATCATAGTCATCACGGTGTCAGTGCCGCATTAGAATTTGCCGTACGCTACCTTGAAATAGAAAATATTGTAATATTAGGCCATAGTAAATGCGCCGGCATTAAAGCACTTGTTGATTCTGAAACATCAAAGAATAAAGAAGGTGAATTTATCGATAATTGGGTGAAAATAGCTAAAAAAGCCAAAGAAAAGGCTATGAAATCAAATGATGATAAATATCACGTCTGCGAAAAAGAAGGCATACTGGTATCTTTAGAAAATCTTATGACATTTCCGTGGATTAAAAAACGGGTGGACGCAAAAACCTTGCAATTACATGGCTGGTATTTCTGCGTAAGTGATGGCAGTTTAAGCCGCTATAATTCAGCTAACGGTACTTTTGTAGCAGTATAATAAATATTAATTTTATCTCGTGACCGCAATATGGACAACACCCTATTTTGGCAACTTTTCAGCTTTTAACACCATAGCACCATAGCACCATAGCACCCTAACACCCGACAGAATTCGTCATCACCTGAATTATGAAATAATTTTAGGGAATGACATGGTTTTTAAATTCTGTCGGGGGGATAGGCTATAGCACCTTCTCAATTTTATTTTGGGTTTCTTGCGATTTTATCAGCGCCATAAATGCCTTGCGTTCTAAATCAAGCAGGTCTTCTTCAGAGATTGAAGTAGGAACATCTTCATCGCCATCTCTTGCTTTTATAGTCTCTAGCGCAATTTCTTGCATAGCTTTAGGATCATTATTGCCATCACTTAGCACCAGGGCTAAGCATTGCAACACTCTCTTGTCGTGATTGCTTATATTATCTCGCCGCTCACGCAATTCAATTTCCTTGTCAAATATTAACCTATTTGCCGCCAGAGGAATAACAGCCTTTTCGCTATCAGGAGGTGTATAGCCATCTAGCAGCTCAAGGCACAAAGCCTTTGCTTCATTTAGAACATGGTTGCGGTTCATACTAATGCGATAATATTTACGTAAGATTCTCATATCTTTTGCTTCTTCTGCGGAGCTGGAAAGTTTAGCATCAGCAATAAAATTAAATACTCTTTCAGCAGCGTGAATCTGGCTGTTGGCATCGGATGCACCCCTAAGGTTATGCAACAGCATTTCTTTGCAGCCACCCCAGCTAGGAACAACCCCTATATTAACCTCAACCAATCCTATATTACTTTCGATATGGGCGGAAACAGCATCACAATGCAATAATAACTCGCATGCACCACCCAGCGCTTTACCATAAGCGCAACCCACAACAGGGAAAGGAGCGTATTTTAATGCCATCCAGTTTTTTTGCCCACGTTTTAAGATCGCTTCAATAGATTCCCAATCTTCTTTTTTACACCAATTGAGGATTTTATGAAGGTTAAGGCCTGCGGAGAAATGTTTGTCATCATCCCCAATAATCAAACCTTTAAAATCTGACTTTACTTTGTCAATCACCTGCTCCACCAAGTCAAAAGTGGTGTTATCCATAGTATCAAACTTTGTGGTAAATTGCAGGCAGGCTATACCATTACCAACGTCCCAAAGCTTTCCTGCTTCATTCTCAATAACCGGCGATTTTCCACGCACCTTGTCGCAAAGCTGCCAACTATCATCCGGAACTTCAATAGCTTGGTATCCACCGTCGACATCAAGATAATAACGACTATTGCCCTCCTCTTTATAAAAACCTTGTTTTTCTGCTGCTTTTTGTAGAATATCGGGAATATCTCTATTCCGCTCTTTCAGGCTTCCTGCAAACCAACTGGAACCTGAAATACGTGCATTACCTGAGGCAGCAATCATTTCAAAAGGTCCTAAATTCCAGTTAAAGCCATCTTTTAAAGCTTCATCGACGGAAGTTATTTTATCAGTAACATCAGGCACAAGTGACGTGCTGTAGCGCAGCATTTCAGACAAAACCGCCCAAGCATAATTCCCCCCTTTGGATTCTGTTTCTAATGCTGCATGAAAGCCTTTTGACTTAGCCACATCTATAGCCTCGTCCTCAACTTTCTCTAGCGAGCGGTATTGTTTTTCCTTCAGATCCAACACCTGTTTGTCACCATTTTTCTTGCGATAGAATCCACCGTCGCCTTTGTTTCCTTTTTGATCGTTTTCTATCATTTCTTCTAAAAATTTAACCGATTTATCAAGCTTGTGATAAGGGTCGTCATCGGGTAAATTATCTTGTAATGAGCGAGTTATATCTAACATTAAATCAAGCCCAATCAGATCCATCAGGCCAAAAATCCCTGTTTTGGGAAATCCAAGAGATTTACCAAGCAATTGATCCGCAAGTTCTATTGGCACTTCCCTTTTTATTGCTTGCTCCAGCCCCCACATCATCCAAAATATTCCAATACGATTGGCAATAAATCCCGGCGTATCATTCGCGTGAACAATGGTTTTCCCGAGTTTTGTTTCTATAAATGTTTCAAGATTTTTAATTTGCCTGTTGTCATTTTGGGCATCAGTAATCATCTCTAAAAGCTGCATCTTACGAGGGGGATTAAAAAAATGGGTGATACACAAATCTTGTTGCAATTTATCGGGCAACCCTTCTTTTAATTGCTTTAATGGTAATGTTGAGGTGTTGGAGGATATGACAGAGCCATCTTTACGCACTTTATCTAGTTTTTTATACAAATCCCGTTTTATATCCAGCTTTTCTACTACTGCCTCTACTATCCAATCGGCATCACTTAAAGATTCCAGATCATCTTCTAAATTACCCGGAGTGATGCGTTCAGCATGTTTTGAATGGGTGAAAGCATGACTGCCTTTCTTCATTTTCTCCAGAGATTTCTTAGCCAGAATGCTTCTATCATTCGCGCCTTCAGGCACAATATCCAGCAGTATAACTTCTGCCCCACCATTTGCCATATGAGCGGCAATAGCGCTGCCCATAGTTCCTGCGCCTATAACGGCTGTCTTTTGTATTGTCATTTTCTCCTCCTATTTTTTTGGTTAGATTAAGTGGCAACTAAACCAGTAAGTATCAATATATTAATAAGCGTTGTAGAACCTCCGTCTTATCCATTTTTCCACTTCAATTACGACCATTAAAATTAGTGCCAATCCTAGCAACACGCCCCATTCTTTAAACGTAACGGGTTGAATGCGCAACACATCACTTATCCAAGGTGTATACATAGCGCCAATATGAATTCCTTGCGCTGCAATTGTACCAAAAATAAGGAGAGGGTTTTTCATTAAAGGCTCTTGAAAAAATGATTTGGTTTCAGAGCGACTATTCAAAGCCATGACATTTTCAAATAATACTAACTGCAATACCGTCATATTGCGTGCCTCATCTTCAGAAAAACCATTATTTAGCATCCAATAGAACACAGCAAAACTAACACTCCCTATAACTACAGCCGAGATAGCTATGCGAGATATCATGAGTTTGTTAAAGATAGGCTCGTCCGGTGATCGTGGTTTTTGTTTAAGCTCATCTCCATCAGCAGGCTCAAAGGCGTGGGCTACATCTTGAATACCATTAGTGACAAAATTTAGCCATAATAGTTGCGTAGCAAATAAAGGTATCGGCATGTTCATAGCAATAGAATATATAAAAAGCAGAATCTCTGCCATGCCGGTAGAGACAAGAAAAAATACTATTTTACGTATATTATTATAAGCAACACGCCCTTCTTCAATGCCGGCGACAATAGAAGAAAAATTATCATCGGTAATAATAATATCAGCACTTTCTTTGGCAACATCGGTGCCCTTTTTGCCCATAGCAACGCCAACATGCGCCTGTTTTAGGGCGGGAGCGTCATTTACACCATCACCTGTAACAGCTACAAAATGACCGTTATTTGTTAATGATTTTATGATACTTAACTTGTGCTTTGGTTCAACACGCGCATAGACTTTAGCCTTACCGGTAATCTTATCAAGTTTCTTATTATCATTACTTGCATTTTGAATATCTTTGCCGCTTACAACCTCATCATTATCTTCACATAAGCCTAGTTCTTCAGCGATAGCATAAGCAGTGTCAGGATGATCTCCTGTAATCATTACCACTTCAACACCGGCACTCTGACAATCTTTTATTGCATTTTTTACCTCGCTTCGAAGTGGATCCCGCAAACCAACCATGCCGAGAAAATCCAGCTCCTTTAAATCATCTTCACAGTAATCATCTTTTTTCTTCACCTTGCCATCGGCAAAGGCAATTACGCGGTATTGATCACCACTTAAGTTACTTTCCTGCTTTTTTATGGCATCCTTATCAAGTTTTACTCCCTTTTTCTTACCTGCTTGCTTAGCACTCATATCTATTAGAGTCTCGACTGCACCTTTAACGTGAGATTTAATTTTCTTTTCATCTTTATTAAAGCTCGCAGCATATTTTTGTTCAGACTCATAAGAGATGCGACCGACCTCTTCATGTTTTTCTGTTAACTCTTTTTGCGTAATATCGAGTTTTTTTGCTAGAAAAAGTAAGGAAGTATCAACGGCATCTCCTTTACCTTGCCATGCACCGTCTTCTTGTTTTATTTCTCCCTCATTGGCAAGAACCGCGGTATTAACCAATCTTTCCAGAGCAGGGTATTTTTTGAATAATTTTTCGCTCATGCCTGCGCCTCCTTAACTTCTCCCTCTGCTACTGAGTCGCCTGTAGTTACCTCAAACTCCTGACCAAACGGCAATATAATACGCTCAACCGTCATTTCATTTCTAGTGAGTGTCCCGGTTTTATCTGAAGCAATCATAGTGCATGAACCCAACGCCTCAACAGCTACTAGCTTTCTTACAATAACATTGCGTTTCGCCATGCGTTTCATGCCTATTGCAAGTGCCACAGTAAGCGCCACAGGAAGTCCGGCCGGAATAGCCGAAACGGCTAAACCAATCGCCATAAGAATAATTTCTTGCGCAGGATCACCGCGAAAATACATAATCGCGGAAATACCGGCTACTGCGATCCCTATAACTACTGCAATTTTTACCGTAAATTTTTTCATACGGATAATTAGTGGAGAGCTTGTGGCTGAATCTTCTGATATATGTTTGGCAATATCGCCCATCTGTGTATCCAGACCCGTTACCACAACCGCAGCTACGGCTCTTCCATGTATAATAACTGATCCTGCAAAAACCATGTTTTCCTGCTCACTAGTACCGGCATCTTTATCTAAAGTTGTATCCGCCTTCTTATTAACGGCTTCTGATTCTCCGGTTAAAAGTGACTCATCGGCTTTTAATTTACTGCATTCGATTAAGCGGCAATCAGCAGGAACTTTGTCACCCGATTCAAGAAACACAATATCTCCGGGAACCAATTCTTCAGCATTTACTTCTTGTTTTTTGTCATCACGCTTAACCTTAGATTCCGGAGTCGACATAGCCTTTAATGCCGCCGCCGCACGAGTGGCGGAATATTCCTGAATTGTACCGATTATTGCATTAACCATAAGCACAATGACAATAAAAACGGCACTGGGATAGCGCTGCATAGAAAAGGCAGTCACCCCAGCAATAAGGAGAACATATATAAGAGGGTCTTTAAACTGATGTAGGAAAACCTCCCATAAAGCAGGGGGTTTAGCCTCCGGCAACTTGTTTTTACCATACTTATCCAATCGAGACTTTGCTTCCTCAGCCGAAAGACCTTTTTTCCTAGTTTCTAACTCCTCAAGAACGGCATCTATATTTTTGGTAAAAGCTTGTTGCATTTAATTACCTCATATGCACATAAGTTCCAGGAGCATCCTCCAGTTGCTTATATCCTTTACTTGGCGCCCCTATATCAGGAGCTTTTACTTTATTACCGGAATGATCTTTTAACCAGTTTTGCCAGTCAGGCCACCATGAGCCGTTTTTCTCTTCGACATTTTCAAGCCATTTGTTTGCAGAAACATAGCCATCTGTATCTTTTGCCTGACTTAATTGGAATTTGCGCCCTTCGTGGCCCGGCTCACTGACAATACCGGCATTATGGCCACCCTTGGTGAGCACAAA
>Ga0066640_10002783_pt1 | contig 10472 bp, 8 predicted proteins | sample CryGeyCG2114_020_2_FD_59505 | JGI IMG/M metagenome (GOLD analysis project Ga0066640, IMG submission 59505) | Groundwater microbial communities from aquifer - Crystal Geyser CG11_big_fil_rev_8/21/14_0.20 | ecosystem: Environmental > Aquatic > Deep subsurface > Groundwater | place: USA: Utah... | reverse complement strand
AATTGAAAAGAAAGAGGAATAATTTACTTTAATCTTTGATGATCGGATGTATCATATCCATTCAGATGAAATGTGAATTGTCTTATTTGGTGTTTTTGCTCAATTATGGGGGAAGCACATAGATCAGAGTATTGATTGTCCTTGGTCTGGACAAGAGACCCTGGTCTTGAGTCCTCATTCATTGAGTCTTTTGCATATGACTTGATTGGTCGATGCTTTGGTCGCTGTTGGAGAAAAAATATGAGCCATCAGTATCTATCATCATCAAAAAATATTGGGGACAATCTCCTTAGATGATCATTATCTATATCCCTATTTTTTGGTGATTGATGGGAAAGAATTTTTGACTATTTTGCAAGATGCACTTCTCTGAGATGGTCAATGAGATACAAGCATCAGTTGTGAGGTCAATCATAGATATGTTGATCAACTTTTTCCACAAGGTTCTTTTGCCATTGGATCAAGAGCTTCGGGCAAGGATATAAAAAATATTGTTGTCTTGACACAGGAGAGTGTCGTGAGTTCATTGGGTAAGCTTGTCTGCCAATGGGATCATCAGACAAGTCATTTGGAAAATATTGAAACATATTTCCACTTGTTAGGATGTGAAGGGATAGATCTGAAGCAGATATATTTTGAGCAAGCTGGTGAACTTGATTCGTCACATATGTATCTGAAACCCACTGGATCTGCGTGGTGATATGACATCAATGTGATGATCGCGCAAGCATTACATGTGGCATGGAAAGTGTGTAGTCCTTATCCACATCCTTTGGTGCTGCGTTCATTTGTTGCCGAGTGGTCAAGTTATCGTCAACATTTGATCCATCGTTGGGAAGTGTTTTTTGAGAAAATGACTGGTGGTGGAATGGTTTTGGGGATGATTCGTCATATGATGCATGAACAAGTCCTGACAACTCGTATGTCACAAGATACTCTGATATCACTTTTTTCCAATATATCTTCTTATTCATCACTCACCTCACTCATCCAAGATCATCATCCTCATTTTGCTGATGTACAATTGTATCAGACTATGAAGTATTATCTTTTTGTACTGCGTGAATGATTTCAAAGCAAAGTTTCTTATTATCTTCCACCTGATACTTTGTTGCATTCCTCACAGGCACTTTGATGATGAAAAAAACTTTGCCTTCAACAACTGATCTATCCGCACTATCACACTATTCATAGTGGCTTGAGAGCCGGAGATCCACTCCCCCCTTGTTATTTGGTCTTGCATACCAACAGCCCCAAGCGTCATATCTTGGAGCTATTGCATGATGGTCGTTTGCTCTGTTTGTTTTTTGTGGGAATCTATAGTGTTCACAATCAGGAAATTGATACACAATTCGTTACTTTGCGTGCGAGTTTGGAAAAAAATTGTGACTCCTACTTGGTCACCAATCAATATGATATTGCTAAATATGATAAAGATGAACATGTCTTGGGGGATTTTGATGCCGAAGTTCATCAGTTATTTTCAGCGCCACTAAGTATGCTCTACCTTATTCGTCCTGATGGTTACATCGCTTGGAAAAGTATGTATCAGGATCATGCAATGCTCATTAGTTTTGTGCAACAATTTGAGGATGAGGGAGGAGAGTAATTACTCCAAGGCAAAATGATGCATCGACTGCATTGCTTGTGTCGTCAATGCGGCCATATGAGGAGTGAGGAGGAAGTTGTCCAAAGTCATCAGTCTTTGGATACTAGAGGTGATCAAGGGTTCATCACTTCGCACATCAGCATAATATTTTGCTTGAGGATGAGCCAGGAGAAAATCATAGAGATCCTGCTCATTGACAATACCACCTCTGGATGTATTGATGATGGTGACAGTGGATTTGCAGTTTGCAAGAAAACGAGCGTTGATCATATTGCTTGTTTCGGTAGTGAGAGGGAGCGCCAAGTAGATAATGTCTGATATGTGGTCCAATTCTACCATGTCATTGACCAATTTGACTTGATATTCTTGTGGTGCTGACTGAATATGAGGATCGTATACAGAGAATTGTTGACAACCACATCAGAGTAATCTGTTGTAGATTTTTTTGCCTATGTGTCCAAATCAGATAAATGCTATCGTGCAGTCTTTGATATCTGTACCAAGTTGGTGATATGATACTGCATTTTGTGCTTCAAAGATTCCTTTGATTCATTTGAGTGAGTTTCTTTGGAGAGTGAGAGTTCATCGAAGAGCCATATCTGCTACTGCATCGGAATTTGAGCCTGGTGTATTGAGGACTTTGATCTTCCTTTTCTCGCACTCTATGCAATCAATTTTTTCTAGTCCCACTCCTACTTTCATCACCATTTTGAGATGGGGAAATCCATCCAAAAGCGTTTTGTCTACGCTATTTTTGTAGACTATCAAAGCATCGATTGTCTGGGAATCATAGGATTCGTTTTCTTGATCAATCAGCTGGTGTCAGAGATTTGATAGATAGTCTAAGTATTCCATTTTGATGCGAGTTGATGTTTCATAGACAAGGATTTTCATCAGATAATGTAGTTATTAAATGTTAAAGATTAGATGATAAGTAAGGTAGGGGCGTGCATCCGCTCGCCCGGGCGGGTGAATACCCGCCCCTACAATAATACCAGATCCTTCGGGAAGACTCAGGATGACAGATGAGAAGACTCAGGATGATATAGTAAATGTTTACTTCTCTGTCTTATACATAGTGAAGCTTTTTCGCCAATTTTTTGGCATCGAGTAGCATCTCTCTGATTTGATCGATTCATTGTTGCCAAAATTGTTGGTCTGCAATGTCGATTCCCATCTTTGCAAAAGTGTCTTTGGGTGATTCGCTACGGCCAGCTGCTAAGAAAATGTTTCTGTATATTTTGACAAATGATGGATCAGCTTTGGTTTTTGCCTGCAATGTCTTGGAAATAATGTATCCTGACGCATATGAATAGACATAAAAATAATTTCTGATATGACTTCGGTAGGTTCGTCGATTTTCTGATCCTTTGTCCTGCATCACATATGGTCACATGTAGCTTTCCATATGGAGTTGGAAGATATGGCCGATCGTCTCCATACTCAAAAATCCTCTCTGTCTGAATGTCGTATGGAGCTCTTGTTCGAATGTATAACATGCAATTTGTCTAAAAATAGTAGAAATAGCATCATTGAGTTTTTGCATCATCAAAGAAAGTTTCATTTTATCATCCGCTTGGCTCATAACTCTTTCATAGACAAAATCTTCCATATAAGTGGATGCGACTTCTGCAGTAAACATACCATAGCCATAATACAATGCGGGTTGTTTTTGATTTGAAATATATGAATGGATGGCATGCCCCATCTCATGTGCAAGGGTCGTCACATCATACAATTTGTGTGTATAATTGAGAAAAACAAGATTGCGATAGGTGGGTCACAAGCTTGCTTGAAAAGCACCTCATTGTTTCCCTTGGGCTGGGTAGACGTCAATTTGTCCCTGTTGGATAAATTGATTGAAGATTTTTCCAAACTTTGGATCAAGATCGGACAAGGTGGCATCTACGATTTTGACTGCCTTTCCTCGAGTAAATTGTGGTTCTGGGGCGAAGAGAATTGAAACATTCCTCTCATGATAGGCAAGGTGATCCTGCTTCAACAATTGAGCTTTGAGCTGATAATACTCGTGAGAGATATTGTACGATTGGCTCACTACTTGCACGAGTGTATCTACCACTTCACTTGGCACATCATCGCTGATATGTCTTGATTGATCAGGTCTTGTATAGCCACGAAGTTGATCCATGGTAAATCTATATTCCAAGATGGCATTGAGCTCTCTTTCGGCAGCAGGAGCGTGTTGTTTACAAATAGCATGGATGGCTTTGGCTGCTTGATCTCTTGTCGTTTTATCAGTGTCACTCAAAGAGGTCATGAGTTGTTCAAATGGCAACTGGTGCTTGTCGCCTTGGGGATCTTTGATAGATTTGCTCGATGTAGCAAAAAAATCACTAATCATACGTGATCGATCAGCGTTGGCGCCTTTGCTCAAAAGTGTAATAATTTTTTCTTCTGCCTGGGTCAGATGGTGTTTTGCTGTTTGGAATATTCTTTGGAGATAATAGTGATAGTGTGAAAGAGATACATCTGACAGAAATATTTTTTGTTGTTTGGGAGAAGTTTTTCCTAGTGCTAATTCAAAAAAATCCAATTCTAACATCAAGTCTCTGGAGACAAGTTCTGCTTTGTTGCTGGCTGCTTTGATGGATTCATCTTGGGTAAGCATACTTTGTGCTCGCAAGAAGATAGATTCTTTGGTTCCATAATAATATTTTTTGCGTAGGTCTTGATAAGCATCCAATACTTGACGAAGAATGCGTGGGTCTTTTTTGTATTCTTTGTTTGTTTTCCATTTTTTGACGAATGTGTGGATTGCCTGAGAGACTTTTGCATTGTCTTGAGAAATTTTTGGATCATTGATAGATGTATATAGCCATGTCATGTCTCGTTGTGTTGGAGTATCGGTCGTCATGATGGATTCGTTCATATAATAAATATCAAAAAAAAGAAAATGTATGCTTATTTGCTTTGCTGATGTTGGATTGATTGTAGTTATGTTAGTGTTTAGTTATAGTAGTTTGATACAAAAAGTGTATTGATATTCCTTGGGTGTGGTTTTTTCACTTTGCAGTTTTTAGTTTCTTTGTATAATCATGTCTTTGTGAATTATGGCAGCTTTGTTTGGAGTTGTCTGATATGGCATTGCCAATACTGCTATGAAGTATATTGCCAACCGTTATGATAATAATTTTATCTGATTGGTGCGACAGTATATTTCTATTGTCTTTTTTGCGTTTCTTTTCGTCTTGATCATCACGCAAGTACAATGAACTCCCTTTTTCCCTTTGATGAGTGGCTTATCACGAGTGATATTGGCTGGAGTTTGAATCTTTGGATTCATTGGTATAGCACTCTTGTTTGAATCCTTTGATCATCTGAGTGCGTGAGTCGCTTTGACGATTGCCAACACCGCAGTGTTTTTCATGTTTTTTGCCAACATCCTCATCTTTGCTGGTAGTGAAAGTTTACCCTGGACACAGATGCTCCTGGGACTCATATTTTTTGTGATTGTCGCACAGTTTATCTTGACCACAGATGAGGATCATCATTTCAAACTTAATATCAAAGCTTTGTTGCCTGTCGGTACAGCACTGTGTTGGGCAACCTTTTTTGTTGCGAATACTTGGTTTATCAAGACTGGAGTGATGACTCCCGTCCAGACGGTCTTGATGACTGAGGGAGCGGTTTTTGTGGTTGCATTGTTGTGGTATGTTGTGAAGTTCCGTGATCAGCTCAGTCATTTTATCGACTCTTTTTCGACAAGTCACATCGTTCCCTTGATCTTGATTGGATTGGGTAATGTCGGTGGATGATTTTTGTTTTACTACGGATATGTCGAGAATCCAGCCAATATCATCAACTTCATCAGATTGTTTGCCATCATCATGACTGCCATTTTGAGTTGGTTCTTTTTGGGTGATAGACTCAACCAAAGGCAAATAGCTTTGATGTCACTTGCCTTTGTGGTCTTGATGGCATTTGTGTTTGCGGAGAGCTTGCTATAGTTGCAAGGGGAAAGGTGACCACCGACTTGTCCCCGCGGAAAGTTACCCCGTGTGAAAAGACGGGACGGAACACGGCGTAGCAGGCAAAGGGGGGAAATCTTTAGTGGGTGTTTTGGGTGAGAGTGAGGTGTGTTTTTGTCACTTGATCTCCTCTGATGAGTGAAAATGTCAGAGTATCCCCTGCTTGGTAGGTGAAAAGTTGATAGAGGAAGGGGTTGTCATCATCGATGGGTCTACCATCTATATGGGTGATGATATCGTCTTTTTGCAATCAGGCAAGGTCAGCTGGTGAATCTTCCACTACTTGTATGATCACGATACCATCGTTGGATGAAATATTGAATGCTTGTTTCACTTTTCTATCGATGTCTGTGTATTGGATGCCAATAAAAGGTCTGGAGATTTGCTTGTCTCTTTGGATGCTTGAAAGGGTGGCTTGGATAAATTCTTTGGTAACTGGGATTGCGAAACCAATATTGGTCCCTTGTGAGCTTACAGCAGTATTGATACCTATCACTTGCCCTTCCAAATTAAGAAGTGGTCCACCACTATTTCCTTCAGAGATAGCGGCGTCTGTTTGATACAGGCCCGCATAGACATTTTCATCTTGTGACATCAGCTTTCTGTTTCTTCCACTGATAATTCACAGAGTGACTGAATTTTGGAATTCGTTGAGTGCATTGCCAATCGCGAGCGTCAGCTGACCTATGTTTATCTTTTGATCAAATCCAATAAAGTTTGCTGGTTGGGCCATTGTAGGGATGTTTTGTGGGTTGATTTTGGCTATTGCTATGTCCAAGACAGGGTCGCTTCGGTGCTCCTCTACTTTTGCTGTGCTACCATCAGAAAAGATGACTGTATATTCTGCTTGAATGTCTTGGAGAACATGTTTGTTGGTGATGATATAGCCTTTTTTGTCTGCAAAAATACCACTTCATCCACCAATCTCTTGTTTTTGTCTTGTGGGTTCGGGAAGGTCATTGGTGATTAATCATCGTAAATATGCCCTTGGATCTCCATCATAGTAGCTAAGGAAATCTTTGGTTGCGATGATACTGACGACACTTTTTTTCTCTTGTTGGATGACTTGGATGATGGTATCTTGTAAACTTGTGATCTGAGAGATCGATGGTGTGGTGTTTTCTTTGTTTGATCATGTGAGATCTTGTTGGATGATTGGTGGTGTCTGATTCGTTTGTTGGTTGAGAAAATGTCACACTCGTTGACCTTGGAGAAAGAGGTTGGTGCCTATGCTTACAATAATAGCGAGAATGATGGTCAAAAAATATTTCACTTGGGATGATGAAAAAGTAAAAATCTGATGAAGAGATAAGCTTACCAATCTTTTTTGTTGGGATCGTTGTTGAATTGCTGACCTAGTTGGGGGATACCAAAAAATGATTGAAATGGATCCATAAATTGGTCTTGTTGGGATTTTTTATTGAAAAATTGTTGGTTTTGTAGTTGTTGCTGTTGGAGCATTTGTGCGTATTGCTCGATTTGTTGTTTTTGATCAGGGGTAAGTTGGGGTTGTGGAGCTTTTGCTTCTCCGTCTCCAGTGGGAGGATGTCCGTCCTCCCCTACGCCTTCTTTGTTTTCATCGGAGGGATTGCCCTCCTCTTCTGCACCTTGTTGATCGTCACTTCCTCCCTCTTCATTGGAAGGACGGCTGTCCTCCCCTACGCCTTCTTGATTATCACCTGATCATTGTTGTTGTCCTTCTCCCTCTTCATTGGGAGAACGGCCGTCCTCCCCTACGCCTTCTTGATTATCACCTGATCATTGTTGCTCATCGCCTGTTCATTGTTGTTGATTTTCACCAGTTCACTGTTGTTGAAGTAATGAATTGAGGGTATCATAGTTGTGACGAGTTTCTTGGGTTTCGATGATGCGCAATGATCCACTATAGGCAAGGAGTGCTTGCTCTCGAGAAGCTAACCTTTCGTTTGCTTCCAGTCATGATCAGTAATACAACAAGGCATTGCCATAGTTGTGGAGAAGTTCTGCACATACCTCCCCCTTTGTACAGTCCTGTGTCAGTTGTTTCCGTTGGTCGCGGGATGTTTTGAAATCACCTGAAATATATGCTTGTGCAGATTCTTGATTGGCTTTGATATTGATGGTCCAGGATTGATTGCCTCGTAATTGGGCAATGAAAAAAAGGACGATGATGGTTGTAGCTACAATGATTCGTGGTCTTTCCATGGGTGGTTTTTGTTTTGGAACTAAGGATGGGAAGTTGTGAGAGCCTAGTATTGTTATGTGATGACTGGGTAAGATCCTTCGAGAAGACTCAGGATGACAAGTGGGTAAGATTCTTCGACCCCGACAAGTATCGGGATAAAGAAACTCAGGATGACATCCTAGAATAAAATCTTTACCCCGACTTTTATCGGGACAAGAGAAAACTCAGGATGACAATAGGGAGATGACTTATGATGAGGGGTATCTAACGATTTTGAAAAGCATGAAGGGGCTAAATATCGTCATTATTATATAAATAGTAAAGAATGTCAATATAACTGAAGTCAGAGGTCTGATCAGTGATTGTTTCTCTTCGCCAGTACGATGGTCTAGTGCTTTTTTCTCAAGTTTATTGATATTATGATAGACTTTGTTCAATGAGTTGACAGAGGAAATATGGAAAAAAGATCCATTGAGTTTGTTGGCAAGATCTTGGAGTGCTGTTGGGTTGAAGACACTGGTGACTGTTTGTCCTTGAAATTGTTTGTACATTGGCGTCCCAAAGGGATCATTGCCTACTGGGATGGGTCAGCCTTTTGTTGTTCACAATCAAATGGTAATCAGATGAATATCTTGCTTTTTTATTTTTTCAGAAGAAGAGCTTCCCTCCATTTTGAGTTTTTCATCTCCACCATCACTCATGATGAGGAGTACTTTGGATCTTTTGTCTGCCTTGAAGCGATCTATGCCGATATCCAGAGCAGCAGAGAGATTGGTCCCTTGTTCGGTGAGGTTTGTGTCATCTACTCCTGAAACAAAGGTGAGATAGACATCATGGTCAGTAGTCAAGGGACTGACGCCCTGTGCCTCTCCAGCGAAGATTCACAGACCGTATCTATTTTGGGGTTGTTCGGTGACTAATTTTTGAATGAGTGATTTGGCACTCTCTAGTCTACTAAATAATGTTCATCATTGGCGGATATCTTGCACTTTCATACTTTTGGAAACATCGAGCATGATCATGACATCTACCCCATTGTTGGTCACGGTGATGAGTTTGGTTCATCGGGAAGGATTGAACAAAGACACAAGACACAAGACACTAGCTACTACAAGTAACCACCAAGTCCATGAGTGTTTGGAGCTTGTATGGAGATGGTCGTGGAAAAATATTCACCGTGATTTTTTTTGATGCAAAAAGGTAAGGATGAAAAGTATGATGGCAAGAGCGATAATGATTCGTAGTCGTGGATTCATGCAATGGTTGGAGAATAAATTATGCTAGTTGTATCGATGTCATTGAACCTATGCTTGTTGCCTTAGGTCTATGCTGATGAATACGTGTGTCATGTGTGATTATCTTTTATTGTGGTAGGGGCGTGCATTCGCTCGCCCGGGCTGGTGAATACCAGCCCCTACGATACATAAGGCAATATATATCATCGAAATTTCTGTCGGGACAAGAGGATATCAGGATGACAATTATTATTGTTTATCAGTGCTACTTAATATATTTTTTTCCATCGAGTTTGATGAGCAAGCAAGGCCAACATCAGTATGGTCATGGCTACGACGAAGGGCTCATAGACTTGTTCGTATGTTTTGGTTTGTTTGACTTCTATTTCCTTTTTTTGTAGTGTGCTCATTTCATCAAAAATCATTTGGAAAGTTTTTTCATCTGTCGCTCTCCAATAGCGTGCATTGGTTATTTGTGCGATTTGTTTCAAGGTTGCTTCATCTACTCATCAAACTTGTTGAGCTCCAAATTGGCTAGGGATAAATCATCATTCCAATGATCCTATTCCTACGGTATAGATTTTGATATTGTTGTCCTTGGATAGTTTGGCAACGATGAGTGGGTCGAGTCATTGATTTGCTTCACCATCAGTGAGGAGGATGATGATTTGTTCTCTCTCATCATCTATCTTATCCGGTTCGTCGCCCTTCTTTTCTTTATCTTTTCATAATAAATTGATACTCGTGAGCATGGCATCACCAATCGCAGTACCATTCAGTCATCTCACCTGTTGGTTGATCATACTGGTATCTATATCCGAGAGCATATCATTGAATATCGTATAATCGAATGTCAATGGTATTGAAGTAAATGGCTGTCCTGCAAAGACAACCAATCAGACTCTATCTGTTTGAATGGTTTTGATAAATTGAGTGAGTACTTGTTTGGCTACGGTGAGACGATTGGGTTTGAAATCTTCTGCGAGCATCGATTCCGAAATATCCAATGCCAACATGATATCTATGCCATTTTTGATGATCGTATCCTCTTGATTAATTTTGTTGGGATTGGCCAGGATGAAAGAAATATTTATCATGAGGGTGTAGATGAGAAATTGTTTGATTCGGTTTTTCCAAGTCCATCAGGAGGATGTCTTTTTGAGAAGATCCATATAGGGGAAATAGATCCCTTTTTTTTTGATCAATACTGCAAGCGTGTAGAGAACCATCAATAATCCAATCACGAGGAATCGTTCTGCATTCAAGAAGATATAATTTTGATAGGTGTATGTTCGCATGAATAGAGAGGATGTGCATAAAGCTAGTAGTGTATCAATAGTGTCTTAATCATCAGTTGCTTGCATGTGGGTGTAGATATAGTCTTTGACTTTTTCGAGCTCATTGGACATCTTGGCGCGAGTGACTCCTTGTTGGGTGTATGGTGGGTAGTACAAAGATTCCATCAATGATACAAT
>Ga0066640_10002782_pt1 | contig 10476 bp, 9 predicted proteins | sample CryGeyCG2114_020_2_FD_59505 | JGI IMG/M metagenome (GOLD analysis project Ga0066640, IMG submission 59505) | Groundwater microbial communities from aquifer - Crystal Geyser CG11_big_fil_rev_8/21/14_0.20 | ecosystem: Environmental > Aquatic > Deep subsurface > Groundwater | place: USA: Utah... | reverse complement strand
CTAAAGCACGAATTACCATTTCTAAAGCAAAACCTTCCCAAGACAACTCCAGCTTAGGATGGTGAATCAGTTCCTGGTGCGTGTTGATATTAAGTAATGTATGCAATAATCCACTATCTCTAAAATAAATTTTGGGGCTTTTAACTTGACGCTTGCTAATATTTTCATACCAAGGATTCAAACGTCTAACCATAAATGTACCCGTCAAAATAGCCAAATAATTTTGCATGGTTTTGTAATTCAGCATTAAAGATTTACCCATCTCTGAGGCGTTAAAAATTCCAGCATGATAATGTGCGAGCATTGTCCAAAACCGCCTTAAATCTGATGCTGGAATTCGAATTCCCAAATTAGGAATATCTTGCTCTAAAAAAGTGCGAATATATTGCTTGCGCCAAAATGTACTTTTTTCTTCCGTATCGGCAAGATAAGCCAGCGGAAAACCTCCACGCTGCCATAACTGCTTTTCATGTGTTGCCTCACTTAAATCAAAGGGACACAACTCAAGATAGACAATCCGCCCTGCAAGGCTTTCTGAAGACTGGGCAATCAATTCACGCGAAGCACTTCCTAAAATCAAAAACTGTTGATCTGCTTTGCGGTCAATCAAAACTCTTAAAATAGGAAATAAATCTGGGCGTTTTTGAATTTCATCAATTACAATCAAACCCGTCAAACCACCTAACAGATGCTGTGCATTATGCTCTAAACGACTTAAGTCTTCTATATTTTCAAGATCAAAATAGGTCACCGTCTTGGAAGACTGTTTCTCTGCAAACTGACGAGCTAAGGTTGTCTTACCACACTGCCTTGGGCCTAAAATAGCCACAATCGGCATAACCGAAAAGGCAAAATTTAGTTTATGGTAATAATGTTTGCGTAACAATCCAAAATATCCTTGTAAATTAGTGTTAACAACACTAATTTACAAGGATAAATCATGGGTGTCAAGTGCATTCCTCTTGATTTTCTTCCAGCTCGGCCAAAAGGGTTAACCAGGTTTCTTCCATTTGATGCTGCTGCCATTGTAAATCGGTTCTTTCTTTCAGCAAAGTTTCAAGCTCGGTTTTTTGCTCAGGCTGATAAATTGCTTCTGTTGCCAATGCTGCCTCAACCTCAACAAGACGCGCTGCTATGGTTTGCAGCTCCTGCTCTAGCGCTTTACTTCTTTTAGCTTGATTCGCTTTGGCAGCACGCGCTTCCGCAGCTTCACGGCGTTCGGCTTTACGATCAACCTTTACTTTAGGCGCTACTACTTTAGTTTTAGCATCTGCCGCAGCCTGCACTCCTTTCCACCAAGTGGGGTAATCATCAATACTACCGTTAAACAGGTTCAGCTCACCATCATGTACCAAGTACAACTCATCTGTTGTAGCGCGCAATAAATGCCGATCATGCGAAATCACTACCAGCGCACCCTCATATTCTTGCAAAGCAAAAATGAGAGCCTGACGCATGTCGATATCTAAATGGTTGGTAGGCTCATCAAGCAATAACACATTTGGCTTTTGCCACACGATCAGCGCTAAAGCCAAACGCGCTTTTTCACCGCCAGAAAAATGTGTAATGGGATCAAATACCTTATCACCACAAAAATCAAATTGTCCCAAAAAGCGTCGGATATCAGGCTCCATTGCGCGAGGGCTCAATTGTCGAATATGCCAAAATGGGGACTCTTCCTCGCGCAACATATCCAACTGATGCTGCGAAAAATAACCCAATTTTAAGTGCGGACTTGTTGCACGTTCACCTTGTAAAAGTGGCGCTTCACCTGACAGGGCCTTAATAAGTGTTGACTTGCCTGCACCATTAGGGCCAAGCAAACCAATGCGCTGTCCAGGTGAGAGCTGAAACTTTACGTCTTGCAACACCACTTTGTCGCCGTATCCCAAGTTGGCATCTAGTATGGCCAACAACACATCTCTTAAATTACGCGTATCCAAAGGCAAAAATTGAAACTGAAAAGCTGACTGCTCATACGCTGCCAGAGATTCACCCATCCGCTCTAAGGCTTTAATGCGACTTTGGACCTGTTTGGCCTTGGTGGCCTGTGCGCGAAAACGGTCAATAAAACCTTGCAGATGTGCCCGCTCACGTTGTTGTTTTGAAAACGCTGCTTGAGCTTGCTCAAGCTCTGTGGCACGCATTTTTTCAAAACCAGAATAATTGGCGCTAAAGCGTTTTATATTTTGTTGATCAAGCCATAAAACCACTTTGACCACTTCATCTAAAAAATCACGATCATGTGAAATCACAATCAAAATACCCGGATAGGTTTTCAGCCAACTTTCTAACCAAAGCACTGCTTCTAAATCTAAGTGATTAGTCGGTTCGTCTAAAAGTAAAACATCAGAGTCTGCAATCAACGCTTGCGCCAAATTTAAACGCATGCGCCAACCCCCAGAAAACTCAGCCACACTTTTTTGCTGTTCCGCAAAACTAAATCCTAGCCCATGGAGTAACTCACCGGCTTTGGCAGGCTTCATATAGTGCTCAGTCGCGAGCATCCACTCATGCACTTTGCCCAATGCTTTAGGGTCATTTTTCGCTTCGGCTGCTGCTAATTCACGCTGCTGCTGCCGATATATCGTATCGCCATCTAAAACATACTCAAGTGCTGAAGTTTCTAAAGCGGGCGTTTCCTGCTTTACCGTTGCAAAACGGAGGTTCTTGGGAATTTGAATCTCACCGCGATCAGGCTGTACCTCACCCTGAATCATTGAAAATAGCGTGGATTTTCCTGCGCCATTTTGACCAATCAAACCTACTTTTTCACGCGCAAACAGCGTGAAGTTCAGATCATCAAATAAGATGCGTGTGCCCAACTGCAGGCCGATGTCACTAAATTGAATCATACTAATGTATTCCCACTCTTGAGGCTGGCAACTTACGGTAATTAGCTGATTTAGTCAAGGTTAAGGTAAAAGAATTATCAAGTTTAACCCGCCCAAATATCTTTCCAAAAACGCAGCTCCGTAAACACCTCAAGAGGCTGCTGTAATGTTTTATGTGTATATTGACTCACGTGCTCCATAATTTCGGGTTGATCACAACGTAAAAAGGGGTTGGTCTGTTTTTCCAAAAGCAATGTTGAGGGCACGGAAGGTAGCTCTTGCGCACGCAAGACTTGTGTTTGTTGAATGCGCGCTGCAAGCGCCTGGCTCAAAGGCTCAACTTGCTTGGCAAATTTAAGGTTTGATGCAGTATACTCATGCGCACAATATACTTTGGTTTCATTGGGTAATGCTGCAAGTCGATTCAATGAATGAAACATTTCAACAGGCGTTCCCTCAAAAAGTCGACCACAGCCCCCTCCAAATAATGTGTCTCCACAAAATAATAACGGCGCAGCATAATAAGCAACATGTCCCAAAGTATGCCCAGGAATATGTAACACCTGAAACAATAGCGCAAAATCACTCAGATTAATGTGCTGTTGATCATCCACCTGATGCGTCACACCAGCAATTTTTTCTGCGGGATGCCCATAAATTGGCACGCCTGGGTAAGCCGCTTTTAAAGTCGCCACACCACCCACATGGTCAGCATGCTTGTGAGTGAGCAAAATTGCTTTTAACTGTAACACATGGGACTTCAAATAATCTAACACAGGCTCAGCATCACCCGGGTCAACAACAAAGGCCATTTTCTTGGCAAAATCAACACCCAGCCATATATAGTTTGTTTCAAAAGCAGGAATGGGAATTATTTTCAGCATTATGAACGATCAGCTAACAGCTCAATTGCATAACCGTCTGGGTCTTTAACAAACGCTAAAATAGTTGAGCCATGTTTCATCGGGCCAGGCTCGCGTGATATAACACCTCCAGCATTACGAATCCGATCACATGCCGCATAGACATCATCCACAGCAATGGCAATGTGCCCAAAGGCATTGCCTAATTCATATTGATCTGTATCCCAGTTGTGCGTTAATTCAATAACTGCACCATCTGTTTCACTTTGAAAACCTACAAAAGCCAAAGTAAAACGACCCTCTGAGTAATCTTGACGCCGCAATAATTTCATACCCAAAACTTCAGTGTAAAACGCTAATGACCTTTCAAGATCAGTAACGCGTAACATCGTATGCAAAAGACGCATGGTGTTCCCTTTTTTCAATGACAGAACACCATCATACTACATTTAGCTTTGTGAAGAGTATGTTGACAAAGCAAAGCCCTGTGTATTGCCATCTTCTGCCAGACCATTAACTGCACTATCTGCAGGATAACTGCCTTTGTCGTCTTGCACAATGCTATTAATGCCACTGCCGGTTATACCGTTCAACCAACGCGTCACTGCATGCGTGATCGAAACATCTTGTGCACCTGCAGCTACTTCAATGGCACTGGCTGCTACAATTTTCTGCTTAGCGAAGTAGCTATAGACCCCTAAACCATTCCCACGAAAACCTGTGGCATGTTTAGTGATGTACAGTGATGGGCAAGTTTCTGCCTGGTATGTAATTTCACCATCTGGTGTAGAACAGGTTACGCTTGGATTGCTTGCTGAATCACCTTCTGGTAACACGTAGGGCAACTCGGACTGGTAAAAATTGACATGGCCATTTTGTCCATTCCAAACAGTGAGATAGTTTTGAAAATGCTCTACAAACAAACCATTCATCGTCACATCATTGCCATTTACAATCAGACCATATTGCGCTTGATCAATGTTTGCAGGAACTAAATCATTTTCAGGGTTTGGATCTGTGCCACTTTGTGCATCATGATCTGCGCGCCACAACCATAAATTTTGACCAATTGCATTATTTGCATTAACGGTGATACAACTATGGGTCGATGGGCTCGCCATACTGGTATCTGTACGTGCAACGCGACAGTAAACATCTTGAAGCACATCTGGGGACGCTGCTGAACCTTCACCTTGCGTTCCTACAGTTAATAAAACATTTTCAGGATTCGCAGCTGTACTGGTTGTGCCCGCATCAAAAGTTAAACCTGCAACACGTACACCTTCACTACCTGTTGTCATACAGGCGCCAGTTGGGCTATTACATTGTAAAGTTGACATGCCAACACCTAAAACCACTTTATCATTTGGCACATTAATGGTCGCTTGCACGTTATAAATACCTGGCATAAAAATAATGCCTTTATTGTTTTGTAAGCTCGCATTGATATTCGCCACATCAGCAGCTGTGAGTGTTGTTGGCACATCTCCATCAGAGGCAATAAGCGTAAACTCTGAAACAGGATATTGTGTATTTGCCTGATCACCTAGCGTAACAGCCCAGTTGCCAGAATTTTCAACAAGTCGAGGCGCCCCAGGAATATCAACCTGACTACTTAAATTAGTAAAGGGAAATCCTGGTGTGTCTGTCCAAGGTGATTTTGTGCTGGTGTCTACGTTTGAAGGTGTTAAAGAGCCTGTATTTGACATAGAAACCATATTCCAGGTTCCGGCGGTCCAATCTGTAAAACTAGAATGTGTTACATAAAACTGTTGTTGGGATCCGGCTAAAAGTGCACCGTCAATTTTCGAGTTTGCCATGAATCCACCACTGGTATATCCACAGGCATAATTTGCAGTGTTCCAATCACACATGAGCAAGCCTTTTTCGCCACCACCTGGCACTTCACCTGAAAGACCTTCAAAGTGTACGTTACGAATCGGTGCAGCTTGTGAAACAGCATAGCGTAAAGCATTAGCTGCAGAACCATCTGGGTTTAATAATCCGCTGGAGTTCATCATTAAATTACCTAAGCTACGCCAAAAATTGTTTAACCCTCCAATCGTTGTACAACGTGCAGGCTTAGGAGAAAGCGTTGTATCGCAGTCATTGAGTGCATTAATTCCTGGCTCAATGGTTACTTGATCCCGATTAAGATCAACACCACTAATTTGCGTATAGTAATTGATTTTAAAAGGTTCAGCGCTGTGCGTGCTTGGATTTTCCATCGGATACACACCTGGCCCAATTAAAAAGGCAAAGCGTTTTGTCGACCATTGTGAGGTCACGCCTGGAGTATGACCATCTTGGGACCCGCCTACGATTGTTCCTAATTTATACAAAGATGCCGCGCCTTCTGCTGAACTAATAAAATAAGCACCTGACGGACAATCACCTGCAGAAGTGCAGGCTGAGGGTGACTTTAAAAGTGAAGCAAAATCGCTACCAGAATAAATTGGGCCTGTCGCTCCGGCATAAGCGGATAAACTGCCCATTGCTGTAATGAGTCCAATACAAAGTGGTTTGGCTAGAAACTGAAATCTCATGATCTATATCCTTTTAATTACAAATTATAATAATTATATATTATTGTAAAATAAAAAGGACCTGTCTGATCTTACAGGTTTGTTTCTGTGACTTACGTTTTTTTAGGTTTAGCAAATTTTACTTCGGATCGACAAAGCGAATCAAATTTTAACAGGGCAAACGGGTTGTGTGGTAACGGCCCTAGCCTATGCAAGAGATATAGCTGCACGCAGTAATGACCGAGTTGCTGAAAAGTTTGCAGAGCAGACGGATAGATTGAACCGCAAGCAATTTGAACTGTTGGGCGCTTCGAAGAACTCACAAAAAGTTGTTCGTGAAGAGCTACGGCAAGAATACATGAAAGCCATGCGAACTTTGAATCACGATGCTAAATTTGCGGGAATGGTTTCGAATGAGCATATTTCAAATGATTTAGATCAGATGTTAACTTGGGCGGAGCAATATGCAAAAGTCTATTCTTGAAAACAAGGTGGTCTTATTTTTAATTAATGCTGGCTATGACTTTATTTATGTGTTTTTAGCATTTATATCTATAGGCGCTGGTATTTTTAAGTTTTTTTAAACCCGCTCCAAGTGCTAGCAATTACACATTTTCAATAATGTGTGTGGGCTTTGGACTTGTTTTTCTTGTGGGGCTAGTCGCTGCCAACAAAATTTTTAAAGATCAAATTATAAGTGATGCGAAAATAAACGATATATATCCCACAACTTCCTTTTTTTCACCAGATCATTTTTGGTGAAACTGCGAACTAATCGAGGCATGATGTATTTACGAGCCGTTGCTCTCAAGGAGTCAACGCAACAAGATTATCGTTACCCCTGGTTTCACGGGTATGACTTTAGAAAAAATAGCACATTGCTAGATAAAATTTTAGCCTTTTCTATACCCATTATTTTGTTTATCTCAGTGGCTTCTGGCTTATTGTCCCCATTTTTAAAATGATAAAGAGTTTTGCTTGTGAAAAAGGTATAATGCTATCCATTATGGAAAATACAGGGTAACCCAAGCACCAAGATATCATCTGATCACAACTCATCTATGTAAATATAATCAAACCCTGGATAATCTTGACAAAATCATAAAAATACTATATTTTTAATAAAATTATTTATTTATTTGGAATATTATGCTTGGTGATTTTAGACGTTTTGATGCATTAAATTGCCAATCTGCAGCTGCAGCTGCAGCTGCACATCCTGAACCTTCCACTGATGAGTCGACGACCATGCCTGGTATTTTTTACCATGACCAACTCGCTAGGCATGAATCCTTTAACGACCGGCTCAGGCCAGATGGAACAATAGAGCGTGATGATGCCAGTGCTGCAGTAGCCAGCTCAACTTGGCGTCTTGATACAGACAGAGGCATGACATCCGACTTATGCCCCGCGGATCAGAGCAGGGTAGAAGTTTGCTATAGTCAGCGCTTTGCAAATCTAGCTATGGCTATACAGGCAATAGCTCTTCCTTTAGCTTTATCATCAGAGCATTTTATTGCTGATATGGAGTCCAAACGCCAAACGCATCTTCACTACTCAAAACGAGATAATATTTTAATGACGTGTCAGTCAACCTTTGGTATGCGCCACCTCACAGAGCAACCAGAGTCGGCTAAACCAGCATTTTCCTGTAAAATCCAGTATAGCTTTAATCCAGAAAAAAGCGACTTCACTTTGGATTTTGTGCAAATTAGATCAATCAACCCTGAATTTACCGCGAGACTACTCGAGAAGATCAACGAAGGAATCGGAGCAGGAGCAGAAGCAGAAGCAGAAGCAGAAGCAGAAGCAGTTACAACATGCTGCGCATGGTTAACTGCCAGTCAAGCACAACCGCGACAAAGATCTTCTGCTGATGCCTTAGATATATCTTTACCACTCTTAGACCACTGACTAACTCTAGCTTAGTGACACAACTAACCCAATATCACGCCGATGGCGAAACTCTCCTTTTATATTGGCAATGTTAGCCTCAACAACTTGCTCAGCTACAGCCAGGTTATCAGCAACAGCGAGCACTGCCAGAGCACGCGAGCCAAGCATTTTAAGTTTATTACCTGCAGCCTCAACTGAAGCATAATGCAGTGAGCTTGTCTTTGCCTGACTAATATCAAGCAACCCACCTTTTTCAGGATGATCAGGATAGCCTGGCGGAACAAGGTATTTGCAAACACTCGCTTGTTTAGCAAATTTTACTTCTGTCTGATTCAGCTTACCTGTAACAATCGCCTCACAAATTTCAATAAAGTGGGTCTCTAAGAGACCGAGCAGGTTAATTGACTCTGGGTCACCAAAACGCGCATTGAACTCTATCACCTTGATGCCATCTGCAGTCTTCATAAAGCCGCCATATAAAATACCCTGATAGGACTCGCCGGTTTCTTCTCGCAGCGCTTTTACCACAGCTTCATTCATTGCTTGTGCAGCAGCAACATCTGACTCATTTAAAAAAGGCAATAAATGATTGGCCAACGTATACGTACCCATCCCGCCAGTATTGGGACCTTTATCCCCTTCAAGCAAGCGCTTGTGATCTTGCACCACTGGCATATGCGCCAAGTGCTCGCCATCACTAAAACTTAAGAGCGAAAACTCTGGGCCTTGCAGTTTTTCTTCAATCACAAAAGGGCCAGCAATTTCACGGCAAAACGCCTCAGCATCAGCCAAGGAGTGTAAATGATCACCTGCTACTTTAACACCTTTGCCGGACATGAGCCCATCGGCTTTCACTACGTATTCGCCATTTAAACTTTCTAAAAAAATTTTCGCATCATGATTCCAGCCTTCAAAGCGCTGATAGCGGGGCAAACCGTCAATGTCATATTTTTGCATCAAGTCACGCGCAAAACCTTTACTGCTTTCAATTTCAGCCAGTTTTTTTGTTGGGCCAACAACAGGAATTCCTATTGCTTTTAAAGCATCAGCCAAGCCCAACTCTAAAGGTTTTTCAGGGCCAATAATGGCCAAATCAATTGCTTTATCTTTGGCATAATTTTGGATGGCGACAAGGTCAGTAAAGGGGATGATGACTATTTCTTTTGCTAAAGCCGCAATGCCTGGATTAACTGAACTGCCGATGTTGTAAAGTTCTGTGGCCGTTGAGGGGTGGCGCGGCGCGGGGCCCTCGAATTCGCGTGGAGACGCAGTCGAACCCGAATCGGGGTGCAGAGCGACAGGACCCCGTGAGGCCTGTTGCAAAAACATTGCCTGTGCCAATGCATGCTCCCGAGCCCCACTCCCAATTAATAAAACATTCAGCATTTTTTGGGCCCTCCACATACATAATCACCATCTAAACACGCCATACACAGCTTGTTCACTTGATGTAAGTCACGCCGACGTAACACAGCTTCTTCTAAATCGGGAATCGTCTGATATAACAAACGGTCTACCCCCAAGGTTTTGGCAATTTCAGCGGTACTTGCATGCTGATTGGCAATCAACTCTTCGCGCGTTGGAATGTGAATCCCGTAATAACAGGGAAACTTCACAGGTGGGCAAGCTGAAACTAAATAAATTTCTTTGGCACCTGCTTCTCGCACCATTTTGACAATCTCAATGCTGGTGGTACCGCGAACAATACTATCATCCAGCAATAATACTTTTTTGCCTTTTAGCTCGCTCAACTGAGGACGTAATTTTGTACGTACCGAGCGTACGCGTTTCTCTTGCGTTGGCATAATAAAAGTACGACCAATAAAAGCGTTTTTATACAACCCTTCGGAATAACGCACCCCAATGGCATTCGCAAATGCAAGAGCTGGCGTATTTGAAGTAAAAGGCACAGGCACCACAACGTCAGGCAACACACCGGGAAACTCTTTTTGCCAAGCGTGGGCAAGATTTTCACCCATATGTAAACGACTACGATAGACACTGATATGATCCAAAACCGCATCTGGCCTGGCAAAATACACATATTCGAACACACAGGGTCGAAAGGCTTTTTCACTTAAACGCTTGCGTAACATTTTTCCATTTACATCTACAAACACCACCTCTCCTGGTGCAACATCTCCTGCGGGTTCAAAGCCTAAACTGTAGAAAGGAATATCTTCCGATGCAAAACAATAATCCATTTTACCAGGCGCCTCTTCTCGCACACCCATGGCCAAAGGACGAATCCCATGAGGATCACGAAAAGCAATTAAGCCCACACCGACAATGGAAACCATAATCGAATACGCACCTTTACCAAATTCGAATAAATCTTTCAGTGCTTTACAGACATTT
>Ga0066640_10002781_pt1 | contig 10477 bp, 11 predicted proteins | sample CryGeyCG2114_020_2_FD_59505 | JGI IMG/M metagenome (GOLD analysis project Ga0066640, IMG submission 59505) | Groundwater microbial communities from aquifer - Crystal Geyser CG11_big_fil_rev_8/21/14_0.20 | ecosystem: Environmental > Aquatic > Deep subsurface > Groundwater | place: USA: Utah... | reverse complement strand
TTTTTTTTATTCATGAGTGCCACCGTTGCCATTTTTGCAATGGCCGTTCCACTGGCCAACGCCTCTAAACATCCAAATTTACCACATCCGCATTTTGGCCCATTATCAACAATCGCCATATGCCCTACTTCGCCCGCACAAAATCCAGCGCCCAATACCAAATGATTATTCACAATAATGCCGCCACCGACACCCGTTGATACTGTCAGATAAATGAGATTTTTCTCTTTCTTACCTTCCCCAAAACACTTCACTGCAAGCGCAGCCGCATTTGCATCATTTCCCACCACAACTGGAACTTTAAATTCTTTTTTAAGATTGCCTTTTAACTTTAAACCTTTCCAGCCAGGAAGATTGGGAGAAGCAGGCATTCCAACCGCATCTGGATCAACAGGACCTGGAGCGCAAACGCCTATCCCCGCAATCTGTCTTTTTGAGGCGCGAAGTTGCCTTAAGACATCGTTGATTCGATCAATGATTAAACAAATTGACTGACGGGATTCTTTGTGTATCGTCGTTGAAAACTTTGTTTTTTTTAGAATTTTGCCGTTGGCCGAGGCTGCCAACACAGCAATTTTTGTACCACCAATATCTATACCAATAATATATTTATTCATCATCTCATATAACTAAAAAAGCCACGAAATGATCGTGGCTTTTTCTCCATCGATATTAAAAAATACAATTAGGCTCCTTCAGAGGTCTTCTCATCGGCCTCATTGCGATAAATATCAATCCATGTGGCCACATTCACCCCAGCTTCATCCACAATATATCCTACCTCAATTTCATCGCCTATGTTCAGCCCATCTAACTTCACGCGCTCATCCCACAAATAAATTTCAGTAGTATCATTTGTCATCACACTAACATCACTACCCTCTTCACTTTTAACAATCAATTTGCTTGCGGCCGGATCAATACTAGTTACCGTCCCAGCAACAAAATCTTCAATTTCAAACGGCGCCTCTTCAAATACATCTTCAGAGACTTCATCGCCCCCATCGTCTTGCACCACCACATCATCCATTTTCTCTTCCTGTGCATGCACGCGCGAAGTTGCCACCGTTAAGGTAACTACAAAAAATAAAATTAAAAGAATTGTACGAAGCTTCATTTCAGCATCTCCTTTGTGATCCCGACCATCAATTATATAGAGCCCATAAAGGCTAAACAAGCTGATTTTTGACCGGCAAAACGTGGCCGGAGACGGAGTCGAACCGCCGACGCAAGGATTTTCAGTCCTTCGCTCTACCGCCTGAGCTATCCGGCCAATGTAAAGCACGGATCTTACAGAAGATAGATATCTTTGTCAACAAATGACGGCTTCGGATCATTGTATAGCCTTTTTCTGCTCATCTGCCGCACTCGATACATTCTCATCTTTTTCTAGACCAAATCCCATTTGAAAACCACACACACGATTTCTGCCTGATTTTTTAGCATGATACATCGCAATATCCACCGCACTGACAGCGCGTTCGTATTCACGCAAATTGTCCTCGCGGACTGACGCCACGCCAAAACTTGCTGTAATCTTGACGTGATAGCCATCAGCCACCAACAAACGCCCCTGCTCCGTTTTTTTTCTGAGTTTTTCTGCAACCATAATGGCGTCTTTTTTTGCCGTCTGAGGTAAAATAATACAAATTTCTTCACCGCCGTATCTAGCAACAATATCACTTGAACGCAATGTTTGCCTTAACAGATTCGCGGCATTCTTGAGCACCTGATCGCCCGCTTGATGGCCATAAGTATCGTTAACGGTTTTAAAATGATCGATGTCCATCATGATTAAAGACAAATCTTGGTTACCAATATCCGATTTTCTACGAATGAGGTTTAACACACGATTCAACTCGCTTCTAATTTTCACCTCCATAAACCGTCGCGTGAAAAGACCTGTTAAAGGATCATGTATCGCTTGCTCTCTTAATTTCATGTTTTCAATCAACGCAACAGCCAAGCGCTGCAGTGAGGCAACGACAAATACAATTGTCAAGACAACTACTCCCACAAAAATGTCTACCAAATAACCTAAATGCGTAAGCCCAATACCAAGCCCCACATAGGCAGCGATCAAAACGATCAGCGCAATAATATTTTTTTGTGGTGTATAACGCGCTGAGCAAAACCCCATCAACCCAGCAAATAATGTAACTAACAAAATACTCAACCAAACGGGAAGTAGGTAAATAAAATCTCGTCCTAACAACGTTAAAATAGCATTTGCATTAATGTATACACCGGGGATCAAGCCGAACGGCGTATCCTCTACGTCATGAAAACCAGGGGCAGTTAATCCAATTAAAACAATTCTTCCCTGTATGTCTTCTGGCTGGATCTGTCCAGCCAATACCTTCCAAAAGGGAATTGTTTTAAACTGATCCGGCATGACACGATAATTAATACGAAATGTGCCGTTTAATTTTGTTGGAACCTTATAAACCTCACCCTTTGTATCTACAAATTCAATCGTGTCGTGCATCTCTTTATAACTGGCCTTCTCCATACCTAACACCTGGAGGAAGTTCAACATTTCCCACGACCACTTCTGAGCAGAACCATCTTCGGTTTTGTAGTAAGTACGCGCCCGGCGAATCACATCATCATTATCACGAGGCTTATTGATAATACCGCTAGCTAATGCGCTTTTGAGAAAGTCTTCTTCCGAATCGATTAATTTTCCATCTTCACTGATCATGGCCGCCAGAGTCACATTCCCAGCATCCTTTAAGGCATCTTTTAAGGCCATATCATCTGCGGGAACATCATGTCCGGCAAAAACGAAGTCAAAACTAATGATCGTGGGGTTATAATTTTTTAGCCTTTTAACCAATTCGGCATACACACTTCTTGGATATGGCCAACGCATATTCATCCGATGAAATGAATCATCGTCTAGCTTAATTACAACCACTTTGTTAATCGTATTTGGGACATGATCATATTGATTACGAACGCGAAAGAGATAATCGATCGTCTTCAGTCGAGGCGTATCAAATAAGTGAGCACCATAACTTAAATAACAAAAAACCAAAGCAATTGCGACTGCAATTACAGTACTGGTGACTGTGTTTTTTTTTAGCCATTGCAACATAGACAATATCCCTAGTCCCCAAAAAAACGATGAGCTTTATCTTTACCAATCATCGTCTGATAATCGTGGTAATCCACAAACATTAGATCCGGACGCTTTGTCATGATGCGTTGCACTTCAGAAAGTCGCTCATGCGGTTTTGATGATCGTAATGCGATGTATTTAAAATGAGTTTTGCAATGAGAACAATCTGTCACAGTCGTCCAATCTAATCCAAGCTCTTTACAACTACTGCAATCACCGTACAGATCGCCAACCACTAAGAGGTGTTGTTCAACGTCCTTGATATCTATTTTATTCCAAACTCGAATCAACATATCAATCCTTTGATAATATTTATGCCGCTCGTTAGAAAGCAGCTGCGAAATAATTTCTTAAATTTGCCCGTGGACATCTTTGCGACACATGCTCTACCTTTGCCCACACCCTCTCATCATGCGTACGCTGCCACTCAGAATATAAGGCAAGTAGATTGCGTTCTGATGTCTTATAAATTTGTTTTTTCATTTCTTGTCCTCTTTACTACAATCTTTTGCTTCGCTGCTTCTTCTAGATCAAACGAAAAGCTGTTATCGATTTTCTTAATTTCATTACCTAATACAAGAAGCTTGATGCGCGTTGACTCATCCTTATACTTCTTATATCGACAAAACAAATCAAGGAACTGATCAATCTTTTGCTCCCGACTCATTTCGTGCTCATATTGCTTTAATTCCGCCATGAAACTCATAAAGGAAGGATCGCCAAACATAGTTGAGAAATTAAAATAGTCTCGTCTCATCTCAAATAGAACATGTTGGTAAATTTCAAAATGTGTCGCGATCTTTTGTAAAATATCAGACACAGCTGTTTTCTTATGATAAACGCGGCGATTAAAAATTGCTGCTTGCTCAAAGTAGGACTTTGCTTTTTCCATAAAATAACCATCTGACTGCGCAAATAATTGTTGATTTTTTGAAACAATTGAATTGTCTTTAAACACACTCATCTTTAATAAAAGATGGTCGGCGTTCAATTTGTAGATTAGATATTTAGAAAAAATGTCTTCGCACTGATCCAGCAATTCCTGCACATCAATGGTGTGTTTCGCGATGTATTGATTGGTCCATTCACTGTAACTTGGCAAACAAACAGAATACAGAAGATGTGCTAGGTAGACGTTTACATCTTCATCAAAACACTGTTCGTTAGAAGGTAATTCGATCGCTTCACGAGACCGAAGTATGCCGCTGAGCAAATAATTAATTGCTCCCTCGCGTTCATAAGATCTGAGTTCATCTGAATGATCGTCCTGATAGGCTGAATCCGACATGACCCCTCTCCTCCTGTGTGCTCCTTTTAAAAAAGCGTATAGATTGCCAATTAAACTGTAGCATGTCGTCTATACAGGCTGCAAATCAGGATTGCATCATTATTGAAACACGATGAGCAAAAAGGCTTCTTAGAAGGTTTAGGTATGCTGTTTGTAGAACTTCTTGATCGTCTCAACCACATCAACAGGATCGTCAATGATTTTGAAAAGCTTCATATCCTCGGCTACGATATGATCTACTTTAAGAACAGTGTCTTTTAACCAATCAATCATACCCTGCCAATATTCTTTCCCAACCAAAATAACAGGAAACTTCTCAGATCTTCCAGTTTGAATCAATGTTAAGGCTTCATAAAGCTCATCCATTGTTCCAAAACCACCTGGCAAAATCACGAAAGCAAAAGCATGTTTGACAAACATGACTTTACGGCAAAAGAAATACTGAAAGCTCAATAAATTAGTAATATATGCGTTATGCTTTTGTTCACTGGGCAATTCGATATTCAACCCCACTGAGCGCCCTTTGGCCTCCATGGCCCCACGATTGGCAGCCTCCATAGCACCAGGCCCACCACCGGTAATAACAGTGAAACCCTCTTTGGCAATTAAGTATCCAATTCTGCGGGCCACCTTGTAATATTTGGTCCCACGCTTCATACGGGATGACCCAAAAATAGAGACCCCCGGCGCTAAATCATTAAACCCTTCAAACCCATCCACGAATTCCGACATAATGCGGAAAATCTTCCATGGATCCAACTCTGCCTTTTCTTTTATTTCTAATTTTTTTCTGCGTTTCTTTTGCATAACTATTTGTGGTATTTACCACCCTTTAAAATATCAAAACTGCGATAAATCGCTTCTAATAAAAATAATCTCGCCAACTCATGTGGCAAAGTCAGCTTTGATAATGATAATTTCATATCAGCCTGACTTTCAATCTCGTTGGGCAAGCCTTCCGCAGGTCCCACGATAAAGGATATCACACTCAAGCCCATTCGTTGCTGACTTGAAAAAAATGCAGCAAACTCTCTGGAGTCTACCTGTTTACCTCTCTCTGATAGTACGACAAGAAAATCGGCTGCTTCAGTGATTTTTTTAAAATTATTCATACCACGTTTTGAGAGTTTTCCCGCTTCAATCCAACTTTTATGATTAACCATCTCGACCCGGCAATAGGGTTTCAGCCGACCCAGGTATTTTTCTTCTAACTGTGTGACCGATGATTCCGATTTACGATGAAATGAGTGGATAATGAGTTTCATGATTCAAAGGCACGTGCAAGTCGTTTCTTGATTTCATTCTTTACCGCATCTAAACCTGTTTTATTTAGGGCTGAGACAAATAAAACATGGTGGTGTTTTTTATGTATATTTTCCTTACGCTCAACAGTAGCACATAAATCTACTTTATTTCCTACTAAAAACACCTGATCTTCAACAACCCCTAAATCCAGTAAAATTTTCTGAGTCACGTTAAACTTTCTCTCAACATCGTCATCTGAAACATCCATTACATGCATAATTAAATCTGCTTCTTTGATTTCTTCTAACGTAGCTTTAAACGCTTCCATTAATTGAGAAGGTAAATTCTCAATAAATCCCACAGTATCGGTCACAAGCACTTGTGAACCGTCATCCATTGGAATGCGACGCGTCGTGGGGTCTAAGGTCGCAAACATTTTATCTTGCACAAGCACCCTATCACCCTCTGATAAAGCGTTCAGTAAGGTCGATTTACCAGCATTGGTATACCCCACAATAGCAACAATTTCAAACTGCTTACGCTTTCGTGACTCTCGAACCAAGTGACGATGTGTTCTCAGATCTTCGAGTTGATCTTTAAGCTTAGCTATTCGCGTTGTAATGCGGCGGCGGTCAATTTCAAGCTTCTGTTCCCCTGGACCCCTTGTGCCGATTCCACCACCCAAACGCGAGAACTCCTCCCATAATTGTGATAAGCGAGGTTTTAAGTAAATCAATTGCGCAAGCTCCACCTGGATTTTTCCATCACTAGAACGCGCATGGCGTGAAAAGATATCAAGAATCAAACGCGTTCTATCTAGGATTTTTACTTTAAAGAGGTTTTCTAAGTTTCTGGTTTGTGTTGGGGATAAATCAACATTGAAGATCACAGAACGCACTTTACTTTGAAGCGCGGCCAGTTTTACTTGCTCTACCTGCCCTTTTCCCATATAGAAATTAGAGTTTGGCTTCTCAATATAGCAAATACGTGTGCCCACCGCATTCCCTCCACACGTATGCGCAAGCTCTGTCAACTCCTCCATCTGAGCAGGCGCGCGCAGTCGTTCAAAATTCTTTCGAGCAATAACAACTAAAAAGACTCTTTCCATATCCCTTCAATCTGTTTGGATACCTTATTCGATCTTGATTTTGTCACGTCTAACCAACGCACATAATTCATACGATTAAACCATGTCCACTGCCGCTTAGCAAAATGTCTTGTATTTTTTTGAATTTCAATCACGGCATCCTCTAATGACAGCTTGCCCTTTATGTGAAGAAACAATTCATTGTAGCCCATAGCTTGTTTGGCGGTTGTAGATTGTTTTTTCTTTCTCAGCTTCCTTGCTTCTTTCACCCAGCCAGCTTTCACCATACTTAGCACACGCAGATTAATTTTTTTGTATAAGCGCTCACGATCCATCGTTAAACCTACCACCACAGAGCGATAACCACACTGCTCTAGAGAAATTCGGCGATTTCTCCATTCAGTAAACGTCTTTCCAGATTGATCATAAATTTCCAATGCGCGCACAATTCGCCTTTCATCATTTGGATGAATTTCTGCCGCTCGTTTTGAATCAATGCGCTTTAAGCGTTGATACAAATAATTGAGTCCGTATTTTTTCTTTTGTAGGCTGAATCTCTTTCGCAGTTTAACAGATCCTTTAGGCTGCGGGGATATCCCATCAATCACAGCAGAGATATACAATCCTGAGCCGCCAACAACTATAGGCGTTTTTCCTTTTTTAATTATCTTTTGAATTTGCTGCAGAACACTTTGTCGGTAATTAAAGATGGAATAATTTTTCGAAACGGGTAAGAATCCAATGAGATGGTGTTTAATTCCTTTTTTTTCTTTAGTGGTTGGCTGCGCCGTACCAATGGTCATTCCTTTATAAATCTGCATGGAATCTGCTGAGATAATTTCTCCGTCTAGCGCTTTGGCTGTTTGAATCGCAATGTCGGATTTCCCGACCGCCGTGGGCCCGACAATGAACAACACCTTGTGAATTGAGTTATTTAGAGAATTAACCATACTACATGGATTCTGGCTGCGAGACCCCTAATAGCGCCAAGCCATTAGCAAGCACGATACGCACAGCATCAACCAACATCAATCGCGCTTGCGTTTGTTCTTGATTGTCTGAAACAACGCGATGGAAGGTATAAAATTTATGGAAAGCGGCCGCAAGTGTTCTCAAAAAATCGCCAATTACAAACGGTTCATATTGATTCGCCGCTGAAATGACTACTTCTGGAAATTTGGATAATAGTTTAAGTACATCCATTTCCTCGGGCGCATTTAATGAGCTCAGGTTCGCTTGATCCGGCACGTTCTGTTCTGCAAATTTAATTACATTACAAATTCTGGCATGTGCATATTGCAAGTAGTAAACAGGGTTGTCCTGTGATTTTTGCTTTGCCAATTCCAAATCAAAATCTAAATGCGTATCTGTGCGACGCATTAAAAAGAAAAAGCGTGTTGCGTCTGCACCAACTTCATTGATAAGCTCTTTTAAGGTAATAAACTGTCCCTTGCGTGTAGACATACGAAAGGGTTTACCTTTACGATAAAGTGTTGTAAGCTGCACCAAAATGACATGCAATTGTTCTTTCTTATGTCCCAACGCTTCAATCGATGCTTTGATTCGCGCCACATAACCATGATGATCTGGCCCCCACAAATTCACGAGCTGCTCATAGCCTCGTGCAATTTTATCCTGATGATAGGCAATGTCAGGCATTAAATAGGTATAGTCCCCATCGGACTTCTTTAAGACGCGGTTTTTGTCATCGCCGAACTTGGTCGATTCAAACCACTGCGCACCATCCTGATCATAAATCATTTTTTTCTTCTGAAGCACCTCAAGTGCTTTTTCTATTTTCTTTTCTTCAAATAGTTTCTTCTCGCTCTGATAATGCGTGAAGTAAACGTCTATTTCTCTCAGATCATCCTTAATTTGATTCATAATTTTTTCTTGAGCAAACTGCCGCATCAATTCACATGCCTCATCCTCAGAGATGCTTTGTATCTTTGTGGCATACTTTTGGCCAGCTTCCTTTGCCAAATCGTTAATATAATCGCCTTGATAGCCGTCTTCGGGTAAATCACACTTTTTGCCTTGTTGTTGTTGATATCTTGCCCAAACACTTTTACCTAACAACATCATTTGACGGCCACGATCATTTAAGTAATATTCAGCGTCCGCACAAAACCCCGCCGCAGTTAAAACACGCACCAATGCATCCCCAACACAAGCCTGACGACCATGCGCAATGGTAAGAGGTCCAGTGGGATTAGCGCTCACAAATTCAACCAACACTTTTTTCTTTTGACCAAAATCCGAACATCCAAACTTTTTGCCTTCTTTTCTAACACGCATGACAATTGAACTCATTGCTTCTGTCGATGCATGAAAATTAATATAACCGGCGGCAAGATCTACTTTTGTGATAGCGCCCTTAAGGTCTTTATTGGATTGCATATCTTGTCTTAGGATCTCAATTAACTCTTTAGCAATTTGAGCTGGAGCCTGTTTGGCAATCTTTGCCAGTCGAAATGCCACATTCACCGAAAAGTCGCCAAATTGTTTATCTTTAGGAACTGTTGTTTGGTAGGAGAAATTTTTAGGCAGTGCAACATTTTGTTGCTTGCAAAACTTTTCTAAAGCAGCATCAGTTAAAGATTGAATCTTATCTTTCATTTCTATGATAATTGCGGAGCATCGCCCCACAACCGCTCAATATTATAGAAAGACCGCGTCTCAGGCTGAAATAGATGCACAATCACATCGCCAAAATCCACCAAGACCCAACTGGCATCTTCACGACCCTCTACATGTGTTGGTTTTAATCCAAAGGATTTAAGCTTTAAAATAATATTGTCTGCCAACGCGTCCACATGTCTTGAGGACGTTCCGCTAGCAATCACAAGATAATCTGTAATGGGAGAAAATTTTCTAACATCGAGCGTTATAATATTCTGACCCTTCCTGTCATCACAGATATCTGCAATGAGCGCCGCAATATCAGCGCCCGATAGTTCTTTCGTTTTCTTTGTTTTTAAAGACGTCATTTATATCCCTTGATTAACAAAAAAGCATACCGCCATAGCAGTATGCTGTTCCTATGCCATTATGAGTAAATAACAATAAGCACTGTATACGACTACCTCCCAATTGTGGGATTATAGCATCCTATTTTTTTTCTTGTCAAACGGCTTTAACCTTCCTTTACCAGCTGTTTGATTTCGTCTAGATGCTTCTCAGTCTCTCTCATGCCTATTTCTATGAATTTGCGAGGATGGAAAAATTCGACCCAACTGGAGTTTTGAATCACCGGATTGATGACCACATCAGCCTCAGAGCAAGCGTAAGTAGAAATACGATGTTCCATGGTTTGGATCGTATTCATTAATACGTTGAACACATTTTTTTCATATCGCTCAGCTAACCGATCGCCCATTCCTTTAACAGTCATCGCCGATTGCGTCTTTTTGGTCTGTTCATTTTTTTCCATAGCATACTCCTTGAGCCATCTGCGTGGCCCTTGAAGCACATTAACGGCAATTATTTTTTTTACACCTTCATTGGCAAGTGTAGTAACTGGAACAGGGTCAACAACACCACCATCAATGAAATAAGTCCCTGCACGCTCATAAGGTCTAAAAATGCCTGGAATTGAAATACTTGCGCGCAACGCATCAACCACTTTTCCTTCTTCAAAAATATACTCTTCTTTGGAAAACAAATTCATTGCGGTCACCAGCGCTGGGATTCGCAAGTCACGAAATGTCTTTTCTCCTAAGTGAGACTTTAA
>Ga0066640_10002780_pt1 | contig 10478 bp, 9 predicted proteins | sample CryGeyCG2114_020_2_FD_59505 | JGI IMG/M metagenome (GOLD analysis project Ga0066640, IMG submission 59505) | Groundwater microbial communities from aquifer - Crystal Geyser CG11_big_fil_rev_8/21/14_0.20 | ecosystem: Environmental > Aquatic > Deep subsurface > Groundwater | place: USA: Utah... | reverse complement strand
GTCGCTGATCTTGTCGCGTACCGGCTGGCTCAAACGGTCGTTTAAGAGGCCCATAAAATGCGCCGAAGTCACCAGAATCAGCCGCCCATAGGTATTCTGGAGTCGTCCATGTTCCAGTTCCTGAGCGATTTCTGCGGCAAAGCGTTCGGCTTCATGCACCTTTGGCGGGGTTGGCTGGGCATAACTACCGGAACCGGCGAAGTTGCCGATCCGGTCGCTGACCAGTTCGGAAGCCTTTTCGCGACTTTCCGGGTGGCTCAGTTCCTTGATTAGTTGCAGACCCTTGTTCGGGCCCTCGTTGCTGAACAGCTTGGCGTGACTGGCGTTAGCCACCATGACCCAGGTAATGGACATTGCTACCCCTTAGGATAAGTGAAAGGAACAGAGCCGCGTGGCAGGGTATTTATGCCTTGTTACCGAGTCACGGTTTCAAGTTAGCAGGGGGTTAATCGGCGTCAAGAACCTGTTGTGCCAATTGCCGGACGGTTGCCTCGTCCGGGGCTTGAAGCGTGAACCGCCGGCCGTGCATGGACTGGCTGTAGTTATGCGTCAAAGAGCGGCTATAGGCGGGGTCATAGTGAATTTCGAGCAGTTCGGCCACCAGGTCGTCCCATAGTCCGGCGCGCGCCAGCGCCTTCCAGCGCTCCACGGTCGCCCGACCGCGCAGTTCGATCAGCCGGTCCAGTTCTCGGTTGAGCCGCTCGGGATCGGCCAGAAAATGGCCGTATTCCTCTTTTAGTAAGGCGACACGGACCGGCAGGGCGGCGCTCAGATTCAAACAGTCGGCGGCCCGCATCTGGCTTAGCAGCGCCTCCGGGGTGTGCAGATTGCCGATCCGATTGCTTTCCGATTCCACAAATACCGGTTTGCTCGAATCGAATCGGCGCAGGGCGGACCAGATACGGCTTTCGAACAGCTTTTGACTGGGCTGAGGCCGGTCCGGATAGGCGCCCAGCACCGAGCCCATGTGCGCTGCCATCTCTTCCAGGTCCAGAACCTGGCCGCCAAGCGCGCTCAATGCCCGCAGAAAACGGCTCTTGCCGACGCCGGTCGGGCCGCAGACCACGGCATAGCGTAACCGCTCCGGCCAGGTCGTCAGGTCGGCTGCGACCGACTTGCGGTAGGTCTTGTAGCCGCCTTCCAGTTGCGCCGCTTGCCAGCCGACCGAGCGCAGCACATGGGTCATCGACCCGCTGCGAGTACCGCCGCGCCAGCAATAAATCAATGGCCGATATTTCTTCGGCTTGTCGGCCAGCCAGGTTTCCAGGTGACGGGCGATGTTGCGCGACACCAGGGCCGCGCCGAGACGTTTGGCCTCGAAGGGTGAAACCTGGCTGTAGATCGTGCCGACTCGGGCGCGTTCCTCGTCATCCAGGACCGGCAGGTTGATGGCGCCCAGGATATGGTCTTCGGTGTATTCGCCAGGCGAGCGGACATCCACGATCTCGTCGAACTCATCCAGCTCGCTCAAACCGGCGCTATTGGGCCGGCCTCGGACAGGTTTGTCGTCGGCGCACGGCATCAAGCTTCATGACGCATGATGCGCGCCTTTTCCCGCTGCCAGTCTCGTTCCTTCTCGGTCGCTCGCTTGTCGAACTGTTTCTTGCCCTTGCCCAGGCCGATTTCAAGTTTGACCCGGCCCTTGCTGAAATGCATGTCCAGCGGGATGAGGGTATAGCCAGCCCGCTCGACCTTGCCGATCAGCTTGCTTATCTCCCCGGCGTGGAGCAGCAGCTTGCGCGATCGGGTCGGATCGGGGTGGATATGGGTGGAGGCCGTGGCCAATGGGCTGATGTGGCAGCCGATCAGCCAAACCGCCGCGTTGCGGACCACTACATAGGCCTCCTTGAGCTGGACGCGGCCGGCCCGGATGGCCTTGACCTCCCAGCCTTCCAGCGCCAGCCCGGCCTCATATTTTTCCTCGATAAAATAATCGTGGAAGGCCTTGCGATTGTCGACGATGCTCATGTAGGGGTGGGGTTCCGGTCGGGTTTTCGTGTATTTTAACAGCCCGTCATTTTTTCCTGCCTGACATGTCACAAGTCGTCAAATCCGTTCTGGTGCCTTATACCCCGGCCGAGATGTTCCTATTGGTGGACGGCGTGGAGGAGTACCCCAGGTTTCTGCCTTGGTGCGCCAATAGCGAGTTGCATGTCCGCAATGAGACAATCACCGAGGCGACCCTACACATCGGCTATATGCAGGTCAGCCAGCAGTTCTCCACCGTCAACACTAAGCGTTTCCCCGAGGAGATGCAGTTACGTTTGAAGAGCGGACCATTCAAGAGTCTGGAAGGTTATTGGCGTTTCAGCCCCTTGGGCGAGACCGCCTGCAAGATCAATTTCATGCTCCAATATGATTTTTCCAGCCACTTGCTGGAGACCGTTCTGGGGCCGGTTTTCGGCCATATTGCCAATACCCTGGTGGACGCCTTCGTCCTGCGGGCCGAGAAGGTTTACGGTGAACGATGATTAATGTGGAACTGGTTTATGCCTTGAAGGGCCGTCAAAAGGTCGTTCGTATGGCCGTAGAGGAGGGTTGTAGCCTGCAAGCGGCGATTGAAAATTCAGGCCTACTAGCAGAATTCCCCGAGATCGACCTGAGCAAAAACAAGGTCGGTATCTGGAACAAGCTGGCCAAGCCGGAGGCTGTGTTGCGCGATCATGACCGGGTGGAAATCTATCGACCACTAATTGCCGACCCGAAGGAAGTGCGCAAGCAACGCGCCGCCGAGGGCAAGGCAATGAAAAAAGGCGGTGGCGAGGCGGCTGGCTGAACGCGGGCGATCCGGCGGCGCAAGGCCGCACGCTGAGTTACTTTGTTTCTGTAGAAGGATAGTTGGTCTGAGCGGCGGCCAATTTATTGAGTTCCATGACGATCATGGTTTCCTTCAACACGGCAGCGCTGTCGCCAGCCTTGGCCGCTTCCTGGGCCTTTTTGTAGGCGGTATCGGCCGGCACCCACAAGGTGTAATTGGCCTTGGCATTCTTCACTGCGGCATCGGCCTCCGCCAGCGCGGCCTTGGCCTTCGCGCTCAGGGTCGGCGTGACCGGCGCGGCGGTTTGCTGGCTAGGCGCACTGTTGCAACCGGCCGAAAATAAGGCCGGCAACGAAACAATGGCCAGGGAAAAGGGGCGAAACTTCATGCTTATCTCCTCATCTCAACAGACTTCTAGGCAACGGCGAAGTTAATTCCTGGGGCCGGATGCGTCAATCTTTTCCAAAACATAAGAATCAACTTATGTATCCGGCCAGGTCGGCTCCCATGAGACGGAGTGAGCCGGTATAATGCCGCTTTGCGTGCTAGGTCACTGTTATGCGCATCCTCCAGAAAGCCCTTACCTTCGACGACGTCCTGCTCGTCCCCGCCCAATCCGACATACTGCCCCGCGACGTCAGCCTGAAAACGCGCCTGACCAAGAAAATCACCTTGAATATCCCGATATTGTCGGCCGCCATGGATACGGTGACCGAGGCGCCGATGGCCATCACCCTGGCCCAGGAAGGCGGTATCGGCATCATCCATAAAAACCTGACTGTCGAGCGGCAGGCGATCGAGGTCGCCAAGGTCAAGCGTTATGAATCTGGCGTGGTGAAGGACCCGATCACCGTCAGCCCTAATATGAGCGTGCGCGATGTCCTGGACATTACCCGCAGCTATCACATCTCCGGTTTGCCGGTGGTGGACAAGGCCGGCAAGGTGGTCGGCATCGTCACCAACCGCGATCTGCGTTTCGAGACCAACCTGGACCAGCCGGCCCGCGCCATCATGACGCCACGCAAGAAGTTGGTCACGGTGCATGAAGGTGTCAGCAAGGAAGATATCGTCGCGTTGCTGCACAAGCACCGCCTGGAGCGCTTGGTGGTCGTCAATGACGACTTTGAGTTGAAGGGGCTTATTACCGTCAAGGATATCAGCAAGTCCAGCGAACACCCCCTGGCCTGCAAGGACGACCATGGTCGCCTGTTGGTCGGCGCGGCAGTCGGGGTCGGCGCGGATAACGATGAGCGCATCGCCGCGCTGGTCGAGGCTGGCGTCGACGTGCTGGTGGTGGATACCGCCCATGGCCATTCCAGAGGCGTCCTGGAACGGGTCAAATGGGTCAAAAAGCATTATCCCAAGGTCCAGGTCATCGGCGGCAACATCGCTACGCCAGAGGCCGCGCGCGCCCTGGTCGACCACGGCGCCGACTGCGTCAAGGTGGGCATTGGCCCCGGTTCGATTTGCACTACCCGTATCGTCGCCGGCGTCGGCGTACCCCAGGTCACAGCCGTCTCCAACATAGCCGAGACCCTGGCTAAACTAGGCGCGCCCTGCATCGCCGATGGCGGCATCCGCTACTCTGGCGATATTGCCAAGGCCATCGCCGCCGGTGGTGACTGCGTCATGCTTGGCGGTCTCCTGGCTGGCACCGAAGAGGCGCCGGGCGAGATCGAACTGTTCCAGGGCCGTTCCTACAAGTCTTATCGCGGCATGGGTTCTTTGGGCGCGATGCAGCAAGGTTCCAAAGATCGCTACTTCCAGGATAACGAGTCCAATGCCGACAAGCTGGTGCCGGAAGGCATCGAAGGTCGAGTGCCCTACAAAGGCTCTGTGCTGGGCGTGCTGCACCAGTTGATGGGCGGTCTGCGCTCATCCATGGGCTATCTGGGCGCCAAGGACATCGAGACCTTCCACAAGACCGCCCAGTTTGTGGAAATTTCCAATGCCGGGATCAAGGAATCGCACGTCCACGATGTGCAGATCACCAAGGAAGCCCCCAACTACCACGTTTGATCGACACCCCAAAAGGAGGGCTTGCCCTCCTTTTTTTATTTGAGCCGCAACCATGCATCAAAAAATCCTCATCCTCGACTTCGGTTCCCAGTTCACTCAGCTCATCGCCCGCCGGGTGCGCGAGCAAAATGTCTATTGCGAGCTCCATCCCTACGATGTGACCGAGCAGTTTATCCGCGACTTCGCGCCAGCCGGAATCATCCTGTCCGGCGGACCTTCCTCGGTTACCGAGGCGGAGACCCCGCGCGCACCCCAATTGGTGTTTGAGCTGGGCGTCCCGGTACTGGGCATCTGCTATGGCATGCAGACCATGGCCGCGCAACTGGGCGGCAGGGTAATCACTGCCAGCGGCCATGAGTACGGCTATGCCGAGATTCGCGCCCACGGCCATTCCAGGCTGCTTTCCGGCATTCAGGACCGCGCCGACCCGGACGGCAAGTGCTGGTTGGATGTCTGGATGAGTCACGGCGATCAGGTCGAAAGTCTGCCACCCGGCTTCAAGGTGATGTGCGAAAACGCCGCCACCCCTATCGCCGGGATGTTCGATGACGAGCGTAACTTCTACGCCGTGCAGTTCCACCCGGAGGTCACCCACACGATTCAGGGTAAGGCCATCTTCGGCCGCTTCGTGCATGACATCTGCGGTTGCGGCCAGGACTGGAACATGCCTGACTACATCGGCGAAGCGGTGGCCAGGATCAAGGCCGAGGTGGGCGCCGACGAGGTGATCCTAGGCCTGTCCGGCGGCGTCGATTCGTCGGTCGCGGCCGCGTTGATCCACCGCGCCATCGGCGACCAGCTTACCTGTGTGTTTGTCGACACCGGACTGTTGCGCCTGAACGAGGCCGAGCAGGTCATGGCAACCTTCGCGCAAAACCTTGGCGTCAAGGTCATTCATATTGATGCCAGCGCGCAGTTCATGGGCAAGCTCTCTGGCGTCGCCGAGCCGGAGAAGAAGCGCAAGATCATCGGTGGCGAGTTCGTCGCCGTATTCCAGGCAGAATCAGCCAAGCTGAACAACGCCAAATGGTTGGCTCAGGGCACCATCTACCCGGACGTCATCGAATCGGCCGGCGCCAAGACCAAGAAGGCACACGCCATCAAGAGCCACCACAACGTCGGCGGCCTGCCCGACGATATGCATCTCAAGCTGCTGGAACCGCTGCGCGAACTGTTCAAGGACGAGGTACGCGAACTGGGCGTGGCGCTGGGTCTGCCACATGACATGGTCTACCGTCACCCGTTCCCCGGCCCCGGTCTGGGCGTGCGCATACTCGGCGAAGTTAAGCAGGAGTATGCCGACCTGCTACGCCGAGCAGATCATATTTTTATTGAAGAATTGCATGCAAGTGGTTGGTATGAAAAGACTTCGCAGGCATTCGCGGTATTCCTGCCGGTCAAGGCGGTAGGCGTGATGGGCGACGGCCGTACCTATGACTACGTCATTGCGCTACGCGCTGTGCAGACCCAGGACTTCATGACCGCGCACTGGGCCGAGCTGCCCTACAGCCTGCTCGCCAAGGTTAGCAACCGCATCATCAACGAGATACGCGGGATCAACCGCGTGGTCTACGACGTCACGGGCAAGCCGCCCGGCACCATCGAGTGGGAATGAGACTGCCGTCCAGAGCCAGCCTGCAACGCTGGTTGCTGGATGCGGCGATACTGCTGACCGTGTTTTTGGCCATCCAGGTCTGGCAGCAGCGCGATGTACCCAGCGGGCCGGCGCCGGAAACGACAGGCGTCCTGGCCAATGGTCAGGCCTTTTCGCTGGCTGAATGGCGGAAGGCCCATGCCGGCCATGCCGTGGCGCTGCATTTCTGGGCCGACTGGTGCCCTATTTGCCGGGCGGAGGAGGGTAGTATCACCGCGATCGACAAGGACTGGCCGGTCATGACGGTCGCCCTGCAATCGGGTGCGGCCGGGCAGGTGGCCAGGCATCTCCAAAAAAATAGTCTGGGCTGGCCCGCACTGGTCGATGCCGATGGCCGGATCGCCGCCAGTTATGGTTTGAAAGGCGTCCCGGCCTTGGTAGTGATCGACCGAAACGGGGTTATCCGTTCCGTATCAACCGGTTATACAACTGAATTGGGAATGCGAGGCCGACTTTGGTGGGCGGACCGTTTTTGATTATTCCGGATCGACCGCCAGGCCCGCTGTGCTATTGAAGCCGGAATCGACATAGGTGATCTCGCCGGTCATGCCGGAGGCAAGGTCGGAGAGCAGGAAGGCAGCGACGTTGCCAACTTCCTCGATGGTCACGTTGCGGCGCAACGGTGAATTCTTTTCACCCCAGGCCAATAGCTTATTGAAATCGGCGATGCCGCTGGCGGCCAGAGTCTTGATTGGGCCGGCCGACAGGCCATTCACCCGGATACCCTTGGGGCCGAGTGCCGCCGCCAGATAATAGACGCTGGCTTCCAGGCTGGCCTTGGCCAGGCCCATGACGTTGTAGTGGGGCACCGAGCGCGCGGCACCGAGATAGGTCATGGTCAACAGCGAGGCCTTGCGGCCGGCCATCATCGGCAAGCCGGCCTTGGCCAGGGCGGTGAATGAGTAGCTGGAGATGTCATGGGCGATGCGGAAGTATTCCCGGTTGATGTTTTCCAGGTAATCGCCGTTCAGTGCCTGCTTGGGCACGAAGGCGACGGAGTGGACGATGCCGTCCAGACCGTCCCAGCGTTGGTTTAGGTCGGCAAACATTTGCTCTATCTGCTCGTCGCTGGAGACGTCGCAGTCAAAACATAGCTTGGAACCAAAGTCTTTTTCGGCGAATTCGGTGACCCGATCGCGTACCCGATCACCCTGATAGCTGAAGGCCAGTTCGGCGCCTTCGCGCTTGCATGCCTGGGCGATGCCATAGGCAATGGAGCGGTTACTGATGAGTCCAGTGATGAGTATTTTCTTGCCGGAGAGAAAGCCCACGTTTCAATTCCTTCTGGGTTTAATTCAATGAGTGGCCGCGATTATAACCACATACCGTGTACGGTCAGCTATCCTGAAACGCGCCAAGCGGATCGGCCCCGATCGTACCCCGGAGGTCATCCAGATAACGATCCCCGCGAATCGCTTCCAGGCGCTCCCTGGCATGGTTCAGACGGCCGCTTATATCGAACCGTGTGGCCAGTTCCTGGTGGCTCGGGCGCGCGGCATAGGCTTCCAGATAATGAACATGACGTTGCCATAACCGGATGTCTCTATGCTGCTTGGTCCTCAGGCGTTCCAGATACCAATCGGAGGACATCAGCGCGTCACGATCGAATAGGGCGCGAATCTCGGGGTGATGGGCATCCTTATCCTGGTAATGACCGTGGGCCATGATGTGCAGGATAGCCTTGAGCGGCGGGCAGGCCTCGTCGATGCTGCCATCGTCGAAATAAAGCTGGGCGACCCGTTGCTGGGCATCGACGATGTTATCGACACCCTCAACGAATACCGCCAGGTCCTGTCTTTCCGGCCTCAGGATATCATCGGGCAGGACGGCATTCGGGGTGTCGAATATCTTGCCCAGGAAACCATGCACGAAACGTTCGCTAATACGATAGCCCAGGCGGCTGGCCAGGATGCGGCGGCCCTGATATTCGAAGTCCTCCAGTTTTTCCAGGTAGCCGTGTTCGATCAACCAACGCGGATCGCGTTCCTGTTCGGTCAGGCGGGCCCATATCTCCGGCACCAATAGACTGATGTCGTGGTCAACTCGGAAGCGGGGACCGATCCAGCCGGCGGCGGTGGAATAGCCCGCATAGCCGGTCAGGATAAATGACACCAGTGCGTTATTCATATCGGCCGTCGGCCGCAGGGCGTTGAACGGGCCTTTGGTGAGCGCGCCTTCCGAACCCGCGCCGGTGGTCGAGGGCGATTTACCGGTCAGGCTGCAAACAAAGTCCATGAATAACTCGGGCAATTCCTGGTAGTGGATCGGGCCGTATACCGCCAAGGCTCGTATCCCCGGCTCCGGCGAGTTGTTGCGCCGGCCGACCAACACGGCGTCGACCGGTTCGCAGACCGCGATGCCGAGCGGTATCTTGCGGCTGAACCGGGCGCCGATCTCGGCGACGTAGCGGCGCACGGGGTCGGCCAGATCGGGCCGCAATTGCAGGTAGCGCGGGTTCTTGCTCGGCTTGCCGTCAACCAAACGGGGATGAGCGGATGAGACCACGTAGCCATGACCTTCTTCATACGCGTCTTTAAGTATGGCGCGCATGGGTTCGGTATATAGATCGAAACCGGCCACGTCCTCGACGATCTCAGCCAAGGGACCATCGTCAAGCGGCTCGAAGTTGGCCAGGAAGTTGTCCTGACGGGCCATGTCGGCCTCGGCCTGCTGGTCGTAACCGCGATGGATGGCATCGTCAGGGCGCTGGAACAGGCGTTCCTCGCAGTTCTTCACTAACTTGACCGAGGCGTCGCCGCGCTTGGGTAAACATCTGGCCAAACTGTCGGCCGACGCTACCACGCTGGCGGAGATGTCGTCTTCCATCTGCACCTTGGCTGCGGCAATGAAGTCCTGACGCAGTTTGAATACCCGCCAGGCACCGTTTTCCTCGAACCCCACCCGCAGGTAGGAACCGACCAGCTTGCGATCGCCAAGCTTGAGTTCATGGCCCGGTTGGCCGTTGATGAAATCGACCGAGAGTCGTTTCCGCCAGTCGTGGCGCCAGTCAGGCTGATACATGCGCTTGATGACGAAGGCCAGCGCCAGTATCCGGTCCGGAATGCCAGCCAGCCAGGCGTTATAAGCATCGGTATAGGAGGGCGAGGGCGTGAGCAACTTGATCATCGAGCCCAGACCGCGCTCCGAACTTAGCGGTGCACGCGTGGCATCACGATCTTCATGTTCGAAACCGGGCTTGAAACGGTCGGTGTAGACCCGTTCAAAGATCGCCTCGACTTGATCCAGGTCTTGCTCCAGGTTGTGCACGAACAAGGGGCCGTAAATCACGGCATCGTTCAACGACTTGGATATTTCCGACTTGCCGCCGCCCGAGACAGTGCAGGGTTTGTGACAAAACGTCCCCTCCGCATCGGTGCCCACCAGTCGCCAGGTAGGCGCGCCCGGATGCTTGAGCATCTCGATCTTGTAACCGCTGGGTTGAATGTAAATCTTGCCGGGCCGCAGTTTGATGGTCTGGCTGACGCCATCCCGATCCCAGGCGATGGTCTGGCTGGGCAGGTCAATACGCAACGCCTGAGGGATATAAATTACGTCCCGGAAGCGTTTGTCGATGCCATAGCCCTCGGCTTGCAGGTCCATCAGCTCGCCATAATTGGCCTCTGTTTCGGCAAAGCTGTAACCCGCCGGCCGGGTACGGCTGTCGGCGCCATATTCCTCGCCATGGTTGCGCCGTGGAAAGGCCAGCGCGCCGCCGGAATGTTCCTCCTCGGCCAGTCCAAACAGATTGGCGGCATAGCCAATCTGGGTCTTGACCTCTTTTTTGCAGTAGCCGTAATAGTTATCGGCGATGAGGGTGACGATGACCCCGCTGGCGTCCCGCGCCGTGATCTTGAATGCGGCGCCATCGTTATAGAGTTCGTTCTCGTACCGCCAACACATGCCTTCCTCACGCTGGCGGTCGCTGGCGGCATCGATATGGGGCAGGCCCAGGGACTTTTTGCTGAAGCGATTCAGGTGCGGGGCCAGGATCACACAGCCGGTATGTCCGGTCCAGTGGTCGATGTCCAGCCCTGCGTCGTTGGAGGT
>Ga0066640_10002779_pt1 | contig 10479 bp, 9 predicted proteins | sample CryGeyCG2114_020_2_FD_59505 | JGI IMG/M metagenome (GOLD analysis project Ga0066640, IMG submission 59505) | Groundwater microbial communities from aquifer - Crystal Geyser CG11_big_fil_rev_8/21/14_0.20 | ecosystem: Environmental > Aquatic > Deep subsurface > Groundwater | place: USA: Utah... | reverse complement strand
ATGCTATCTATCCTTGTATGTGCTGACTAGGATAAACGCCCATTGGTGGTTAGGCAAGCCCAAGCATCATTAAATAAAAAAACCGCGGCGGCGGGAGTCGAAAACGCAGCCGGTCAAAACGTAGTCAATTTAATGCTGCCAAAGACAATCAAATACAATGAAATACAGCTTCTATCAAAGAGTTAACAAAGTTGCTAAATTGTCGAATTGTATTTCATTGTCACTGATTGTCGGCAGATGATCCCCTGGTGATCCCCCGGATTCACGGATTATATTGTGCAAAAATAATAGGCGGATGTGGGGATGTTTTCCTGACTCTTGCATAGGGTAAGATTTTCTTATATGATGACTTTAAGTATCAATTTAATGCGTGTAATTGTAGTATAAATGAAAAATGTTCCTCATGTTATTCCTTATCAAGGAAGCAAGAGAAATCTTGCTAAGCGTATTTGCACTCTTATGCCAAAAAGTGTTAATACTTTCTATGAACCGTTTGCTGGATCTGCGGCAGTAACTATTTATGCGGCCTCTAATAATTTAGCCAAACAATATGTAATAGCTGACTCTCTTGAGCCTCTGGCCAAACTTTGGGAAGAGATTATTAATCATCCAGAGAAAACTGGTAGGCGTTACGAAGAAATATGGAAGGGTTATGCAGAGAGCCCTGATTATTTTCTGAAAATTCGTGAGCGCTTTAATGCAGAGAAAGATCCAGTGGATCTTCTCTACCTAGTGGCAAGATGTGTAAAAAATGCAGTACGCTTTAATAGGAATGGTGATTTTACGCAATCTGCGGATAAGAGACGTTTAGGTACGCGGCCAGAAAGGATGAAAAAATCAATCAATGAAGTTAGTCAACTTCTCAAAGGAAGGGTAATTGTGCGTTGTGGCGATTTCCGAGATAGTATTAAGGACGCCAAACTAGGTGATTTAGTTTACATGGATCCTCCATATCACGGAACTACGTATGGTCGTGATAAGCGTTATTTTATGCAGCTTGGAAGAGATGCGCTGATAGAAGGGTTAGAATTTATCAATAATAGGGACGTTCCTTTCATACTTTCATATGACGGTAAAACGGGTAATGTGGAGTATGCAGATGAGCTCCCTGAATATTTGAAAATGAAGCGTCTTTGGATTGCAGCAGGCCGCTCTTCCCAGGCAACACTTTCGGGTCGATCTGAAGAGACAATTGAAAGCCTTTATATTTCGCGCCAGTTATTACATTATGCGGATAGTTGGTGTCAAAAAGGAGGGGTAATATAAAAAAGAAAAAATCGCTGGCTTTTCTAATTACTGTCAGAAAAACTGTCTTTTAGTAATTTTTTAATAAGTGATTGTGGAGATTGGTTTTCTTTTTTTGCTTCTGTGACTAGTAGTTCGTATTGCTTGCAGTTATCTCCAGACCACAAGATATCTAAACGACGTTCTGGTTTCATTGCAATATGAGAATAGTTTTCCGGATATGCCCAAAAACAATTTTCACAGATATTTTTATCTTTGTTTGTGCGGAAGTTTTCGCATGATTCACAAGACCAACTTTTTGCGCGTTGTTCAGAAGCATCTAGTAGCATATAATGCTCAACATCTTCGTTTGCGTCGTTGCCCGCCACTTCATAGGGGATACGATGATCTATTTGTAAGTATCGAGGGTTAATCTTTTCGTTAGTTAGAACTGAGCATGATCCATATCTCTCAATTAGCTTTTTTTTAAATTGTATAGAGAATGCTTTTCTGCCTCCAATTCTGCCTTTAGTTTTTTCACTAAAATCAAATTTATAGGCTGCAATCTTCCGCCCTGTTTTTTTGCTTACTACCTTGTAGGTTTTTAGCGGGATTCCATTTTCTCTTACATCTCTAGCGGCTCTTGGCGGATGATCATAGGCATAGATATCACTTAATTCTTCAGTTGTTATAAAGCCATTCTGAAGAATGTGGTTAATGACGGTGCGTGCACGTTTGCCTTCAACTGCTATACAAGCCTCGTAAAATTCTTGAGACATGTTATCTGGCTTGCTAATTTTGTTCATTATCTCTTACCAATAGCTGATATGGCTTGACCTTAAATGCTTTAGCTAGTGCCTCAATAGCTGCTAGAGTAACGTTTCTCTCTCCTCTTTCTATGGAGCCAATATATGTTCGATGATAGCCACATATATCAGCAAGCTCTTCTTGTGTCATATTCATTTTTATTCGTTCAATACGAACATTTTGAGCAAATATTTTTTGCAACTTGTCAGGATGATTCTGTAAAATTTGATGCTTCATGTTGCTTATTAGTATCGAAAAGATGACTTTATGTCTACAGACTATAAGTATCTTTGGTTTATTTGCATTGGCGCAAACCGTTTTTATAGTAGCTAGTTAATAACAGGTTTACCTTTATTGTAACTGCCTGCCAGTGAATCATCGGAAAAAATATCTTCCTTCATTGATTTCCTGCGGTCTTTTCAATAACTAAAAAATGAAAATCAATTAAAGTTAAAGAGAAATGGTTTGTTGTCTTTTGTTATACCTAGTTACTGCTTGGTGCACAGATTTAGGCGTTTTGAGACTTGAAATAGTTAGCTTTTGGGTATTTCAAGGCTCACTAGTGATTTTCTAGCTAAAATATTATCGAGCATGGCCTTATGTTAGGCTTATGGTGTGACTTGGGACAAGATTGCGATGCTGGTATGATATATGTTTTTTAATGGTATATTAAGCTCTCCTTTAAGCCTTCCAAACAAACGCCTAACTGGTCGGGCAAAAAGAACTTTTAGAGCCGAAGCTTAAAATTGTTATTAAGGTAAGTGAGCAACGGTATTTAGGGAAATAGAAATGAAAGTGGCAAAGCTTGAGATTAAAAATTTTAGGGGAATACATTCAGCGAATTTATTCTTTCCAGATCACGCGGTACTGCTTGGTGATAATAATACTGGTAAATCAACTATTTTTGAAGCACTTGATTTGGTTTTAGGCCCAGATAGACTTAATAGACGTCCCATCATCGATGAACATGATTTTTATAATGGGATGTACAGATCAGATGATCAGCTTGTAGAGATATCTATTGAAGCAGTTGTTGTCGATTTAAATGAAGAACAACAGCGCCATTTTTCTGATACTATCGAGTGGTGGAACAAAGACAAAAAAGAATTAATTTCTGAACTAAATAGCGTTGATAGGGATTCAACATTGGCAGCCTTACGCGTCTGTTTTAAAGGTTATTATGATGCTGATGAAGACGATTTTACTGGTGCTACTTACTTTACGAGAAGCTTGGTTGATAATGATACGTCTCAACCTTTTAAGAAAAAAGACAAGCAAAAATGTGGCTTTCTATATCTTCGCTCAATAAGAACGGGATCTCGCGCATTAAGTTTAGAGCATGGTAGCTTATTAGATATTATTCTTCGTATAAAAGAAGTACGACCACAAATGTGGGAAAAAACGATTGAAGAATTAAGCACACGTGACGTGGCATCTGAATCAGAGCTTGGTGTTGTAGGAATTCTTAAAAATATAGAAAGTAGCATTAAAAAATTTGTTCCTAAAGAATGGGGTGCTTCGCCTCATTTGAAAATTTCTAATCTCACGAGAGAGCATTTAAGAAAAATCATTACAGCCTTTGTTACCACTGGCAATGGCGATCATTATCTGCCATTTTATCGTCAAGGCACAGGAACAATTAACATGCTAGTGCTTGCTATGCTTTCCATGATTGCTGAGGCGAAACAAAATGTTATTTTTGCTATGGAAGAACCAGAAACGGCAATTCCCCCATATACCCAAAAACGTATCGTGCATGAAATACGGCTACTATCATCCCAAACATTTTTTACCTCTCACTCACCTTACGTAATAGAAGAATTTAATTTAGATGAAACAGTTATTTTATCCCGAAATTCCAATGGCGTACTTAATCAGGCAAAAGTTGAGTTGCCAGATAGCATTAAGCCTAAAAGATATAGACAAGAATTTCGTACGAGGTTTTGCGAAGGGTTATTGTCAAGACGGGTATTAATTGTTGAAGGAGCGACAGAAGCTGCTGCTATGCCAGTTGTTGCAAGACGTTTAGTTGAGCTAAATTCAAATGATTATGCAAATTTTGAAATGCTAGGCCTTTGCGTGATTGATGCTGGAACTGATTCACAATTAGTAGCTTTAGCTAATGTGTACAAAAACCTTGATAAGCAAGTATTTGGTTTATGTGATAAACAAATGGATGAGAATAAAGGAAATATAGAAAAAGCAGTTGATCAGTTATTTATGCATGACGAGAAAGGCTTTGAGGATCTTGTTTTGAATAATACAGCGCAAGATGCAATTACTAGATTTATCGATAGTTTAGAATGGCCGCAAGATTTAAAACAAAAATATGAAAATCCAAAAGAAAACTCAGCCGATGCGCTAAAGGCTTACTTTATAAAGTACAAGGGGGACGGTGCTATAGCAAGTTTTTTAGCGCAATGTGCGGAAAATGAAATACCTGACTGGATAAAGAATACTTGCAAAGAAATTAAATTACTATGTAATGGCGAAAATAATGTAGACCTGGCACAGAAAGAGGTGCCTATTGAATCTGTCTAACAAGCAGCGTGAAATTTTGCAAGCAACAGGGCACCTATTAATCATTGGCGGACCAGGAGCAGGCAAAACAACTATTTCAATCTTGAAGGCAATTAACATAGCAAATGAACTTAGTGATGGGCGGAAGATATTGTTTCTAAGCTTTGCGAGGCAAAGTGTAGCACGAATTGTCGAAACCTTAGAAAAACATGCTAAAAATAACTTGCATGATTGTAAGAATATCAAAATCGATACTTATCATTCATTTTTTTGGAAAATTATGAAATCACATGGTTATTTATTGGGATTGCCAAGAAAACTATCAGTATTGAATCCACCTGCTGAGGCCGTTGCTCTATCTTCAATAAGACATCAATATGGTTCTATTTCCCAGCTAACTGAGACAGATATTAATAATAAAAATAAGGAAGAAAGTGCCAAGAGACATCAGATAGCCAAAAATGAAGGGCGTGTGTGTTTTGATTTATTTGCCAATTATGTTCATGATATTTTGCTTGGCAGCGAAAAGATTAAAAAATTAATTTCGGATACATATCCTTATATCATTCTTGATGAGTTTCAAGATACCAGTGCTGCACAATGGGATGTTGTTAATCTGCTTGGTCAAAATAGTGAATTAATCGCTTTGGCTGACCCAGAGCAGAGGATTTATGATTTTATTGGCGCGGATCCGGAAAGGCTAACTCATTTTATAAAGGAATTTAACCCAAGTGAATTTAATCTGCAAGATGAAAATCATCGTAGTCACGGCACTGATATATTATTATTTGGTAACGACATATTAAAAGGTAAAAATTTTCGAGACAACTATGTTGGGGTATGTTGCAAGACTTTTGAGCCAAATAAAAACCAAGCTTTTGCTGCCCTAAAAGGTCAAGCCTTACAATCAGTAAAAAGATTAAAATCAAGCTCTAATCATGACTGGTCAGTTGCTGTCCTAGTACCCACAAAAAAAATGATGCGGGATGTATCTAATTATTTTGGTAGCAAGCAAAATAAGCTGCCTATTATTCCGCATACTGCCTCTATAGACATGAATGCTACTTTGTTAGCGGCTGAGATATTTGCATTCTTTTTTCAGCCTAAAAAAGCAGATGACGATCAATCACTGTTCATTGAATTAGTGTGCAATTTTTTTCAGGGAAAAGGCAGTGATTCGCCTACTAAGAAAGATATTAGCGAATCGACTAACATAAAAAAAGCTTACGACAAATTCATTCAGGAAAAAAAATTTGCAAAAAATAGTATACTTAAGCCAATGCTTGAAGGATATGACTCAGCACGTGGTATATCACTAACAGGTACTCCAAAGGTTGATTGGCAACATATTTCGTCTGCTTTAGAAAAGTCTGGCTGCAAAAGATTGAAACAAATCATTGAAGAGGTAAAGAACTTAAAGTTATTGAGACGAGGTGTGCAACTAAGAAATATTTTATCGCAAGCTTGGAGAGACAGAGGAGCTTATACTAATGCCTTGGATTCTTTTAGGCGATTTTTTCAGAAGGAGCATTTTTCTGTATCATCAAGGTCTGAATATGGTGTGGTGATCATGAATATGCATAAATCGAAAGGGAAACAGTTTGATGAGGTGATTATTTTTGAAGGATGGCCACAGAAAAAGGAAGGAAAATTAATTGGAAACCCTGATCGCATTGTCAGAGGAAATACAAATAGCCAGGACTTGGTTCATTACAAATACATGCTGAGGGTTAGCGTGACGCGGGCAATGGCTCGTTGCACTATCCTTACACCAACGGGCGACCCTTGTATATTAATACCAAACCATTTGTTAGATAAGTAATAGCCACTTTTATTTATAATGAGTTAGGCAACATTTATGACAAGCATTAGGTTTATGTGTGGTTGCTAAGCTTAATTCTCATTTGTATCCACTCTTCAATCTCTTGCTCAACCCATGCAACACTGCGGTTGCCACTTAATTGAATTTGTCGGGGGAACTGATTTTCTGATATCATAAGGTATATAGATGAGCGTGACAGCCCTGTGCGATGTTTTACTTCTTTGAGCCTCAATAATCTTGTTGGTTTTTTATCTGTTTCTAACATTTTTGTACTCCTTGATTAAATTTAGGTTATGTTATTAAAGCTTAATTTATATAGGAGATAAAAGCATGGGTGTGAAAGAAACTGAAACTCGAGTTGCAACGGGTGTTTACGTTAGAATTTCCAAAACAGGAAAAAAGAGTTTACGGATAACATTTCGTTATCGATATAAGTACTGCCGTGAAAAACTGAATTTTACAGTTAATACAAGAAATATCAAAAAAGCCATTCGCTTGAGAAAAGAGCTTTTAAAAGCGATTGCTTTTGGCGACTTTAATTATACTGATTTTTTTCCTTATTCAAAAAATGCAATTAGGTTTGGACATGTGCCAAAGGCAACGCTTGTCAATGAGTTAATAGATTTGTATTTAGAAAGGATAAAACAACGTGTAAGCGACAATACTTATGATCGCTATCAAAGGACATGTAATAAACATTTAAGACTGGCTTTTGGAAAGTTACCTGTAACTGAACTCAGCGCAGGTATTATTTGGGATTGGTTGAATAAATTTAAGTGTCAGCGAAAAACTATCCTTAATATATTGACGCCACTGAGGTACGTTGTTGCAGAGGCTATGATCCGAGGCTATCTTACGGTTAATCCTTTTACGCTTATTGATCTTAAACTTTTAACGAGAATTAAATCAACTTATGAAGTTAATCCGTTTACACAAGCTGAAATTTATAAGTTGTTAGCGACTGCAGAAGGGCAAATTAAAAATCTATTTCAATTTGCTTTCTATACTGGCTTGCGTACCGCAGAATTGGTTGGTTTGCGCTGGGAGGACGTTGATTTAGAAAATGGTTTTATTTACATCAGACGTATTGTTGTTCAAGGTAAAGTAAGGCCTACTAAAACGAAGAGGAGCAGGAGAACCGTACAGCTTTTACGTCCTGCTTTAAGTGCTTTAAAAGCACAAAAGCAGTATACGCTCTGGCAGCAATCCTATATATTTTTCAACCCTCAAAAAAAGCGACCATGGAAAGATGCGAGCGAAATGCGGAAACAGGCATGGCTGCCATTATTCAAGATAACCAATATTGAATATCGTAATTTATATCAAACACGTCATACATTTGCGTCGATGATGGTATCGGGTGGCGAGTATTTTCCATGGGTTTCTGGGCAGATGGGGCATGAAACAATGTTGACAACAGCACGGTACTATACGCGGTGGATTCCGGATCAAAATATTTTTGGAGGTTATCGGCCTGTTAATCAGTGGTAAGTTTTCAGTTGTTTCCCGCCAATTTCCCGCGGCCTTTTGAGTTGATAAGAAAGTCCAAATAAATCAAGCGGTTGCGTTGGTGGAGGCGGCGGGAGTTGAACCCGCGTCCGCAAAATCGCAACACAAAGGTCTACATGCTTAGAGCGGTCTTTTGTGTCACCTTATGCGCTCCGACCGACAGGATCACACAAGGCAAGCCTAGCGGTTACATTTAACGACGATGTTGCTAGACACTCCACGTCGCGATCCCGCTAAATTACCAGCTTCCACACGCGCGGGCTCACGCGGTCGCTGGGCTGTGTCGTAGGTTTAGTACGACGAGAGAGGATTTCTCCTCTGCCGGTTAGGCAGCGATAGCGTCCTCAGCAGCAAAAGTAGTATCGTTTGCAATTATAACGATTGCAGCTTGTTTAGCGAGTAGCTTACACACTCGGCATGCACTTTGGGTCTTGTAAATCACGTCGAAACCAATGACGCCCCCAAATATACGGACGCATCATAGCACAGCTGGTTTAAAAATGCGCGAAGTTTATCGCATCGGCACAGGTGATTTTTGCCTAGCTGGCCTCACTTCAAGCTTATCACCTAAAGCTCACTGGAGCGAAGACCGGCTGATTATCCAGCGGCCCTAACTTAGCCAGGATAAGCTGCTCAAGCTTACTATTTTCTCCAAGCACGCGACGCAGGCTTGGTAAAACTTCCGTTTGGATATTTTGATTGACGTGGCCACTCTCTGTGATCGCCTCGACTGCATTAATCACGTTGCCAACACAGCCTTTTAACCCTTGTTCTGAAGAACCCAGAGACAGGTAATAACCCCGCGCAACCACACGAACAAGGCTGTAGGGGCTCAACAAAGTCAACAAAAAAGCGTTAAAACCTTGTTGCTTATTAAAGTAGGTTAAAAGCAACCTCCTCAATGGAAAATCCGTTTTTTTCTGGCATTCGTCAGCAACCTGGTATTCGAGGATATTACCAATCACTGATGGAAGCGGCTGAAAACCCAATGGAGGCCTATCACTTTGAGCATCAACCTGTAAACACCGAAGCCGAGCAATAAGGTCAGAGTAGGCTTCTTTATAAAGGGGATCGGCCTCAAGCTGTTCAATAAAATATGAACACAATGGAAGGGCGTTTTGTGGCTCTTGAAACATAGAAAAAACTCGCTCGTTCTTATTTTTCTGGTGCCATTGTATCAAAAAATACAAGGTTGATCAATTTCTAAACCCTGACGTGTCTAAACCCTAACGCTGTAACACGGTCTGATAATAATGGAGCATATAGGCCGGAATATAGCCGATAAGTTTGTTGTGGGATGTCGTTTTAACCACTTTATCCGCCCAGGGCAAATTCTCAAAACGCGCCAGAAAGCCTGAGTCTTGCATAAGCTCAAAGACATTTTCCAAGGTACCTGGTGCAATGCCGCCCACTTTTTGCTGCTTTGAATACACGTCTTCAGGCAGACCGTGGGCCTTTAAGTACTCACGCACCATATAGCGCGCCACGCCATCTCGGCGCTTAAATCGTGCCGGCAAGTGAAAACAAAACTCCACAAGTTTCGGGTAAAGTAAAGGGTAGCGGTATTCAAAGCCTGTGGCATTGGCCAAAATGCCATGGTGCTCAATGCGACCGCGCAAAAAACAACTGGTTGAACCTTGAAGCCGATCCCATTCAAACGCACGAATGCTTGTGTAATAACGCTTTTTAGAGAACGTTGTTTTAGGTGGCAACCCTTTAAAACCCTGACGACACAGCATGTAGCTGAGCTTGGCGGTACTTTCTGATCGACTCAGCACATGAAAGATCGCAGGGTGCATCGCCTTGAATAATTGTTCGGCTTTTTTTAACGTCGTGAACGACAATAAGCTGCTGGCCTGTTCTTTAAAAAATGCTTGCCAAACGGCACGCGCGCCCCGCTCACGAAATTGGCCGGCAAGGTAAGCTGACTCCGGCGCGTGAGAAGACACACACTCATCACCACCAGCGCCCGATAATAAAATCCGCTTGCCAGACTGCGCCACGGCGCGCCCAACGTTCTGCGCCATTACCGGTAAAATACAGGATGCCGGCCCTGCAAACACCCGGGCTGCGAACTCAAGCTCTGCAAAGAAATCAAAGTTTTTCGCATCCACAAACGACACATCGCTCAAACCAAAATACGAAAGCACTTGCTTGGCCAAGTGGCTATCATCCACTTGGTCAAAACGAGGATTTTCTGGCGCGACATGCATAAACAAAGGATAGTGCAAGCCCAGCGACTGAGCCGCCGTTAAAATACTGGATGAATCCAGTCCACCGCTGAGCTCGCCGGCAATATCGTGCTCACAGCCCTGCGTGTTGTGATGCAGCGACTCTTGCATCAACTCGTCAAAGCGATTGAAATACGCTTGATCACTTTTCAGCACAAGATCATCTGCATTGGGGTCCAGCTGCCAGTAGCGATGTTTTTTCAGCTCGCCTTGTGCTGTGAGATACACAATGGTGCCCGGCTCAACGCTGTATATGTGTTGGTAAATCGTTTTGTCAGTGTATGTGCGCCGCTGAGCCATAAGCTTAAGCACTTCATCGTGATCTAAAACAGGATGGGTTTCTAGCTTTTGAATAATGTCAGGGAT
>Ga0066640_10002775_pt1 | contig 10485 bp, 8 predicted proteins | sample CryGeyCG2114_020_2_FD_59505 | JGI IMG/M metagenome (GOLD analysis project Ga0066640, IMG submission 59505) | Groundwater microbial communities from aquifer - Crystal Geyser CG11_big_fil_rev_8/21/14_0.20 | ecosystem: Environmental > Aquatic > Deep subsurface > Groundwater | place: USA: Utah... | reverse complement strand
GAAATCTCCTTACCCTTAGGGAGGAGATTTCAAGCATGTTCCCGGAAGAAATGGTGTCCCTCCGAGGTTCCGTACGAGGCGAGGCATTAATGAGCCCTGAAGTCGGCATGAGAACTATGAGATGTATCAGTGTTTTCTTTGTTGTTATTTTTATGGTGCATGCCTGTTTCGCAGATGAGGTCAAAAGGGCCGATCTGGCCGGCAGCTGGTATTCTTCTAATAAAGATGAGTTGAGGGCAGTTCTTGAAGGTTTTATTTCTAACGCAAACCCGCCGCCCATAGACGATCGTATCCTGGGTCTCATTTCCCCTCACGCCGGTTATGCCTTTTCCGGACACGCCGCGGGTTTTGGTTTTAACGCGGTAAGAGGCATATCGTATAAAACTGTTGTGATAGTAGGTTTTACCCACCGCAAATTTTTCAATGGAATATCTGTTTACGACAGGGGAAGTTTTCAAACGCCGCTTGGCAGCATGCACGTTGACACGGAATTTGCCAGACTATTGATAAGCGGTGATAAAAATATCAGTTTTTATCCGGAGTTATTCCGTGATGAAAATTCTATTGAGATGATAATTCCGTTTGTGCAGGTTGCGTTACCGGGTGTAAAAATCGTACCCATAGCGTTTGGCTCTCAGGACTATAAACTATGCGGTATTCTGGCGAAGGTTCTGACCGATATTATAGGAGACAGGGAGGATGTCCTTATAATAGCCAGCACAGACATGTCTCACTTTCATACTTACGCCAAAGCGCAGAGGCTGGATAGCGCTGCTATAAAACTGGTAAGCGAACTTGAGCCAAGGAAGCTGTATGATGAGATAAAAATGGGAGACTGCGAACTCTGCGGCACAGCGCCGGTTGTAACGCTAATGCTTACAATGAAAATGCTTGGGGCGGATAACGTCAAGGTTTTAAAATATGAGAATTCTGGAGATGTGACTGGTGAGAAGGGAAGTGTTGTAGGATATTTCAGCGCGGTGTTTTATAAAAAGGACACAAAGACACAAGGACACAAGGACACAAGTAGAGAAGGGGAAAGAGATATGATGGATGAAAAGCAAAAAAAGCGGTTGCTTGAGATAGCCAGGACAACGGTTGAGCAATATATAAGAACAGGCAAGGCGCCTGAATTTACGGAAACGGATCCCGAGCTTTTAAAAGAAAAGGGCGCGTTTGTAACGCTGCATTACAAGGGGGAGCTAAGAGGCTGCATAGGCGCCATTATCGGCAGGGGCCCCTTATATAAGACGGTAAGGGATATGGCGATTGAATCCTCAACGGGCGACCCGCGATTTCCTCCAGTCACAGTAAAGGAATTAAAGGATATAAAGATAGAGATCTCGGTTTTGAGCGAACCGGAGAAGGTGACCGATGTAAATACGCTTAAGATGGGAGTGCATGGGGTTATCGTAAAGAGGGGATTTAACAGCGGGGTATTTTTGCCTCAGGTTGCCGCGGAAACCGGTTGGACCCGTGACGAGTTTCTAAGTTACCTCTGCGCGCACAAGGCGGGACTCCCCGCGGATGCCTGGAAAGACCCCAAGACAGAAATTTATAGTTTTACTGCAGAAGTTTTTGGAGAATAAGAGGGAAAACATATGTGTAGGGTGTTTGTAGAAAAGAAATTTACCTTGATCGCATGTCTTTTAATAGTAGCCTTAGGTTTTATCGTATATGCAAATTCCCTTAATGGAAAATTTATTTGGGATGATGAATTCCTTGTTAAAGAAAACTCATATATAAAGGCGCCAACTTTAAGCAGTGTAAAAAATATTTTCACAAAGAATATAGGAGCTGGTGCCGGAAGAATATTTGAACCATATCGCCCATTCCAAATATTCAGTTACATGATCGATTACCAGCTATGGGGGTTGGAGGCAGCCGGCTATCATTTTACCAGTATCTTATTGCATATTTTGACAGCTTTATCCATGTATTGGTTGATTACCCTGTTGTTCGGAAATAGATTTCTTTCCTTAATGACCAGTGTATTCTTTGTGATCCATCCTATACATACAGAGGCCGTGGCGTATATATCGGGCAGGGCGGATTCTCTTTCTGCGTTATTTATGTTTTTGTGTTTTATTTTTTATATAAAATGTGAGAATACGCCTAAGATAAAGTTTTATATTTTGATGATTATGAGCTATGTTGTTGCTGTTTTTTCAAGGGAGCTTGCTTTAATTTTTCCGCTCGCAGTACTTTTATATCACTATATTTTTCAAAAAAAGCTCAAACTGAATAATTTTCTTTCTTTAGTTGTTGTTATCTTTTTATATTTGTTAGTACGGCACTTGGTTTTAAAACCTTTCGTGTTTACGCATCAAGAAGGAGATGTATTTCAGAGGATACCCGGTTTTTTTGTAGCTTTGGCCGGATATATTCGTTTATTATTCATTCCTTTTTCTCTACATATGGGATATGGGACAAAACTGTTTACATTTTTTAATCCTAAGGCAATAACCGGTTTAATTATTTTTTGTTTTTTAATAGCCTATTTTTTTATCATAAGAAGAAATAATAAATTGTATTTTTTTGCCATAGGGTGGTTTTTGATAACATTATTGCCACAATCTAATATTGTATATCCTGTTAGTGCCTATATGGGAGAACATTGGCTCTATGTGCCTTCTCTAGGTTTTTTTCTTATCCTAAGTAGTGTTATTTTTCATCTCTATAGCAAACGTAATATGAAAATAGCTGCGGTGATAGGCACAGTCGTATTGGTAATGTTTTACTCATATGTTACTATCAAACAAAATAGATATTGGTATAATGAAGTCACTTTCTATGAAAAAACTTTGAAATATGTCCCTAACAACGCAAAGTTATTTATTAATACGGGCAACGTGTATCGCGCTATGGGTAGATATGAAGATGCTATAACTATGTATAAGAATGCCATAGAAATCGATCATAATTCTGCGGTTGCATATTTCAACTTAGCAAATGTGTATTCTGATATTGGGAGAAAAGAAGAAGCCGAGGCGTTATATAAAAAAGCAGTTGGGATTAAACCAAGTCTTAAAAATTCTTTAAATCACTAAAAATACAAAGCAGGGTAGCGTGAGCAGATTTTATGTAAGGCCGGAAGATGTCAGGGGGGATGAGGTACTTGTCTCGAAGGAGGAGGCGCATCATATTGCGAACGTGATGCGTATGGTGCTCGGGGACAAGGTGGTCGCGTTTGACGGGACCGGGAAGGAATACGTAGGCACCATTTCAGATGTTTCAAAGGAGGGCCTGCGGATAAAAATAAGCAGGACCAATGAAGTCAACACGTCAAAAAAAATACATGTTTCCCTGGCTCAGGCGCTTCCAAAAAAAGCAAAGATGGATTCAATAGTTGAAAAGTCTACAGAGCTGGGCGTTGATGAGATAGTGCCGCTTGTTACAGAGAGGACAATTGTAAAAATAACGCAAGGTAAGCGTGATGACAAAAGGACACGCTGGCAAAATATAGCTATAAGTGCTTCCAAGCAGTGCGGCAGGCTTGATGTTCCGGAAGTTAAGACGCCGGTCAGGTTCAAGGATTTTTTAGATGAGCTGGAGCCATACGATACGGTAATGATGGCCTGTCTTAGTGAAGAAACCACCCCAATTAAAGATTGCATTTCTAATCTTAAGCACGGAAAGATCCTGGTTATGGTAGGTCCGGAGGGGGATTTTAGCCCGGGAGAGATAGAGTCCGCAAAATCCAGGGGCGCGAAATTAATTTCTCTGGGCCGGCTTGTTTTAAAAAGCGACACAGCTGGGCTTTATATATTGTCGGTATTGAATTATGAAAACAGCGGCGTTTAAAACCTTGGGGTGCAAGGTCAACCAGTATGAGACCCAGCTTATAAGAGAGCAATTTTTGAACGCCGGTTTCAAAGAAGTTTCCCCTCGGTTGCCTGCCGATGTCTATGTTATCAATACCTGTACCGTTACCCAGAAAACTGACGCTGAATCCCGCCGGATTATAAAGGCCGCCAGGAGAACAAATCCTTCCTGCAGGATTGTAGTTACCGGATGTTACACCGAACTGGATGAGGAGGAGATAAAGCGCCTTGATGATAGATTAATTATAATAAAAAATTCGCAAAAATCAAAAATCCTGCGGCACCTGCTCTCTCCATCCGCTATAACCCAAGCTACACCCCAGGGGTGTACACCCCAGGGGTGTACACCCCTGGGGTGTAAGGAGGTTATAAACGCATTTGAGGGCAGGACAAAAGCGTTTGTAAAGGTGCAGGATGGCTGTGATAATTTTTGTTCATATTGTAAGGTGCCTCTTGTAAGGGGCACCTCAAGGTCAAGGCCTCCGGATGAAGTAATCTCTGAGATTAGCCAGCTTGTCGCGAACGGTTATAAGGAAATTGTTTTAACTGGGATCTGCCTGGGCAATTGGGGCAAAGAGCTCAATCTTGCCTTGAGCCATCTTTTAAATGAGATCCGGGGCAGGGTAGAGGGTACCTTCAGGATACGATTGAGCTCAATAGAGCCATGGTATGTTACCGATGAGCTTATAGAGACAATTGCCCGGACAAAGAATATCTGCAGACACCTTCATATACCTATGCAAAGCGGTGACGATGCAGTACTTAAGAAAATGAATAGGAATTTCACTTCAAAAGCCTTTGTAGATTTGATTAATAAGCTGCGTTTACGGATGCCCGGGGTAGCGTTCACTACTGATATAGTAGTCGGTTTCCCCGGTGAAGAAGCGGGGCACTTTAACAATACCTTGCGTCTTGTGGAGACGGCAAAGCCTTCCAGGATGCATATATTTCCTTTTTCACGAAGAAAAGGGACTAAAGCATATTTTTTCAAAGAAATCGTACCAGGTTATGTTGTGGCGGATAGGATAAAGAGGTTAAAATCTATAGGGGGTAGGCTTGCCCTTGGATATCAAAGGCAATGCACAGGTCAACCGGTGGAGGTCCTGGTAGAAACCAAAAGAGACAAGCAGACAGGGCTTCTTGTTGGCTATACGGACACCTATATTAAGGTAGGATTCGAAGGTCCGGATGAACTCAAAGGCACCCTACAGCTTGCGGGGGTGCTGCCCTTGACAAACCAGAATTCATGTGATATACTTGTTGCACATTTGCTCCATTAGGGAGCGGGTAGGTGTGTCAATACAACAGCGCCTAACGTGGTTTGGGAGGGGAAGATAAAATTTGACGGAAGTTTTTCAGCGAATAAATTGGATAGACTTATTAGTTGTAATTCTTTTAATTAAAAGCGGTTACGTAGGGTTTACAAAGGGCTTTGGTTGGGAGCTCTTCAGGCTTATTGGTTATATTTGTACCTTATTGGCAACTATATATTTTTATGAGCCTATTTCCCGATTAATAAGCGACTACATATCTGTAGTGTCCCCTTTTTCCAATCTGCTTAGCTTTACCGCTATATATCTTATAATACTATTGTTATTTAAACTTGCGGCCGCCTTGCTTGAAAGGCTTATAAAAAAAGAAACCTTTTCATCTATTGATAGAGTGGGCGGGCTTGTCCTCGGTTTTTTCAGGGGCTCTATAGGATTAAGTCTTTTAATGATAAGCCTGATATTCACCCCGCTTCCATATTTTGAGAAATCCATTAAAGAAAGGTCTTATACCGGGCAGACGGCCATTAAGATTGTGCCGTTTATTTACGAGAAAAGCGCGATGGTTTTCCCTATTTTAAAATCAGGGCAGAGGAATGAAGCCCTTTCAAGATTAACCGACATGGATGGCGAGTTGCTGATATTCCATCCGGCAAAAGAGGCAAATACAAAAAAGAATAAAAGCGGTTTAAGGGGAGACTAAGAAGCATATCAATAAAAGAGTATTGCTGGACTGCGACCCCGGCCTTGACGATGCCCTGGGCATAATCCTGGCATCAGGGATGTCTGCGGATATAGATGTAAGGGCTATAGTCGCGACATTCGGAAATGTAAGTCTCGAGCGCACAAAAAATAATCTTTTAAAGATAGTCAGTTTTTTTAAAAAAAAACCTTTGCTTGGCAACGGAAGCAAAGGTCCTCTTTCAGGAAAGAATCAAGAGGCCCGGGATGTCCACGGACAGGATGGGCTGGGCGATATTTCCGGGCCTATTAGCACGCACAGCAAAACCGTTTTTAAAGACGGCTTTGATTTAATTACGGGGTTGGCTCTTTCAAAAAAAATAAATATTATAGTAGCCACAGGCCCCCTTACGGATCTGGCGAGAGCTATTCAAAAAAAGCCGGCATTTCTAGCCAATCTGGACGAGTTAGTTATAATGGGCGGCGCTGTTTTTGTAAAGGGAAATTTTACGCCATATACGGAATTCAATTTCCATTGCGATCCGGAAGCAGCCCGGATTGTCTTAAACGCAAATATCAGAAAGAGACTTGTCGCTTTAGACGTTACCCATAAGGCCCTGCTTACCGAAAAAAGATTAAGGCCGCTAAAGGCAATTCATACGGAAATAGCGGATTTTATATTGCGTATTGCAAACTATTCAATTTACGCGAATAGAAAACGGGGGCTTTTAGGAGCACCTATGCACGATCCGTTAGCCGTCGCTATCGCCGCAGATGCAAAAATCGGTGGTTATAAGGATCTTTGTCTGGATGTGGTGGTGAGGGGAAAAAGACGAGGCATGATATTCGTGAAGAAGGGCGAGCCTAACGTCATGTTTTGTCATAAGATAAGTACAGGGAAATTTTTTGATAGATTTATAGGGACCCTAGTCAAGGTGTCAACATAGTATACAGTTTAAAGTGTAGAGTGTGCTGTAAACTGTAAACTGTGAACTGTAAACCTACGAGACCGAAAGGGAGGAAATAATGAAGTTAAAAGAACTATATGATACGATAATAAAAAAAGGTATCGAATTTGATCCCAGAGGGCGGGAGGCTGTTGAAAAAGAACTGGAAAAGGTGAATCAGGAGTATAAAAAACTCTCCGAAAATGAAAAAAAGGAATTTGACCTGGAGGGGCTGAAAAATCCGTACGCCGATACCAGAATCCTTTACGGAGATCCGAACAGAGAGGTAAAAAATATATTGATTGGCGTAGACATGGAAGTAGGCGAGTTGTTGTTGGCCGATAGGTTAAATGATAAAAAGCTTTCCAGGGGGACGCCTGCTTCCGGAATAAAAAAAATAGATTTGGTAATGGCCCATCACCCTGAAGGGCGGGCCCTTGCAGGCCTTTATCAGGTAATGAACGTACAGACGGATATTTTAAATAAAATCGGGGTTCCTATTGCCGCCGCCGAAGGCCTTATGAAAGAGAGGATAAGCGAGGTGCAGAGAAGTATTGCGCCTATTAATCATTATCGTTCTGTAGATGCTGCCAGGCTCCTGGACATGCCATTTATGTGTTGTCATACACCGGCCGATAATTGTGTTACAACCTACCTTACTAAGATGGTGGAAAGAAAAAAGCCGGAGACGGCAGGCGACGTTGTTAAAATATTGAAAGAGGCCCCGGAATACAAGGATGCTTCAGCGAAAAATGCGGGCCCCAGGATTATTAAGGGCGACAAAAATGCGAAGGCCGGCAAGGTATTCGTGGATATGACCGGCGGGACGGAAGGGTCAAAGGATATTTTTGTAAAGTTATCACAGGCGGGTGTGGGCACCCTTGTGTGTATGCATTTGAGCGAGCAGCATTTTACCATGGCGAAGAAGGAATTTATTAATATCATAATCGCAGGCCATATTGCGAGTGATACTGTCGGATTGAACCTGATGCTGGATGAAATTCAGAAAAAAGGGAAGCTGAATATCATGTCCTGTTCAGGGTTTAGAAGGATAGAACGGTAAAAATTATGTCTGGTATCCCCGATCATATAATCGATCAAGTTCAGGACAGGGTAGATATTGTTGAGGTTATAGGCAGTTATATACCTCTTAAGAAAGCTGGCAGGAACTATAAGGCAAATTGTCCTTTTCACCACGAAAAGACCCCCTCATTTATGATCAGCCAGGATAAACAGATATTTCATTGTTTCGGGTGCGGGGTAGGCGGCAATGTGTTTAATTTTTTAATGAAATACGAAAGGCTTGAGTTCCCGGAAGCGGTCAGGGCGCTTGCCCAGAAGGTGGGGGTTGTCGTTCCCTTGCGGGCAGGGGAGTCCAGGCAGGAAAGTTCATTATTCAATAAATTATATGAGGCTAATGAGTTAGCTACGGGTTTTTTTCAGAAGGCTTTAAAGGAAGACAAAAACGGCAGGGACGCATACGATTATTTAATTAAGAGGGGCTTGAGCGCTGAGACGATAAAGATCTTCAGGTTGGGTTTTGCTGTTTCCGCGTGGGAAGGGCTTTTAAACTTTGCCAGGCAAAAAGGCACCGCCGCGGATATTTTGGAAAAAGCGGGCCTGGCAATACAGAGAGAAGGGTCCGGGTATTATGACAGGTTCAGAAGCAGGATCATGTTTCCCATATTGGACATGAAGTCAAGGATCCTGGGGTTTGGCGGCAGGGTAGTTCTTAAAAATGACGAAGGGCCCAAATATATGAATTCCCCGGAAACGGTTATTTACAATAAAAGAAGGAATTTGTACGGCCTGAATTTTTCCTGGAATCACATAAGAGAGGCAGATTGTGTAATTATCGTAGAGGGCTATCTGGATTTTATCGTGCCGTTTCAATTCGGGGTCAAGAATATGGTAGCTTCCCTGGGGACCAGTCTCACCGAGGACCAGATCAAGTTGCTTAGCCGTTACACAAGAAACGCCGTTATAATATTTGATCCGGACAAGGCGGGCGAATTAGCGACCTTGAGAAGCCTGGATCTTCTAGTGGAAGAGGATTTCAGGGTGGGCGTTGTAAGGTTGCCTGAGGGCGGTGACCCGGATAATTTTATCCGCAAGCACGGACCCGAGGAGCTCAAAAAGAGGATATCGGAGGCAAAGAGTCTTTTTGATTACAAGATGTCAGTGCTTGTCTCCAGATACGATAGCGCCGCCATAGAAGGCAAGACCAAAATAGTCGAAGAGATGCTCCCGACCATCTCAAGGGTCCCGAACGCTGTTCTGAAATCTGAATATGTAAAAAAACTGGCGGGTATGCTTTTTATTTCGGAAGAGGCCGTTAGGGAAGAATTGAAGAAGATACGCAAGGAGCCTTCCGCGCTCCGTTCGGAGAAGCAGAATAACGAAATAAAAATGAACGTGCCGGACAAGAGATGCAGGCAGTCAGAAAAAATCCTGGCTGGCCTTTTGATTGATGACAATAAATGCATAAGGGTAGTTAAGGAAAATCTTATCCTGGATGATTTCAGGGATCCATTTATCAGGGACATAGTTTCTGTGTTGTTTAAAAATAACGATGAGGCGGTATGTATTACGCCCGGTAAGCTTATAACGTACCTGAGGGACGCGCAGGCGCAGAGGTTTATCCCGGAGCTGGTGGATTGTATCGAGGCCGTTATAGACAAGGAAAGGACGCTGGCCGATTGTATATTAAAGATTAAACAGGACAGCCTGAAAGACAAGCTTAACAGGCTGCAGGTTGAGATCGCCTTGGCTCAAAACAGGGCTGACGAAGAGAGGATCACGAAGTTGATAACGGAATGCAATGTGCTGCTCAGGAGTGTAAAATTATATGAAGGCAAAACAGCGGAAACACAAGACAAAACGGTCGAAGCTCAGGGGTCTTAAAGAGCTTATAGCCGCCGGGAAGGAAAAGGGGCACCTCACCTATGAAGAGGTGAACAATATACTCCCGGAGGATGTTGTTTCGTCCGAAGAGATAGATGAGATCCTGACTATACTTGGCGAGGAGAACATTAAGATCATAGATGCGGCTCAGGAGCCCAAGGAGGAGGAGGGCGACGAGGAAGGAGAAACTGCTTCTGAAGAAGAAGCAGCGGAGGCACCTTCCAAATCACAAAAAAAAGAAACGCCGGTTGCGGTTAAAGTCGAGCAGATGGATGACCCTGTAAGGATGTATTTGCGGCAGATGGGCCAGATCCCGCTCTTAAGCAGAGAAGAGGAAATTGATTTAGCCAAAAAAATAAAGTTTGCTGAAGACAAATTCAAGAGGGCTGTTTTCGAATGCAGGGTTGCGAAGATGGAGGTGCTTGACCTTGTAGCGCAAATCGACAAAAAACTTCTTAATATAGAAGAGTATATAAACGCTGAGATTGACCCGGATCGCAACAAGATACTAAGGAGATTGAGGCAGCTTGCGAAACGCCTGAGGAAAGTGAAGAAGACCGAGAGCGTCGTGGAGGTCCTTCTGAGTTTTAATCTTACCATAAGTTTTGTTCAGGATATCGCGAATAAAATAAAGAATTTGTTGTATGAACTTGAGGAGGCCGAGGCGAAGGCCCGCCGAGTGCGAAGGGAAGAAAAAGGGACCCTTCTTAGGAAGATACGGGAGCTTAAGAATAAATTCAAAACGCCCCATAAAAAAGTAAGAGAAAACGTCAAGGTAATAAAGAACAGGGAAACAGTTTTTAACAGGGCGAAAAAAGAGCTTGTGGCGGCGAACTTAAGGCTTGTGGTGAGTATCGCCAA
>Ga0066640_10002772_pt1 | contig 10490 bp, 8 predicted proteins | sample CryGeyCG2114_020_2_FD_59505 | JGI IMG/M metagenome (GOLD analysis project Ga0066640, IMG submission 59505) | Groundwater microbial communities from aquifer - Crystal Geyser CG11_big_fil_rev_8/21/14_0.20 | ecosystem: Environmental > Aquatic > Deep subsurface > Groundwater | place: USA: Utah... | reverse complement strand
CGCTTTGCGTATACTTCGGCTGCTGCTCGGATTAAAATACTCCGCGTATTTGCCAAAATATTCCTTGGTCGCTCCGGCCTTGGTTACGGCTAATTTAGCTCCGGCTAACCCGGCCTCTAAAGCGGCCAGGCCCGGGGTTTCAAACCATCCCTGTAGGATAAAGACACTGCAAGCGGCATAAGCTGAGGCCAATAATGGATCGTTATGTTCGATCCGGTCAATAAAATAAGTGTTTTTATCCGCCAGTTTTCGGCATTTTTGATAATATCCGCTGAATTCCGGCACGGGATTACCGATAAAGACCAGGTTTAGGCCGGTATTCCGCATGGCCTTGATCAGGTTAATCTGGTTTTTACGCGGTTCTATCCTGCCCACGGAAAGCGCGAAATCCTTGATACCGTATTTTTTTTCAAACAGCGCTTTTTGGCCGTTGGCAAAACTTTCGTCAACACCTAAAGGGATCACCCGCATTTTATTAGGGCTAATAGAAAATAGGCGGGAAACCTGTCTGGCTTCCAGGCGGGAATTAGGCAAAAGCAGGTCCGCGCAAAGACACATTTTTCTTCTGGCTGAAGGCACAGCCGGTAGGGCCACTTTAGCCAGGTGACGCAGGATCATTTCAGTTTTTTTGCGCGGGTTACCTTCTTCAAAAAAAGCACGTTGGAAAGTTGACCAGTATATGGGAGAAAGCACGACTTTCATTCCTATTGACTTAGCGGCAAGCATTAAACCTAGGCAGTCCTTTACTCCGCCAAAAACATGTAAAATATCATAATGGTCCAGTTTATCTTCCCATTGGTTAAAGAGTTTTACGGTTGCCCCTTCTTTTTCCAGCGCCGCTTTGGTTTTTAACAACATTACCTCTCCGCCGCCGGGTGATTGCATTGCCCAAGGATAGACAAAAAACAGGATCTTCATTTTCTTTTAAGGATAGTTTTTAAAATCCGCGAACTCGCTTTGCCGTCGCCGAGCGGATTTTGCCAGTTATTTTTTATTTTTATCATTTTTAAGGCCGCTCTAAGTATGCCTTGTGGCTGCCTGCCGGCGATCATATTTGCTCCCGCTACCACGGTCTCCGGCCGTTCAGTGTTATCGCGCAAAGTCACGCAGGGCACTTTAAGTATGCAGGCCTCTTCTTGCGCTCCGCCGGAATCAGTCATGATCAGTTTGGCGTTTGCCTCCAGCCATAAAAAGTCCAGGAATCCGGTTGGCCGGATACTGGTAATTTCCCGGGGAAGCTCTAGGCCGAAGTTGCCCAGCCGTTTTACGGTGCGCGGATGGATAGGGAAAATTACCGGGAGTCCTGTTTTTTGCGAGGTGAGTACGATCCCTTTTAGCAAATTGACAAATATTTCTTTTGAATCTACGTTTTCTTGGCGATGCAATGTCAAAAGGATATATTTTTTCTTCTGGATCCCGAGTTTTTTAAGGATACGGCTTTTATCTTCAGCGGATTTTAAGTAATTCTTTACCGCGTCGACAATAGTATTCCCGGTAACCTGGATCCAGCCGCGCGGTACGCCTTCTTTTAAAAGCTGGCCTTTCGCTTTTTGTGTGGGGACAAAAAGAAAATCCGCAAGGTGGTCCACAATAAAACGGTTAGTTTCCTCCGGCATGCTACGGTCAAAACTGCGTAATCCGGCTTCCACATGCGCGACTTTGATCTGGAATCCGGTATAACTTTCGGTGGTAGAAATTTTTTCCGCGGTCAAGGCCGCGGCCAGGACCGTATTGGTGTCTCCCTGCACAACGATCGCGTACGGCATTTCTTTGAGCAGGATCTTTTCTAATCCGATGAGCATTCTGCCGGTGTGATCTCCCTGCCGGAACGGCGCCAGCGATTTAATATTTAATTTATATTTTGGGCCAGGCAGGCCAAGTTCTTTAAAGAATATTCTGTCCATTTCATAGGAAAAGTGTTGTCCGGTATGTACGCAGAAAAAGGGTACGGTGGTTTTTTGGCATAATTTGATCAACGGGCTTAATTTAATAATTTCTGGTCGGGTACCAAAGATAATTGCCAGTTTGTTTTTCATTTTAAATAAACAGCTCGACTTTCTTATTTTTGGCGATCAAGCCAGGGTTTTGCTCTAAGACAAGCGCTTGCAAGGCAAACATTGAACACCAGGAATTCAGGTGCTTTTCTTGCAGATTATAAAGGAACCCTCCTGATTGCCGTGAATCTTCTGTCAGATATTGATAATTTTCCAGCCGCGCTTTAAGCAGGGATGTTTTGTCCAGATTGAAAATCAGGCCTAAGCGCATGGCCTGAGCAAGGATATCCGATCTTTGAAAATGGCCGAATTTAGCGTTTTTGGGGCTGTAGATATCATTTACCCCGTTTTTATCCACATGCTTAAACATCCAGTTTGCCGCTTTTTGCGCCTGGTCAATGAATTTTGCGATCTTAAAAGCTGTCCCCGCATAGATCAGCCCCTCTATGGTGTAAGCATGCGGGTGCAAATGCGTGGTTTGGGCATGATTATCGGTAATGAACCTGCCAGTTGCGTCTTGTTTGGTCAAGGCGAATTCGCATACCTTTATGGCTGATTCTCTATATCGGATTTCATTAGTTATTTCAAAGAGGTCGGTCAATCCTAAGGCGATTTTGGCGTGGAAACTGCCTGGTTGGCTGGACCATTTGTCCCCGGGATTGATATTGACATTAGTTTTGGCGCTAAAGATGGAATTAAATGAGCCATCAGGATTTTGCATTTTATTAATCAGGAAATCCGCGCATTCCCGGCAGCTAGATAATAGTTTATCCTGTTTAGTTTGTTTATACAGATTTACCAAACCATAAAGCACCATGCCAGAGTCAAAAGAAAATATATTTTCTGAATTGAATGAATACAGCGGATCCGCGTTAATGCCATCCTGATAAGCCCTGGCTTTAAACCCTCCGCAAGGATGCATGGCTTCTCGTAGTAGCCAATCCGCGGCATTTTGCGCGCGGTCAATTAATACCCCTTCCGGGCTCAAGCGGTTTAAAAACAGCAAAGTAGTAATGGCATATCCGGTGATTTCGGAATAAAGAAAAGACGGCGATTGGGCGTCTAGATCAATCCAGGCATAAAAACCGCCTGGAGCGGATTGAATCCCGGAATTGATTAACCAGTTTTTTCCCAGCCTAACCGGATCTTGTTCTATTTTTAAATTTTTCATCTTTTTCTGATTACTCTGGCGGGATTTCCGCAAACCACGCAGGAAGCAACTACTGATTTGGTAACTACTGATCCGGCGCCCACTACCGCGTTTTCGCCGATATTAATATCCGGCAGGATCGTAGCATTAGCGCCTACCGAAGCGCCTTTTCCCATTATCCATCTTTTTCCGGACAAGTCGCGGGTTTTATTATAAGCCGGGAATTTATCGTTTGTAAAACATACTCCCGGCCCGATAAAACAATCATCTTCTACTTTTAAACCATTATACAGCAGGGCTTTATTATGGATCTTTACGTTATTTCCGATGATCACATTACGGTCAATATAAACCCCGTTAGCAATATTACAATTTTCTCCGATCACTACGTTTTCTGCAATCTGGGCAAAAGCCCAAATTTTTGTTCCCGCGCCGATCTTAGCTGATCTTGCCACGATTGCTCTTTTGTCTATGTAAGGCTTTGCAGAATTTGGTTTTCTTTTGCCCATGCGATGTTCCTCCTTAACCCCTCATCAATAAAAATCTTCGGTTTCCAGCCAAAAAGTTTTTTGGCCAGTGAATAGTTGCATAATAATTTCGGCACTTCCGCTTTTCTAGCCGGAATATGAATAATTTTAGAACTGCTTTGCGACAATTCTTTGATTTTCTTAGCGATATAGTTGACAGTAATGGCCTGGCCAGTGCCGAAATTCACCGCTTTACCGATTGCCTTAGGATGGCTGCCCATGATCATAAAGGCGTCGATCATGTCGTCAACATAGGTAAAATCTCGCGACTGGTTACCGCTTCCGTGTACGGTAAGCGGTTTATCTTTTAGCGCCAGATTAATAAATTTAGGGATCACGTCATAGGTATGGCGCGGGCCGTAAGTATTAAACGGGCGGATGATCGCCACCGGCAAATGATAGGTATTCCAGTAAGAATAGGCGTAGCGGTCAGCGGCAACTTTACTGGCCGCGTAAGGGCTGGACGGATAGAGCGGATGCTCTTCGTCAATAGAGCCGCCTAAAGTCATACCGTAAATTTCGCTGGATGATGTGCAGACAACGCGCTTAATCCCCGTGCCTTCTTTTAGGGCGTGCAGCATATTTACCGTTCCGATCACATTAGTTTCCATCACTTCTACTGGATGATCAAAGGAATTAGGGACGTAAGCGTCAGCCGCCAAATGAAAAATAATTTCCGGGCGGTTAGCGATCACCAACTCTTTGGCATCAGGGCTGGCAATATTGCCGGTAATAATTTCTTCAAAACAGTTCTCCAAGTGCTTGGTATTTTTAAGTGCGTATTGCGTGGTGCCGATGCTGGAATTACCCCGCACATACACGGAAACTCTGGCGCCTTCCGCCAGTAATCTTTCCGCCAGATGGGAACCCATAAAGCCGTCCGCCCCGGTAAGCAATATTCTTTTGTTTTTATAAAAAACTCCCATTTAAAATCCTCCCTCTGTAATATGGCTAATTATATAATATATCATAAATTTCAGCCTATTGGATTAACCATTTTTTATTGTTTGATTGACCTGATGATCCTTTTTACTGCGCCGGCAAGCCCCCCGTATCTTATTTCATTTATAGGTGTAATTTTTTCATAATCGAGTAGTTCCTTGAGAAAATATTTCATCCTTTTTGAGGCAGGAGCAACCATTTCTTTACCTAGTAAGCCTTCCGGTATTTGCTTTACTGAACGAATATTTTCAGGCAAGGGGTTTTTATGCCTATCTAACCACCAATAATAAAAAGAAGTCATGGTAACCGGCACGAGCCTTTTTTCCTTAATGGCATATCCTAGAATTTCCTCTAATATCTCTGGAATCAGCCGGCTGCTGCCGGTATGCGCGTAAATAATTACCGGCAGGCCGCATTCATCCATCAGGTTAATGGCATTTTTATAGAAAGCGATAACTTTTTCGGGATCCGGATTTTCATTTAAATAAAACAGTTCCGGAGAAACCGGAAAAACCGGTATTTCCAGGATAGATGAAAAACGCCGGTTAGCTACGGGGTAACTTGGCAGTCCCAGATAATCGTAGCAAAAATCCGAGGAGTATCGATAACCTGATTTTTCCAGGGCCGAGATCAGGTTCGGGTTCCATTTGCCCATTGGCGCAGCAAAGCCGATTGGGGATATTCCGATTTTCCTGAAAATCGTGTCCGCGCGCTTAATATTTTCCAGATTATTGCGGTAGTCATTATAGATATGATGGTAATAAGCGTGCGATTGTATATCCAAGCCGGCGTCTTGGCAGACAGATATTTTTTCGTCAGCTCCGCGGAAAGAATTTATATTAAAAAAAACCGTGATTGCTTCCTTATGCTTTTTAAAGATACTGAAGTAATAGTTAAAAGTATCCGGATGGTACTCGTCGGCGTCTATCCTCAGGCAGAAAAATCTGGGAGAAATTCGCTTTTGGCCATTGGTAAAAGCGTTAAGCGGGTATTTTACTACTCTTTCTCTGGCGGAAATTTCTCCGTTAGAAAATACTTTTTCCACCGTATTTTTTTTAGCAGTTAACCGGTTTTTTTTATCCAGTTCTTGTTTGTCTTTCTTGGTATGCGAAAAGTAGGTTACTCCGGAAAATATGCTTTGCGGATACGCCAGGATACGGTTATCCCAAAGCCCGGTAATGGCCTCTTTTAAAATGCTAGCGGCCAGAAAAATATTGTTTATCCGTAACCTGCCTAAACTAAAGTCGGGCCTTATGGCCTGTTTGATCTGAAAAATTATCGGCCCTTGGTCGATTTTATCGGATATCAAATGCAAAGAAACCCCAATTACATCCGGCTCGTTATTAAATATGGCCCAAAACTCAGAATCTGCTCCTCTATAAAAAGGCAGGATTCCGCTATGGATGTTCAGGGAATATCTGCTTGAGCCGAAAATCTCTTTTTTTAGCTTAGGAGTGCCGGCGCTGATAATGATGTCAGGCCTGGTTTCTTGCAGTAGTTTAATTACCCGCGGGCCGTTGATATCATCTGTTTTTAGAACGTTGATCTTATTTTTTAGTTTTTGAAAATTCCAAAAACTAACTTTTCTATTGGCATAAAGCCAAAATAATTTTAAGCATGATTTAAGGTCCTGTTTTGAATTTTGATATATGACTGCCCGGACATCCAGTCCGGAATTAATCAGCCCGCTGGTAATGATCTTGCCGTCCGGTATATCGCTGGTTAAGATGGCTATTTTCATAAAACCGAACCGATAATGTCCTTGTCTCTTAAAACTCTTTCCGAAAACGCCAGCCGGCAGGCTTTACGTTGTTTTAATATGCTTTTGAGATGGCGTAATGCCTGGATAAAACCCAAAAACAGCTCTTGTTTACCACAAAAAATAGAATATATCAGCCAGGCAGGAAGAAAAAAGATATGCTGAAACATGATTTTTATATCGAAAATGTTTTTCCAGGTGAAAAAAAACATATTTCTATAAGCCAGTATATTTTTTCCTCGCGGGCCGAATACCTTATTAAAAGTTGATGATTCATCGTGCCAAATTACGCTGCTTGGTTCATACAGGCCTCGGTATCCCCTTAACAGGCCCTGATAGCATAGATCAACTTCTTCCCAGATCCCCGGCAGGAATAATTTGTCGAAGCCGCCGATTTTTAAAAAGATTTCGCGGTTAAAAGCTCCGGTGGCAATGCTATGGGTAATTCCCGGTTTTGCACAGCCGGTCCGGTCAACAACATTCTGAATTATCCCAAGCTTGAGCTCTAAGAAAGACTTCCCGCCGTTAAAGGTGCTATCGGGGTTTAGTATTTTAGGAGCGACAAAAAAAACTTTTTTTTCCTCAATGAATCTTTGGACCAAAGGCGATATGAAATTTTCATCTACCCGAATATCGTTATTTAGAAGGATCACGACCTGGCTCTGAAGTTGGTTTAAAAGCTCATTGTAAGAACAAAGCACGTCATTTGACCTTGCAATAGCGATCTTTACGCCGGAAAATTCCTTTTTTAAAAAATCCACGCTATCATCTTCGCTCAGATTATCTAAAACAATGACCTTGCATTGATAGGGGCACTTGCCGGCAGCGCGCAATATCGAAGGCAAAAATCTTGCTAAAAGGTGTTTGCCGTTATAATTTAGCACAACTATAGCTACATTCATTTCAAAAATTATTTTGGATTATTTCTTGGTCTTTATTTTCTTGAGGAAATAAAAAATAAATGCCATGCCCAGAACGAAGAAAGCAACGGTTGAAATGAGCCGGTCCAGAGCCGTGATCACAACAGCCTCGACCATATTGCCATTGATCAATTTATAAGTGGCCCCGGTCAAGAATTCCCTGATCCCGATGCCGCCGGGAGTTATGGATAATAAGAAACTTAAAATACCGATCGTGGAGATCAGTAGGGAGTCGATAAAACTTGAATGTCCGTATAATACCTGAAAGCCGTATTTAAAACGCAAGGCAAAAATAATATATTGGCTCAAAGATAGCAGGAAAAGCCGGGTAATTTTAGATTTATTTCTTTTAATTTTGTCCCAGGCCTCAGTAAGCTCGATCAGTTTTTTGCCCAGCCAACTATTGCTTTTAAATATCTTATTTAGTGGAATAGCGGTAGCCGTAATGCCGCCGATAAAAAAAGCTATAAACAACAAAAAAAGATAAGGATTGAAATATCCCCGGGTGAAATAAATAATGATCAGGCAAGAAATCCCGATAAAACCCGCGCTGATCAATTCAATCAGGGCAAACGTTGACAGCGTCAGTAAAAAATTTGTGTAGGAAAAATTGTGTATTTTTTTTAAAAAATAACCCCTAACTAATGTCCCCCCCTTTATCGCCACATTATTGAAAAAAGTATTGATCACGGTTAATCCCGAAGCGTCCACAAAAGAGATCTTGTTTTTCAGTATTCCCATATAAATGATCAGCACCAGCGCGTTGGTGATAGTCATGGCCATCTGTAATATAAAAAAATAGGCAACGCTATGCCAAGACAAGGTAAAGATCCTTCTAAAAGCATCCGCGTTTTTGGATATATATAAAATGGCAACTAAAATGACAAACAGGGTTAAAATAGTATAGGTTAGATACTGGAAAAAAAGCCGATTTTTAGGAGTTTGGCGCGTATTCATCATTGATCAAATTATTGAGTTTAATAACGCTGATGATGATAATGGTGATGAGGATCAGGCAGCCGAATAAAACAAAATAGAATAAAGAAGAATGAACTTTGATTATATTTATCCACCAAATATCCAGTGTATCGTAACCATTTAAATTTTTTATTACGGGAGCGAGGAATAAATTATCCGGGCCATATTTAAAATTTAAGGATATACCGGTCAGGCCCTTGTAGATGGCGGAACTAAATACCATCAGATTGCCTCTTAAGGGGCTTAATTCCGGCATAAAATTGATCAGATATTCCGGTAAATTTAGTTTTTCTTTAACAAACATCAGATAACTGGTAAGGTTGACAAATAAAACCGGTATTTGAATTAAAAAACCCAGCCAAGCCAACAGCCAAAACAGCGCCTTTTTGGGCCAGGATTTGGCATTTTCGATAAATTCCGCCAGGAATAGGCATAAAAAAGGTACAACTGGGTATAGATATCTCGGGCCCCAGGAGAATAGCGTGCCTCTGGTAAACTTAAAGAAATAAAATACCAGATTAACGATAATAAAGCATAAAACATAAACGGAGATCTTTTTTCTTTTCATAAAAAATCCTTTAATCGCGAATAAAGACAAAAGCAGCGGTAAATTATAAAAAAAGAATCCTTTACCGGGGCTAAAAAGATAGTAATAGCCCCCTTTGAATACGTTAAAGAAAGAAAATGAGCCCGATTCTTTCAGGTCCTGATAAACTCCGCTGTAATCTCCGGCTATAAAAAAAGATGAAAACCAGAAATAAGCCGAAATAAAAAATAAAACAGGCAATAAAATAGCCAGCCATATCTTAAATACGGATTTCGGATCTTTAATTTTTATAGTTTTATAGAGAAGATATAAAATCAACAATGGCAGATAAAGAAAAGAATTTCTTTTGATCAATAAAGTATAGCCTACAAAAATACTCGCGAAGAATAAATACCTGATTTTTTGGTTCTTTTCGTACGTGTGCATAAATAGAAATGCCAGTAAGACAAACAAAGTTATTGCCGGGTCGGAAAATCCGGAACGGGTATAAATAAGGCTCATAGTAGAAAAACTGAAACAAAGAACCGTTGTCAAACATGTCTTTTTCTTAAAGCCTAAATTTTCCAGGAATATGAAGAGCAATAATGAAATAAGCGCGGTTATTAACGGGTTAGCCAACGATACGGTAAATTGAGTTATATAGTCAGGCGGGATCCGGATAAAAATTTTGGCAATAAGCTGCCCGAGAGAATATAACGGAACAAGCAGTAGCGGCATGCCTATGGTGCCTGCGGGCAATGTTTGGCTGGCGGAAGCCATTTCTTTAACCGCGAAAGTATGCCCCTGAATAATAAATTTTCCGTCTAAGAAAATGCTTTTCGCGGCGAGGTAATTTTGCAGTCCGTCACCCCCGTAATGGCCGTTACCAAAAAATAGAAAAACCGATAAGGTAAAAAGAAAAAGGTATAAATAGGTTAAGGATTTATTTCTCTTCATGTCCCCTCTTTTATGATCGAAAGCATGTTCCTTTTATAACAATCCGCCACTTTTTGTATGGAATATCTCTCCGCGGTATCAAGGCAATTCTGCCGATATATGCCCGCGCCGCTTTGATAGATCTGCAGCATTTTTTCGGCCAGGTCAGCGCTATTCGCCGGTTCGCTCAACAGCCCGTTATATCCCTCTTTGACTATATCCACGATGCCGCTTATTTTACTGGCTAAAACCGGCTTCCCGCAGGCCATCGCCTCCAGGATAACCACCGGCATGCCCTCGGTTTCTCCGTTCTGGTCGAATACCGAAGGGGTGATCAAACAATCGCTCTGATTATATATTTCCGGCAGCGCTTGATTACTGACCCAGCCGCAAAATTCCGTAGATCCGTCGAGGTTTAATTTTTCCGCCAGATCTTGATAAAATATTATTTCCCGGCCACCTCCTACGATACGCAGCTTAAAATTAATGCTTTTTTTCTTCAATAGCGAGGCCGCTTCTAAGAGGAATTTCAGTCCTTTTTTTTCTGTTAATTTTCCCACGAATAAGAAAGTAAAATCACCGGCTTTACTATCCGTGTTCAGGGGGTGGAATTTCTTTAGGTCTACTCCCATCGGCATGATCTCATGTTTGAAATTATCCGTTCCGGAAACATCCTTTATGCAATCATTTATATACCTGCTTACCGGCATCAACATATCGGTCCGGGCCAAGGTATACCGGCACAAATGCCGGCCGAT
>Ga0066640_10002771_pt1 | contig 10491 bp, 3 predicted proteins | sample CryGeyCG2114_020_2_FD_59505 | JGI IMG/M metagenome (GOLD analysis project Ga0066640, IMG submission 59505) | Groundwater microbial communities from aquifer - Crystal Geyser CG11_big_fil_rev_8/21/14_0.20 | ecosystem: Environmental > Aquatic > Deep subsurface > Groundwater | place: USA: Utah... | reverse complement strand
TGTGCACCTAGAACGCCCAAGTATAAGCCCATTCCAGGGCCGGTTTGACCTCGTTCGGGAACGTATGTGAGTCTTTGCGACCGGTTTAGATTTGGCTGTCTTTGTTGAGATGATGCCGCTTGTCTGTAGGCTTGTTCGTTAAAGTTTTGTTGAAGTGCCAAGGCGTTGTTGGCGCTTTTAATCAACTCATTTGCTTGAACTGTAGCTTGATTAATGTTGTTTGTCGGTGTTAGGTTAGCCAAATTTTGATTTTCTTGATTTTGAATCGGCGGTATATATTGAGTCTCATACTCGGCAGATTCTGCTACAGAATCAATTGTCTGTGTGTCCGCGCTTGCGGTATTCGTGTCGACTGTCTCGATGTTGTTATTTGGTGCTACAACCGTATAAATCTCACAACTTCCTCCACGTTCAATATATTGAGCTTGAGTACAATCGATACACATTCCGCTATATCTTTCACCAGGTTTTTCCGGTCCGTTATATGTATATTTTCCTTGTGACTCACATGTGGTTGGTGCTATCGCTGTTGTTACAACATTTGTATAGGGTGTAGCGGTCGTGTTTGTTGTATTTTGATCGCCTTGAGTCTGGTAGTTAGCGTCGGTTGAACCCAATATTGAAAATATACTCGAAACAAAAGGGAATCCGCTCGATGCAACAGAACCGTCGCTTATTGCTATATCCGATGGGCTTAAAAAGCCGAAGGTAATGTTTTTATTCGCATCACTCTCGTCTTGTAGCAGATTAAATCCTATTAAAAGATCTTGAGATAGTTTTTCTTGTGTAAAGATCCAGTTGGTTGTAAAAGTTAGGCTGCCATCTTGATTTAGTTGAAGTTCTCTTGTAAGCGGAGATTCCTCCACGCTTTGAATATTGTCACGAGTATAAAGTTGGATGGTATTTATTTTTGAGTTTTCCAGTGGGTTGTTTGTTGCAGTCGGATTTGCCCGAACCGTAATCGAAGTAACTCTAAGTGGTTTTGTTGAGGTAAATGTATAAATTCCACCCAGATAAAATTCGTGATCGTCATATGGAATTTGATTTTCATCTCCACTTGGAGTATCGGCTGCAGGTGTAATTGTAAGTGTTGTAACTTGGTCTGTCGGAGTATGTGTTACATTCGATGAATTTTCATCTGTAATACTCATATTAACTGTGCGGCAGTTGTTGGTCTCGTCGGTCTCGTTTACTTTACTCTCAACGTCAGCACAGATTTCGACTGTAAACTCTCCGGCACTACGCGCCTTCCACTGAGCTTCGCGATGAGATGTGGCTCCGCCGTTAACTACATTAGTCGCCATGCTCCAAACGTTAACCTCTTCGCTTCCATTGAGTATGCGCATTTTTGTGAGACTCTCTTTTGTCGGCTCTATTCCACCATTTAGTACTTCTGCTGAAAATGTGATGATTTGATCAACTTTAGGAGAAGTTGGAGAAATTTCTAGAGACTGTATGCTCAAATCCGTATTTGAACTTTCTGGAATCACTTCCGGAATCACCTCTGGAATAACTTCTTCAATTACTTCATCTATCAATATAGGTTCCGGAATTATTGCGTTTATATCATCTTCCAGGGGAGCAATTGGTAATTCTACTGTTTCAATTTCGGGCGTTATTGCATCAACTTCAGGTGTTATTGCATCAACTTCAGGCGTTATTGCATCAACTTCGGGTGTTATTGCATCAACTTCAGGCGTTGTCTCGGCTTCAATTTCTATGGTTTTTTTACAACTTTTCTCGTCAGCTTCCCATGTGCATTTTTCTTTGGCGGTACACTCATCAATATCTGTTGTTGTACATTGGTCTTCCGTTTGTGATTCCAATCCTATTACTCCCAGATCTCCCTTTAGTTGTTTTGTTTTTCCTCCACTAAAGTAGGCTAATGAGCCCGTAACAATTAGTACGACAACAAATGCGCCACCCCAGAATTTAATTTTAGAAGTAGGCATTTCCATTTTATTCTTGGCAGGAGTAGTTGTTGTTAACAAAAGTTACTGTGTCGCACTCAATGCACATTCCATAAAGCAGTCCAGGCATGTCCGGTCCGCTGTATACGAATTTTTCTTGCTCGTTACAAGAAGGCTCTGTTGTTTGTCTTTTTAATTTATTAAAAGATATTGAGGAAGGCTCTTCTACTTTTTTTTCTATTATTACTTGTGTAACTTGTTTTGCCTCTTCAATTACACTTACGGTTTTAACCGGCAAAGTTGTTTCTACTAAAGCCGCAGCTTCTTTTTCTGCAGCCTCGATATTTGATTTACATCCAACAAATAGACCATTGCTAATTACCGGAGTATCGTCTGCCGCACATCTTGCAACTTGCGCCTTCTCTTCTTTTGGAGATTCTGTTGCTTCAAGAACGCTTGCGCCGCCAAATTCGCCACTATCAAGAAAACCGTTGATTCTCTCTTTGTTGGATTGCAAAACAGATGCAAATTCACTGCTCTTTTGCTTGCTGAGTCTTGCAACTTTACCACTTGGTGCAGGAGTAGCTTCTTTTAAAGCTGTCAGTGTTTCCAGTCCCTTATAGTATGTTTTTTGATCTGCTTGGTAGAGAGCGATTCCGCTTGAGGCCATTGTTGTAAAGACAAAGGCGGCAATCCATAATTTTACTCCTGAGTTTTCCATATTTTTTTGTTTTTGATTTTTTACTTATGCGCCTACTTGCGAGGCGAACAATGGAAGTACTATCGTTGATAAGAGTCCTATCAAACCAAGAGTTGCCATTGCGATGATTAAGATTTTTCTTTGCTTACTTTTCATATATTGAGATTGTTATGGTGCCTAGCGCACTATGATTTCTTTTGTTATAGAGTCTATCACATTTTCTCCGTCCGCTATTTCCAGTCGAACAGGATATGTTCCGGGTTGAGTAAATGTAAATGTCGGTTTGCGATCTACGGATGTATTTTTTTGTCCAAATCTCCATCGGTACTTGATTACTGTTCCACTCGAACATGTTGGGTCGAACTCAATTTCTAATGGTGCAGTGCCTGAATCGATACTTGTTTCGAAACAAGCTGTAACCGATATTGGACGAACCGTAATAGGAAGTTCTATCGAGCTTTGTTTGCCATCAGATGCAATCGCTGTAACTTTTGCATTGAATGTTCCGATCGTGGTGTATAGGTAACGAACTTGGGCGGTGTCTGATCTTGGACTATTTCCTTCACCGAAGTCCCACTCGTACGAGACGATTTCTCCGTCGGCATAGGTCGATCCCGATGCGTCGAATTTTACGCTTAAAGGAACTACGCCTGATGTTGGGGTTGCCTTTAGGTTGGCTTGAACTCCCTTTGCCTCGGCTTCTATTATAATTTCGGTCGACGTTAGATTCTCGGCTGCGTCTTTTGCAGTGAATTTTACAGTGTATGTGCCGGCTTTTTCGAATGTATAGACGGCTTTTTCTTGTGCCTTATCTACAGTTCCATCGTTGTCAAAGTCCCAGTTGTACTCGACTATGTCGTCGTTTGGATCGGTGCTTTCGCTTGCGTCAAAGCTGACTGTTAACGGCGCCGCTCCGCGTACTACATTGTCTAACATTTTTGGAGTTGTTTTAATTACAGGAACAGGAGAGGCGTCCGGTGCGGATACGTTTACCGTTAGATCGGCCTCACCCTTGTTTTCACTCTCGTCGCTTACGGTTAAAGATACAACGTACTTACCGGGTTTTTCGAATGTGTGACTTACTGTTCTGTTTGATCCGTTGCCACCGTCACTAAAGTTCCATGAGTATTTTTTAATTTTTCCACTTGGACTTGTCGACTCTTCTCCGCTGAAAATATAAGAAGTTCCAACTGCAAGATTGCTGTTTTCTTGATCTTTAATATTGATTATCGCGCTTGGTCTTAATGTTTCTGTTACGGTTACTGTTATCTCTCCGATAGAAGGTTCGCCGGTCGCGTCTAAAACTCGGAGTTTAATTTTGTACTCACCGACTTTTTTCAATGTGAGTTCGGCGGTTTTTTCGCTTCCGTCATCGAATACTCCATCTTCGTTAAGATCCCATGCGTATGCTGTAATATCTCCGTTTGCACTGCTGGATTTCGAGCCGTCCAACTTTACATTTAATGGAGCCTCACCACTCGCCGGAGTTGCAGTTATTTGTACGGATGCTTTTACATTTTGGATAGTAATATCTTTTGTAAAGATCTGCTCTTGAGCCTTGCCGGTTGCGCGCTCTTTTAGTGCGACCGTTAATGTTGCTGTAAAGTTTCCGATGCCGGAGTATGTGTGGCTTTGCGCACTGCCGAATCTTTGATCGTCACCATCTCCAAAGTTCCACTTGTATGAGAGAATCTCGTACGTGTTTGTGTTTATCGGTGCGTACTGTGCATCAAAATTTATTTTAATCGGAGCCGTAAGCTGTACGGTTTTTGTAGGTTCGGTCGTAATTCCTTGTCTGGGCGGTCCTTGAATAAACGTCTGTTTGCTTGATAAAAATACATAAGACATTACCCAGACTAAGATTAAAATCATAAGTGTGGATAAGGCGCCGAATGTAAGTACTATACCTCGCTTTTTAGCATCTTTGTCTCCTTTTTTTGCGCTCATTATTTTAAAGATTCCGACAACGCTTACGATGAACGCGATAAATGTAAGAACTAAGAATGTTAGATTTACAAGCAAGATAAGGATGTTTACAACCTCGCCTTGTGAGACGCCGAGTGAGGCGAATAGGGGATTGTTATCGCTTCCGCTTGCAAGGAAAGCAAAGATCACGCCCATAAATAAAAAGATTGAGCATCCGAATGCTGTAAAGCATCCTATTAGATTTTTCTTTCTTTTTTCCGCGGCCTTAACGGGATCGATCGGTGGTTTTTTACCGTTTGATTGTTGAACGGGCGCTGCGGTTTGGTGAGTTAAGCTCGGTTGTGCAACCAATGGTTGTATGTTTTGTACAGCCGGCATTGCCGGCATTTGCGGTGTCATTGGTACGTTTTCCGGTTGAGATGGTGTTGCTGGATTTGGTGTGTTTTCCATATGAAGAGAGTGGAGAGAGTGAAGAGTGGAGAGCGGATAGTGTAGAGAAACAGTTAAGAGCGAAGAGTTTTAGAAGCGCCGGAGTTATATTAATCGTCCGCTATGTTTTTTGTTTGGTTATTGTTTGGTTTTTGCCTGCCTGCCGGTAGGCAGGCAATTTGGAAAGCTTGGTTATTTCCTCATTCTTCTCTTATTTTTCCTCCCTTAAAGAAGTGTCCAAAACTAAAGATAAGTAGTATGAAAAGTGCTCCTCCTACGACACTTAAGATTATCGTATTTTGAATTCCGAGGTCTTCGAAGATGTTGCCGGCGCCGCGTGTTCGTGGAACAGCTCTGTTTACACCGCTAATATCAGGAGCTTGTCCGGATAGAGTTGGTGTGTCTGACTCACAACTTTGTTGAAACATAGTGTCATTTGGATTTACTGTAGGAAATCGTATCTCCACTTCATTTGTAGACTGTTTGCTAGCGCCACCTTCACGTCCATCTATATGTAAAAGTGAGACATATCGTCCTTGGCTTATTTTTGTTCCATTTGGTTGAGATGTAAACAGACTCTTATGTAGTGGAGAAAAATATGTCTTCCAGCAGCGGTCTGCAGGCAGTTGAGTGCTTACATCGACTGTGTCATAGCGTACGCCTGAAGGCGTAGGGAATAAATAGTCCTTATCATTTGTTTTATCTCCATCCCCATCACTATCACAATAGATATTCTTATCAATCCATGCAGAAACTATATCGCCACGCGAGTCTCCCCAACATAGCGAAATATCGCTACCACGTGAGCTTGCAGGAAGTGTAATGATTTTTTTGCCATCCGGATTCGTACGCATCGTTGCCTCTGTAGAGAGTGCAACAAGATTCGCCTTCACATCTATTTCAGCAATCTCACGATTTGTCAGTGGTTCGGTTCTTGCCGGCGGAGTGCTTCCGGCAACTGTTCCCGCAGTTGAAGTCGCTGTGCCATTGGATATTTGAAGATCAGCATCGTATGTAAATACTCTAATAATTTTAGTGAACGGTCGTGAGACGTTTCCATAGTTGTCTTCTATTACGAGTTTAACTTGGTAGTCGCCGTTAAATGCAAATGTATAAATAGGATTTTGATCTGCGGAATCAGGATCATCGGTCTTGTCGCCATTACACTTGTCATGAGGTCTTGCCGGCAAGTCACAACCTAGTTCGGCCGATGTATCAAAGTCCCAAGTCCACTTTGTAAGAGTTGCGGCGCTCGTAGTGTCGGCTGTAGATTTATCGAAGAACTTAACCTCACGTGTTCCGGGTTGAATTTTGTAGTCAAAGTCTCCAAGTGGTTTTGATGATTTAGGATCAACATAGATTTTTGTTTCGGTCGAGTATCCCGATGCTCCTTTGTCGTCGATTACCTTTAATTTAACGCGATAACCATCTTTGTTCGGAGTAGTGTATTTGTGTGTAATGGTTGCTGATTCGGTCGGATCGTTGTTATGAAATCCGTCTCCTTCAACGTCCCAAACGTACTTGACTATTCTTCCGTCAACGTCGGTTGAGCTCGATGTAAATGTAATTTCTTGGTCGTTCTTAACGCTTGTCGAAGGGCTTACAGCGAATGTCGCTGTTGGTGCAAGATTTGGGCCATTCTTAATTTTGATTTTCGGACGTGCAGACTCATCAATTAACTCGTTACACTCGACACGCGTATTTTCGTTATCGGTTGCGCTTGCACAGAAATAGTACTCGCGTTCGGCACTACTTTCGCCGTATGTATCGATTGTAATAGTTGCGTTGTTGTTTTTTGTGTCGATAACTCCAAGCTTGCGTTCCGGCTCTGCATTCGAGTAGTACCAAAACTGGAAGTTTGTTATTCGTCCGTCAGGGTCTGTCGCGCCCTCGGCTGTAACTTTAACATCAATTGGCGTTACATTGCCCGCACTAACTTTTTCAAGAGAGAGTGAGGCGATTTGTGGTGGAGTGCTAATAACTTTTAGTCGTAGTCTTGCGCTGCTTTGCAATGTGTCTTGCGCAACTTGAAGTCCTTGAGGAGTATTGTCGTTTAGTGTAACAGGTCCTGTAGGTGCCGAAGGTCTATTCGCGTTGCGAATTTCGTCCCCTGCATTCAACGCATTTAAAACTTGGTTTTTAAAGTTGTCGTTCACTCCGCCGGTATTTTTTTTGCCTTTCGAGTCACGCTTTTCAGTTACAGTTAAAGTCACATCATAACCATCACTTGGTGATAATTCTGCAAATGCAAGCTGTGCTGTAGCTCCTGTTGATTTTTTTCCATTACCGAAGTTCCAAATATATTCGAGTCCTGTATTGCCTCCGTTACTACTAATCGAATCACCGGCATCAAAACGAACTATCTGATTTCTAATAAGACTGTAACTATCACTCTCTGAGTCGAGAACAATCTCATTACCTTCCGTGTATGCGCGAATTACAGCGAGTGGGCTGTCTGCATTACCTATATATACGCGACGTCTTATTGTATTCGTTCCTTTTTTGTCCGAGGTGAATGTCGCCGTAACAATGTAAGATCCTGCAGCCGAGTATGTTTGTTCGAATCTTGCAACCCCGTTAGTTACCGGATAGTTGCCTGAAAAGCCGTCGACTCCAAAGTCCACTTCTACGTTTTCAGCTTGAGCCGCGTTTGCAGTGAATTTAACAGTTGCGGCCCCTGCGATTAGAGGAACAACACTTTTAACGCTTTGATCCCAAGCCGCATCGATTGTTGAGTTTATTGTAAATGTTTTTTCGGCCTTGTCTTCTTGTCTCAAGTTGTCGTCGTGTTGATCGTCAACTACTAAGATGGCCTTTACCTTGCCGATGTTTTTAAACTTTGCGCGAAGTTTTTTTCCGCCGAGATCTTCTGTTCCGTTTAGTTTTCCTTCTACTATTGTAAAGTCTGTTCCTTCGGCCAATATGTCGCCGATTTCGCTTACAAACTTCCAACTATAGTTTAAAACATCTTTTGGATCAGGATCAAAACTCTGACTCGCGTCGAGCAAAACCAACGATGGTTGAGTCTCGTCCGCACAGTTTTCAGGACAAGATCGAACAGAAAAGTTTGCGCGTGGTTTTTTAGATTTGATACTTACCTCGATGTCTTTGGTAGCCGAGCTTATACTGTCTGCGATTCGCAAAGTTACTTTATATGTACCGGCTTCTTTAAACTTAACTCGTAGTGTTGGCTTGCCCGATTCGCCAACAACTTCAACTACATCGACACTGTTAATTATGTTTTCTTGATTTTTGTCTTTCCGAATCTGCCACTCGTAGCTTTCGATTCGGCCGTTATCGCTTCGAGAAATAGAGCCGTCGAACTCTATTAGTTCATCCGGTTCCGCTACTTTTTTATTTATTTTAACTCTCGGAGCCAAGTCGCCGATTAAGATCGTTGCGAATTTTCGGTCTTTACGTCCGCCGGCGTCCGTAACTTCAAGCTTCATTCTATATCGTCCGATTTTTCCGGGATATTTATGCTTAACTATCGAAAGATCTTGCTGATTTCCTTCTTGTGGTTTGCTGTTGCTACCATCGCCAAAGTCCCAGTCGTACTTTTCTATTCTTCTTCCGGTTGCGTCAGTTGTTTTCGAAGCATCAAAAGTAATTCCGGTCTGTCCGGCCTCACTGCTCAAAATCGCAAACTCATTTTCATCTTCTACAACATATGTTCCACCACGATCTACATACTGTCTTAAAGGAATACTTATATCGGTGTTTTCTACACGAGCAACAAGATTAATTCGTGAAAGGCTCGGTTTAACTGTAATTGAGAAACTTGCTTGGCCGGTTGCAACTCGCGTAGGATCCGCACTTCGTACGGTAAGTCGCGCAAGGTAGTTTCCGGGTTTGTTGTATGTACAAGTTATTACCGGTTTGTTCGAGTCGGTACACTCTATATAGTCACGAGCCGAAGTGCTTACTCCGGGTTCGCCATCTCCATCCGGATCCCACTCAAAGTTAGCGTCATCGATTGTCTTGCCAATAGGATCAATCGATCCGAGGCCGTTTAACTCAACTATCATAGGCGCGTTTCCTTCTCGTGTGCTTGCCTTTATAGCTACGCTTACAAACTTCATATGACGAACAGCTATATATAGTCGTTCGATAGATTTTATTGCTTCTATGACCGCTTGTGCATTGTCGGTCGGGTCTCCCTTTGTAGCTTGGTTTGCAAATCTTGTACTGCGAATCGCCTCGCTGAAGAGTTCATCAACTGTTGTATTAGGATCGATTCCTGCAAATGCTCTTTGAACATCTTTTGGATTTACCAACTGTCTGTCTGTCGCTGAACCTTTAATGTCAGAGACGTTTGGTTTTTTTGCTGAAAGACCCATTACTTTCCAGACCAATAGAAGTTGTCCTTTAACGGTTTCATCGTTACTTGGTGCTTCTGTCGGAGCCGCATTCGGATTTGTCGGATCTCCGGCAATTTCAGTAATCGCTGCGGTAAAGTCCTCTTTTGCAGCATCCGGGATTTTGTAGATTGAGGTGAACTCATTTAGTATGTCTTTTTGTAACAATGAGTACTCTTCAACTTGTTCACGCGATAGCGATAATAACTTTGACAAATACTCATCGTTCATCTTTCTTGCAGCAATGCCTGTCTTACTTAGTGCACTGGATCTGCTCTGTATTTGTTGAACAATACTTGCAACTTCATGAATATACGCTCTGTTTTCCGTTCGTTCCGTTGGTCCGGAAGTATTTACTAATTTTACAACAAGTCCATTGATGTTAATCAAATTCTGATACGACTTAAGAAGTTGATTCATCGACTTTTGAATTTCGACCGCGCCAAAGTTAAAGACACGTGCCTGTAAGGCGTTCGTGCCTTCTTGAGCAGCGCCACGCACATCTTCAGCAGTACTTCCGTTCGAACCACCTCTTGCACCTGTTTCATCTACATTGTCGAGCGTTATAAATGTATTTACAAAGGCATACGAACTGATAATTATCAAAATTCCAAGTACTGCGTAAGTTATAGCTTTTTTACCCTTACCGGATTGATCTTCGCTTGTTCCGGAAGTGACGTACAAAAAGCCTCCATAAATAACTACGGCAACCGCGATAATACCCAAAAATGTTAGGGCAAAGTTAATTATTGTTATTAGGATCTCTCTAAAATTACCGCCTGCTTTTGTAAGTGTCGGGTCGAGCCCGGAACCTTCTACGTCCAGCTCGTTCAGCCCTCCTTTAAATTCGGTAAAGCTAACGATGTCGTCATCGTTACCACAACTGAGAAAGCCGCCAAGTTTATCGGCCCAATCTTTACAGACCTCATTTTGCGCTAGTGCAAAAGGCGCTGTTGCAACAGTTAACGACGAGGCGATAAAGAGCGAGAGTAAAAATAATTTTATTTTCATATTTTATGTTTTTATTTTTCCGAGATTCCGCACCTAAGTTAATCTTGTAATTATACCCCAAAAAGGAGAAAGCATCAACCAAATAAAATAATCAAACGGTAATTGGTAGGGACATATGACCCAGTAGATTTTAGGATATCTTCCATAAGAAATACAG
>Ga0066640_10002761_pt1 | contig 10515 bp, 10 predicted proteins | sample CryGeyCG2114_020_2_FD_59505 | JGI IMG/M metagenome (GOLD analysis project Ga0066640, IMG submission 59505) | Groundwater microbial communities from aquifer - Crystal Geyser CG11_big_fil_rev_8/21/14_0.20 | ecosystem: Environmental > Aquatic > Deep subsurface > Groundwater | place: USA: Utah... | reverse complement strand
TAACAGTATAACACAAAAGGGAAAGTAAAAAACAACATCAAAAAACAACAGCAGAAAATCACTAGGAAACATCAACAAAAATCATACAATCAATTAATTTAACAAAAACAAGTCAATGAACATCAGCAACTCACGCTTCCTCAAAAGTGCCTCACGCATGGACCAAAGTCCTGAACTTGATGTACCGGAAATCGCTATTATAGGGAGATCAAATGTCGGGAAATCAACATTGATCAACTTCTTGACCAATCGTAAAGAACTTGCCAAAGCATCCAAAGTCCCAGGAAAAACACAACTCATCAATTTTTTTCTCATCAACGAAACATGGATGCTCGTGGACTTTCCTGGTTATGGCTACGCAGTCAAAGGCACGACGACCAAACTTCAATGGCTTGACACGATGCAAGAATATTTGACTGAAAAAAAATCTCTCAAAAATGTCCTCCTCCTTATCAATGGCCACCTCCCACCTCAAAAAGTTGATAAGCTGATGATCCAAGCACTTCATCAATCAGACATTCCCTTTTCCATCATCATCACCAAAGCTGACAAAGCAACAAGCAAAGAACTCAGCTCCAATATCAAAGCACTCAAAGCATTTTTGACACAAGAAAATATTATCTTACCAACCATCCTCATCACTTCAAGCAACAAAAAACAAGGACTAAACTGAGTCCTCCACCACATCGAATCAAAAATAGACTCCTAACAACAAGAGCTACTGTTTCAACAAAATATTTGTGGTCTGAGCATTTTGTCTGAGATACAGTTTACTCATACCCATAGCGACCGGGACCCATCACGAACACACAACACACAATGAATCAAGCAGAACATTCAATGAGTGATGGGAGGGAACTATATGGATTACCGAAGATAGCAGACTGACATAGCTTTGTCATCCTCGCGGAGGCGGGGATCCACTAGCACTGATAATGGATTCCAGACAACTCGCTTCACTCGTTTCTGGAATGACCCATCCTAATCATTGCGAATACGCGAATCATGACTAGTCTGTAAAATATGTTTCGAGTTTGCTCAGACTTGATTTTTTGCTAAATCCTGCCCCGCATTTCACGCGGGGTTTGGATCAAGCCAAAAGTAGGTCTCAGCGAAGCGTCTTATTTTAGCATAAAAGACAAAAAAAACAGTCATATACTGGTATCTTGAATTTCGTAACTAGCATTATTATCGATTGATGAAAACACCTCATGATCCACCAAAAAAATTCAGCGCGTCAAAAGTCAGACGATCAACGCGTCGTTCGACGTTCGACGTTCAGCGTTTTTTTAGTAACTACGCAAAGCCTCAATCCTGCTCTCAATCGAAGGGTGAGTAGAAAATAAGTTTTTGAAAAATCATCTCTTACCATCAACAGCCAAGGGCTGTACGATACACATCGCTGCAACATTTGCTTTGTCAATTGATTCAATTCTCGAATCTTGACTAATTTTCTCAAGTGCAGAGATCATAGCAAATTTATCCTTGGTCAGTGACACACTACCAGCATCCGCGAGGAATTCTCTTTTGCGAGAAATCGCTAATTGAATCAAGGGATAAATCAAATACCCTACAATCATCATCACAATTCAAACCACAATCAAAGGATTTCATTTTTTGGAATCTCTCGAAGCACCACTCGTCCTCACCAAAATCTGTCACAACATACCTATCACACCCACAAAAACAACAATCACCACCATCAACAATGAATCTTTGTTAATCAGATGTGTCAATTCATGGGCAGCCACAGCCTCTATCTCGGACTTATTCAACTTATTGATCAAACCTCTCGAAAACACCACCCAAGCATTTTTGCTATTCCAACCTGTAGCAAAAGCATTCAAACTATCATCCTCAATGATACCTATACGAGGGACAAAAAGTCCTCTGGAAAGACACAAATTTTCGACAATATTGTAAATCTCAGGATTTTCCTTCCTCGTGAGAGGCACAGCACCTGTAAAAGAAAATATAATCTGCCTATGAAGAAGAAACGAAAGAATAGCCCAAATGATGATGATAGGTCAAAGTATCATGTATGCATCCAATGCAAAAGACAATCATTCCTGCCAAGATTCAGCAAAAGGCAAAGCATTTTCTGACATTACAAGTAAAGTTCATGCAAGGATAGTCAATCATCACAACAAAACAGGGAAAGCCACCAACAACATCAAACTCTTCATCCTATTCTCCCAAAGAGAATCTTGTATACCTGAATACATAGAAATAAAAGAAGATAAGAATTAAAACTGCACCTTTGGTACCTCTTTCTCTCTTTCATTTGTCACAGCAAATGAATCTTTGATGGTAAATCAAAAGACACTTGCAATCAGGTTGGTAGGGAATGACTCAACCAATGAATTGTATTCATTGATACTAGAATTGAAAAATCTTCTTGTCGCTGCAATTTTGTTTTCGATATCACTCAATTCCGTCTGCACTTGCAAAAAGTTTTGATTTGCCTTCAAATCAGGATAGTTTTCAGACACAGCAAACAAAGATTTCAATGCACCACTAAGCATATTATCTGCATTGAGTTTATCTTGAGCGGTATTTGAACTCAAAAATTTTGTTCTTGCTTCTGTCAGTCAGTTCAAGGTATCTTTTTCGTGTGTAGCATATCATTTGACTGTATTGACCAAATTTTCAATCAGATCAAATCTCAATTTCATTTGCACATCGATATCAGCAAATGCATTGTGAATATTGTTTTTCAATTTGACCAATCTATTGTAAGAAAGGACGAAAAAGATGAGGACAAGCCCAACGACAATCAAAATAATATAAATAAGTTCCATGAACATAAAAAAATATATAAAAAAGATACTCTGATACGATACTACACAATTAGCAATCCAACGCAAACCCAAGAATATGGTTTTTAAAAAAAATTACCTGACACTATCATTCTTGTCAACAAAAAACATATCCATGATCTCATCAAAAGCCGAAAAAGCCTTAGTATGATGATTTGATTGGCCATGTAAAACGGTAATATGCAAATAATACTTATAATAGCATACTAAGCTATATATTTTCTATAATCAAAGTAAAAACAAAGAACTGACACAACACAATCAAGAAAAAACATTCATAAATAGGATTATATATACCCATAAAGTTAATGAAAAGTACAATTAGGGTCAAATTTTGTAAACAACACTACGATTTCTTACAATTTATAATACAAAAGTCTAAAACAATTTCTTGAAAAATTATTTTTTCACCACCACCCCTTGATACATCCATGATGCAAGTGGAGTCATCCCAGCTACACCAAATTCTTTGTACTGAGTCAATTCAAAAGAGAAACCAGACAGCATCTTTTTGATATCACGATCCAAGTGACAGCCACCACTCACACACTTCCAACAAGGAGTAAGCAAATTTTGCCACCAAGCCACTTTCAAATCTCTACTCAATCCATGTTCCAAAAAGATAAACTTTCATCATATCTTGAGCACACGATAAATTTCTTCAAGAGCAGAGAGGGGATAGGCGATGCTACAAAAAGTCCATGTACACACAACGCTATCAAAACTTGCGTCTTCAAAAGGGAGACTCTCAGCACTCACACAATAATGATCAATCGTGATTCCAGAACCAATCGAACGTTTCAAGGCTAAACGATGGAGAAATGGATTATTATCGACACTAGAGATTTTTTTGACATCTTCAGGATAAAAACACACATTCAAACCTGTCCCAATACCAATTTCCAAAATATTTCATTGAACATTCGACAAAACATCCTGACGTAATCTCGCAAAAACAGGCTTAGACATCACCCTATCCAACAACCACGGCATGATATACTCACTATATAATATCATAAACATCACACATAATAAAGTAAACACTGATTACTGCTTCAAACAACAAATGTGTCATACTGAACAAGGTGAAGTATCTTAGTATCAGAGCTATGTACACCTAAAATCTTCATCCCGACTCTAGTCAGGACAAGGAAAACTCAGGATGAGTCTTTATAATTATTGATTAGTATATAGTAAATGTAAGAGAAATGTAGAGCAAGGCAACGAGTATAACGAAGTTGGTTTGAGTCTACGTGGAGCGAGTTTACTTCTTTAGTAAATCGACTTATTATACTATAGTTTTATAGTCGATTTACTATATACTAAAGAAGACTAACAAACAAAACTACAAGCAGCCTCTATACATCTACCCAAAAATACCCACCAAATCCAACTGTTCCCAAGGTAAATAACTTTTCCCAAAATGGCCATAACTTGCAGTTTGTAAATAGATAGGTCTCAACAAATCCAAATGCTTGATGATGCCTGCAGGACTCAAATCAATATTTTTCGCAACACGTGAGACAATCTCCTCAAGTCTCATCGTTTCTGTACCAAAACAATCAACAAAGATACTCGTCGGTTGTGCAACTCATATAGCATAACTCAACTGAATCTCACATTTTTGACAGACACAACTCGCCACAATATTTTTGGCCAAATATCTTGCCATATAGGCAGCAGACCTATCCACTTTGGAAGGATCCTTGCCAGAAAAAGCTCATCAGCCATGCCTTCCTACACCTCCATAACTATCAACAATGATCTTTCTTCCCGTCAATCCAGTATCTCCATGTGGGCCTCAGATCACAAATTTTCAAGTAGGGTTGATATGATACAAAGTTTTTTCATCAATTCGGTCAGCACAAACTTCTTCGATCACATGTTTCATCACATCACAAGAAATTTGTTCATGACTGACATCAGGATCATGTTGAGTAGAAACCACGATAGTATCAGCTCTCAACGCTTTTCAATGTTCATACTCGATAGTGACTTGTGCCTTGCTATCTGGTCTCATCCGTCAAACAACTCACTGTTTCCTCACATCTGCTAGTCTTTGAGTGATTTTGTGCGCAAGCATGATAGGCAAGGGCATATATTCAGCGGTTTCATCACATGCAAATCCATACATCAAGCCCTGATCACCAGCACCCTGAATCAAATGAAGTCATTCATCAGCATTGACTCATTGGGCGATATCAGGACTTTGACCATGAAGAGTCACCAAAACTGCACAATGGTCAGCATCAATACCATACTCAGGATCAGTATATCAAATATCTTTGACGACCTTCCTCACAACAGATTGGATATCTACTGACGCAGTCGTTGTCACTTCACCAGCAACCAAGATCAATCATGTCGTAGCCAAACACTCACAGGCAACTCTCGAATGAACATCTTGAGCAAGCATTTCATCTAAAACGGCATCTGATACTTGATCGCAAAGTTTATCAGGATGGCCTTCAGACACAGATTCAGAACTAATAAATTGTTTCATAGGGGGAAAAGATAATTAAAAAAAACTTCCCATTGGAAGTATCATCAAAAAATGCAAAAATGATTTTGAGATAATATCTTCCCCCCAATTTGCATGATACTCCAAAGCACAAAGGGGTAGGATGTGGCACCTTCTCGCCTTCATAATCGAAAACAAGGGTTGCCGTGGCAGTCATAGAGCCTATTCTCTCGTGCCAACTCATGATACATTGCTGAGTAACCAACTCTTATGAGTTGAAAATTAAAATACAAGAAATTGTGTACTCAAGAGGACAACAGACTTCTACTTTTTGAAAAAATGGGGTCTGACTATTTTTGATTTCAGAGCAGAAAGGAATGAAACAAAAATATGCATATGATGAGAAATAAACAGTTTCAAAGAGAATTTGGGCGTCAAAAGCACAAAATCCTTGTGATTGGCAGGGTTGACCATCACATATACAGCTTTTCACAAATGTAATTGATGATGGACAGCTGGATTATCTCCATATTCAAAATAACGACGCAAAAAACTAATCAAACAAAATCTTCACTGAAAAACATGACGAGAAAAACTTCAAAAAAAAGTATATTCAAAACCATACACAGGAGTAAGTCCCATTTTATAAAGATGATATCCCAAAATATTTATTTTCAAATATTTTCGTTCACTGACGGTACAGAGGATATTTCTTCCAATCACAAACAATCTATGACGTTTTATCATATGAATCAAAACCAAAGTCAAGATTGCAATAAACAATATGACAAAGATTCACAGCACAATGATAAAGACAGATAGTTGACCAAGGATGACCATAACACGCAACGAGAAATAAATCACTCCTTCTAGCTCAAGACATACTTTCCTAATGCAAAATTGTAGAGAATCATACAATCAAAAAGAAAAGTGATACAAAAAAACATAAAAGTATAGATATTGAAATAAAAATAGCAAAGAACTCAATCAATTAAACCAATACAAAAAATAGTAAAAGGAGCAAAAACCACAACAAGTGAATTGACTTATCTACCAAAAGCTCTAAAACTCAAAATACAATCCTCTAATCATACATTCGACAAACAATTATCACATACTAGACCATGGAAACCCCAGCATCACCCACTAGTCATCATCCAGTATTACAATATCTTTATGAATTGATCAAAATACACCGGACAAAGTGATTAATTCTTATCTTATCAATGTGAATAGTAGATCATCTACAAGCACAAAACTCAAAGAATCAACCAGGATACTCAATGAATCGACAAAACACACCAAAGGATACGCAACCTTCCATCATATTATTCCCCATTACGGCTCAAAATATCATGACATTTGCTCTCCAAAGAGGAAGTAATCAACTCACTCATGCACAACAAATACTTCCATCCATACCAGATGGTTTTGAAAAACGTTTCGAATGACCAAACAAAGCATCACACGAAATGTTCTGCGCACGAAAAACACAAGTAGATCAAGAACGACTTGCCATGGAAAATCAGATTATTCGCTTTTTCATAAAACATGGTTACAATAGTACTCAAGCATATCAATTTCACCAACAAATAAGTTTCTTCATACAGACTCGAAATTCAGGAGCTATTGTTCCCTTGGATGAAGAATTTTATTATTCTCTCAATACATTATTGCAAACAAACCAGATCGATCTCAAATCAGCCATCATATGACTCATAGGGGGGAAAATCTATAATGAAATCACAAAAACATCAATACAAATTCCACGAACACCAGCAGACGACCTCTATCGTACTTGAACATCAGAACAAACACTCAACTTCGGCAACATTTCTCTCAGTGTCAAACAACTTACTCGACTACAGGCATACGAATTATTACAAAAAGCAAATATCTGACTCCGATCAAGCAACATGAGGCAAAGAGAAACGGGGAAAAAATTTGGACCAAACGATACATGCTTAGAATGACTCACACTATCTACCATCGATTGACTCAAGACATTGAAAGAAGAATTCCAAAAACATCTCAACAAAGACGAAGAATGTAAAATTATCATCAATGGGTGAACAGAGTTTGGACATCGACTTTGATCCAATATCATCATGGGCCATATCAAATCATGATTCAAAACCCATAGAAGTCACTACAAAGCACATGGGACTGGCTTCACCATAGATATTCGCCTCACAGGCAAAGAGGGACTCCTCCTCAAAAAAATATTCCCAGACAAACAATGATTCACCAAACTCACAAACAAAAATGATGAAACCTTTTATTTCGAATATCTCTATCATGGAACTGAAAGTGATCGTCATCTCCATCTCACCATCTTAGACGAGGAAATGTATCAAACGATATACAACAAAAGATAAGATCAGTTGGCAAGAAGAGAAAAAAGACATCATTGAAATGAAAATTCTATTTGTTTTTGAACAAGACATTTCCTATAAACAACAAATTCCTTACCCCAAAAAACTTATTTATCACAACCAAACGCAATGAACTATTTCCCTCTCATCGATACGAGAATGTCCTGTCAATTCATCCATGATCAAGTGAAAAAAACAAACACAAAAAAAATATCTTTTGTTGAGAAAATACAACAAGCTGATGCAATTCTCGTGGGAGGAGGAGATGGCTACATGCTACAAAGCATGAGAACATATCATGATCAAAATCTTCCTTTTATCGGCTACAATTGTGGGACATTGTGATTTCTCCTCAACAATATCACTTCCATCCAACAGTTGCCCTCAGACTCCAGAGATCTTATATTCATCACATCCAAACTCATTGATGTCACAGCACGTTTCAATGATGGCAGCACCCAGCAAGATTTTTTCATCAATGACCTTATCATAGGAAATCATATCAAAGATTACTTTCATTTTGACATTCAAACAGCTGAACAAAACTTCAACATAACAGGGACATGACTCGTTGTATCAACATCGATCTGATCAACTGCCTATGCACTCAATTTGTGAGCACCCCTCATCCCTTTGTCCAGCGAGCTTCTCTCGATTGTCTGAATCGCAAGCAAACCTTTCAACTATCACTTCACTCCGAGCAAAACTATCAAAATACAAGCTCAGGGCAGAGCAGTAGTCCAAGCATCATGTGATGGTGAAGGAAAAACTTTTGAAAATATCCACTCCCTGACCATCCAAGCTTCAGAAAAATATGTGACTATCTGATTTTTGCCATCAGAAGACTTCAATACCAGACGCATACATCTAGCCAATACCAAACTCCAAAAAACATAGTGATAGCAATTATACCGAACGAATACCTTCTGGTAAAAAAATAGGTAAAGAATTTGTGGTCCGAGCACCTGTTTGAGACACTTACTAACATGAATAAGCCTCTGCACTTATGGCGACCGGGCCCATCACGAACACACAACACACAATGAAGCAAATATAATGTTCAATGAGTGATGGGAGGGAGATATATGGAAGTACTGAACATAGCAAATATACGTTCATAACTAGTCTGTAAAATTATGTTTCGAGTTTGCTCGGACTTTATTTTTTGCCTACTTTTGGATCAAGCCAAAAATAGGTCTCAGCAAAGCGTTTATTTTAGCACAATAGATAAGAAATATAATCGTATACTATTGTATCGGATTTCGTAAATAACGCTTATAAACAAAATAATTTCTCAATATCATCAATTTTTACAGGAATTTTCCTACTCAACAACTCACATCAATCTTCTCTGATGACAACATTTTCTTCCAAACGGATTCACAATCACTCTTCAAGGATATAAATACCAGGCTCCACCGTCAAAACCATGCCATCTTTCAAAATCACATCATCAGTCAATCAAGCAGGATCATGTACATCCAAACCCAAACTATGAGAAATACTATGAGGGAAATATTTTTTGTATGCAGGTTTTTCTTTGCTTTGAACAACAAGGTCATCATGAGTCAAAAGTCACAATCACAGTAATTTTCATGTCATACATTCTCAAACCAAATGTTTGTACTCTCCCCACACCAATCAAGGTCTCAAAAGTGAAAGTGCATAAGTCAAAACTCCATACACAGCCACATACACCTCTCTTTGGCGTGGACTGAAACGACCACACACAGGCAATACACGACAAATATCACAAGTATACCCATGATATTCAACGCCAAAATCGAGCAAAAGCAAATCGCCATCCACACAAATATCATCATTTTTGTCATAGTGTAAGACACATCCATGTGAACCAGATGCGATAATCGGAGGAAATGAATGACAACAAGCTGATTTCTTCATGACATAATCCAATACTGCCTCCACTTCATACTCAAATATTCCTGGCTTCAAAAGAGCACACACTACATCAAAAACTTTGAATGCAACATCCAATGACTTACCAATCATGACGATCTCCTCAGCACATTTCACCACTCTCAATGCACTCATCAAAACATCTTTTTCATCTTCACTCAACTCCCTCAACCCATTCAACTCAAATCTATTATCTCAATCCGCTCAGTCCACCTCGACGAGTCAATGGCAATTCTTACCGCTTTTCTCATCATTTTTTACCCCGACTAGTCGGTGGCCACCCTTTCCACCTATTCCTTCTTTTCAGCTTTTTTTCACCCCGACCTGTCGGTGGTCGAATTCCCCATCCATCCGACTTTCCCATTCATCAACATATCTCACATCCTCAATCCCGCACACAGACTGTATCTCATCAATACTCAAAGGTGATCCATGCCACAAACTATTTTTTTCATCACTTTTTACAACAAACAATATCTCAAAAGACCCATCATCTCTTTCTCACCCCGACATGTCGGTGGTTCATCCTGACTCATCGGCGACAGCTTTTCCCGCTTTCCCCCATCTCGACCTGTCGGTGAACGTTTTTTTAGCCATTTCTGCTTTTCCCGCTTTCCCCAAAATAAGTACGATCCCTTCCTCTTCAATCCCAGTCAGATAAAATAAATTTTTCTCTTGAACAAATGGATAACAAACATCCCTCGAACGAACAGATGGCTGAGCACTGCGAAATATCACGAATGATTGCTCATCCAACGAGTCAATCAACAATCTTCTTCTTGTGATATAATGACTAATGAAGTTCTCCATCACCACAGACAAAAGTAAAACCTCTTCATCACATCTATCACACTCACACAATCAAGGTAAAATGAGAAAATATACTCAACCGCTAAAAAAACTATTGAAATGAAGTTTTTTTGGATGATTGAGTTATACC
>Ga0066640_10002759_pt1 | contig 10516 bp, 5 predicted proteins | sample CryGeyCG2114_020_2_FD_59505 | JGI IMG/M metagenome (GOLD analysis project Ga0066640, IMG submission 59505) | Groundwater microbial communities from aquifer - Crystal Geyser CG11_big_fil_rev_8/21/14_0.20 | ecosystem: Environmental > Aquatic > Deep subsurface > Groundwater | place: USA: Utah... | reverse complement strand
CGCTCATTAAGTTAATTTTGTTGGTAATTACTTCAACTGCATCCCCCATCAATCTTGAGGCTATGCGTAAAAGCACACGTACTGAAGTTTCATATGATGTCGCCAGAGCATCAACACCACTTGATGCAGCTGCAGCTGCAGCTGCAGAGTCCAAATTATCAGTAGGCTTCCTTTCAGACAATGCAACTGTTGCAGCTTGAAACCAATCAATCAATTGCCCCATAGACTCCGTATTACCTGGACTCGTATAATACAGCAAAATTCCCAGCATGTCTAAGACTGGCTGAGGTTTAAATCCTAAGTCATCTGACAGCTTAATCACCTTGTCTACAAGCTCTAGCTCTGCCACTGTGTACGTTTCTTTAGATTGCATTGCCCTAGTAAAATCTTCAATCATGCCTTCAATACGGTCCATCAAAGCAGCTTTTGAAAAACCAGGCCAGAAGTGCTCATCAAGAGCTTTAGCTTGTTCAAATGCTGTTTTGAACTGAATGAGTGATTCTGCTGTAACAACCCAAGCAGCCGACTCTGCCATAAATGCTTTTAATTCAGCATGCATTTTTTTAAGTCTAGCAGGATCTTTATTGCGCTCTGTTACACAACGCACCACGTCAGATATCCTTTCCTGATCCTTGCTTGGTAGACTTACAATCTGATACCCTCTTGATAGATCTACAATATTAATATCGCGCCATTCAACCTCTGTTAAACTCAAAGAATCTTTCATTGCCTCAACCACAGATACAAACTGCCTACGAGTCAAACCACAATTGCCAGCTAAAGAGAATGTTCTTACTTGTGGAATTACCGCCTCACGCAGAAACTCCGCAAAGGGGAATTCTGGTGGGTAAGTGATACCGTTGACCTTAAAAACAGCAAGACTTGGGTAATCACGTAAAAGCTCCGTCAACCTAGCTGCGTCAGGCAAACCCAAAAGAGTTCCAGATAATGACAGCGCCCCTATACCAGCGGGTACATGGGGTACAACAAATCGACCACGACCAAAACTTAAGCTTATAGGGCCAGAGGCTTCTGAAAAAGCACCTGCCACGCGCTCTAAACGTGCCACAGCTGCTTCATCAGTAGCAGCATATTCACTCACATGCAAAGAAGGCACTGTGTCTGTTGTACTCAAACGTACCGAAAATTTCCCCCTTCTTAATTCGACACGTACGCAACCACTGGAGTCGGAAACAGGAGCAGAAGACGCCGCCGCCGCAGCGGCACCACTAGCAGCAGGTGGTTGAACTAAACCCATCAGCACCTCAGGCTCTACACCCAAAGTATCTATAAAACTTAAAGCAGGCCTTCTTGAATCAGGACTCACATACGCTTCAGATAATGCAGCAACCAGATCAGGTGTTATAGTCATTTCTTTAAAAGAAACCTCTTTATATACTGAAAATACTCTAGCTAAAAGTGCACGCTGAGCTTCTGCTGACAAACCAGCTAAATCACCTGTAATCGTAATACTCTGATCATACAGCTCCCGACTAACCCCAACATCAGAATAAGGTAGCCATGCCTTTGGATCCGCTGCAGGATCTACAGATAAAACATTTGGTTGCTTTGAATCAAAAAAATTTCTTAACCCACTTCCATACTCTAATACCTTTGCATCATAAGGACCACTCTCTCTTCGTGCAGCAATCCCTGGGTTCGATGAACATCGTAGCTCTTCTAAGTCGGCCAAAACTGACCCTAGTACTTCTGGGTCTACACGCGTTATGCTACCAGCATACAACCTTTTAATAACAGAATACCTTCCATCTATTCTAGACAACAAATCACCAACTCTTATACGTTCGCGCCTAGCAAGTTCTGCTTTTGTATCTTCATCTCTTGCTGCCCGCATCCTCGCTCGCTCTGCAGCTATTTCTGCCCACTTTCTCTCTTGCTCTGCAGCTATTTCTGCCCACTCTCTCGCTTGCTCTGCAGCTCTTGCAATTCTTGCAGCTTGCTCTTGTTCTCGTATATCATTCTTGTGTGACATAACTATCTCCTTCTATCCATTAACGAAATCAGTTTGCACACCAGAACCTTGAACAGTAATCCAAGGAAATAAAGTCTGATCACTTGTTATAACTTGCTGGGTTTTAAAATAATCTTTTGCTAATAAATGCTGTGCTGTAAAATTTAAAATATTGTGATCACTCACATCAGCATTATACAGCCCCACATCAGCATAATGTTGATAATTAAGCTCCTCAATCTGACAGCGCTCAGCTGCCAGCTGCTCTGGCAAAAGGGCATAACCTGTTCCATGAGGTAAATACGGCACTGTCGCAGTAGGATTGATATGCACTAAACTGGCTATGCTGGCACACTCTCCAGCGATCACACGAAAAGCAGTATCAGACTCTGCTGGATTCACAGTTAAACATTGTGCGCCCCTACTCATAACAACTTGATCAGCTTCAACAAATAAACCCGCATGAGTGTGATCATTAATAAGCTCAACCGCTACATCTGCTTGCTGCTCTAAAACGCGCTTTACTTGTTCAAAAATATATAAGCGACTGGCAACAGCATAATTCATTGCTGCCTTCAACCAATGGCTATATATTTGCCCTGTTGCACTTTCCAAAGCAACACCATGCAAACCTTTTGCATAATTTTCAAGTGGATAACGTTGTGCGTAAACAGCTTCTTCAATAATGCGCTTAACAATCAAATCGAACAATAAATCAGGAAATTGATTACACCCAGAATGAATAAATCCATATAATTCACCATCTTGGGTATGACGAATTTCGACACTATTTGTCATAAAACCAAAGTCAGATGCTAAAATATTAAGTACATCCTGTGATAACGCTAGCTGATTAAGGTCAACAACATATTTTGCGAAAATCACTTTTTGTAAAATATGTGCATCATCAGTCACAGCCTCAGCACCTTGCTCTAAAATCTGCTTCATTTTTTTGGCCGCTGGCATTTGCACACTGGCCCGTTTTCCCAGAGTAGCCTGACATAAACCTGTAAATAACTGTTGCTGCTTAGCCTGATTAAACTGGGATGACTGCGCTTTAATACGAAACAATAAAAATCCACAGCCTGGGTCACGCAATAAACGGGGTAATAGCACCGCATGATCTGCTCGATCTGTAATTGCCAGACCATTAGGAAAGCTATTTTTTTTGATGACCATATCTGGCAAGCAGTACATGGTTGCTGTATCACTCATCACTGGCTTTAATTTTTCATAAAAGCTGTATAAGTACGGCTCAAAAAAATACTCTTGATATTGAGGTGTAATCAAACAGTTCATAAGCATCTTAAAAATTTTCATCAATTATAATTAATTATAAAAATATATAAATCTGATAACTTTGACAGGTTTTTGAAGAACCAACAATTTTTTCTAACAGATTTACTCTAAACCAGCTTCAAGGCGTGTAACACGTAAAACAGCAGCGAGACTTCCTTGCCCCTAAGAGCCATAAAAATTAAATAAATTATTTTTTCATATAATATCAAATTAAAACAATATTATAAACTATTATTTACTTTAAGATAATATTAAAATGAGATTTATAAACGGATTTTTTCTCAGTTTGAATCTTCCATAAAAAAACCCCCGATGATTTCGAGGGTTTGATTTCAATACCAACAACTTACTTTGCTACAATTTCTTTCAAAACAGTTTGTAAAATACCGCCATTATTATAGTAGTCAATTTCGATGTCGTTATCTAAACGTACCAAAGCTTTGAAGGTTTTAATGGAACCATCTTTTGCTTTGGCTTCGACTGACACTTCCTGGCGAGGTTTTAGCGCATTCACACCGGTAATGCTTAGCGCTTCTTCACCTGTCAAACCTAAGCTTTGACGATTTTCACCATTCATAAACTGGAGCGGTAATACACCCATTCCAACTAAGTTACTGCGATGAATCCGCTCATAACTCTCAGCGATTACGAACTTCACGCCAAGGAGGTAGGTTCCTTTTGCTGCCCAGTCACGTGAAGAGCCTGTGCCGTACTCTTTACCTGCCATCACATATAAAGGTGTGCCTGATTCTTTGTATTTCATAGCCGCATCGTAAATATACATCACCTCACCGCTTGGGAAATATTTGGTATAGCTTCCTTCTTTACCCTCAGCTAAAACATTGCGAATCCGCACATTACCAAAGGTACCACGCATCATCACTTCGTGATTACCACGACGTGAGCCATAGGAATTGAAGTCTTTGACTTCCACACCATGTGAACGCAAGTATTGACCTGCTGGATAATCGGCAGGAATACTGCCAGCTGGAGAAATATGATCAGTCGTTACACTGTCACCCATCACAGCCAATGCACGTGCACCATCAATACTTTCTGCAGTATTACCTTCTAAAACATTGTCAAAGAAGGGTGGACATTGAATGTAAGTGGAGTCATGATCCCAGGCATAGAGCTTACCTGTTGGTACAGCCAATTTTTGCCAAATCTCTGTACCTTTAAATACAGGCGCATATTTTTCTTTAAACATTTCAGGCGTAACCAACGACTGAATAATGTCATTGATCTCATCAGAAGAAGGCCAAATATCTTTCAGGTAAACAGGCTGACCATCTTGATCATGACCTACTGGATCTTGATCTGCATCAAAGTCTACTGTTCCTGCTAAGGCAAAAGCTACCACATGAATAGGAGAAGCCAAGTAGTTCGCTTTCACATAAGGGTTGATTCTGCCTTCAAAGTTGCGATTTCCACTTAATACAGCTGAGGCAACCAAGTCACCTTCTTTAATTGCTTTAATAACATTTTCAGGCAAATTACCGCTATTACCAATACAGGTCGTACAACCAAAACCAACCACATTAAAATGAAGTTGATTCAGGTATTGCATCAAACCTGATTTTTCTAAGTAAGCGGACACAACCTGCGAGCCAGGGGCCAGTGATGTTTTAACAAAAGGCTTAACTTGTAGACCTTTCTTCACCGCATTACGCGCTAACAAACCTGCACCCACCATCACAAAAGGATTAGAGGTATTGGTACATGAGGTAATTGCAGCAATCGTCACTGCACCATGACCAATTTCAGCATCCATTCCTTCGACTTTCACCTTCGCAGCCATTTTATCCGCTGGCAAGGCAAAACCACGTTGATCAACCGGCGCTGCTAATGATTCTTTAAACTTCGTTTTCATATCGCGTAGTGAGATACGATCTTGCGGACGTTTTGGCCCTGCCAAGGTTGAGTCAACTGTTGATAAGTCTAATTCCAACTCAACACTGTATTCTGGCTCTTCCAAAATTGAATCGCGGAATAAGTTTTGGTGCTTTAATACGGTTTCGATTAAATCAACATACTGACCGCGATTGGATTGCTCCATAAACTTCACGGTGACATCATCCACTGGGAAAAAGCCCATGGTTGCACCGTACTCTGGCGCCATGTTAGCGATGGTTGCACGATCTGGCAAACTCATGGATGAAAGTCCTTCGCCAAAATACTCAACAAATTTTCCTACGACACCTTGCTTACGCAGCATTTCGGTAACATATAAAACTAAATCGGTTCCGGTAATACCGTGACGTAATTTACCCGTCAAACGCACACCCACGACATCGGGTAGCTCCATGTAATAAGGCTGACCTAACATTACCGCTTCTGCTTCAATACCACCTACACCCCAGCCCATTACGCCTAAACCATTAATCATGGTGGTGTGTGAGTCCGTTCCCACTAAGGTATCAGGATAAGCAACACCGTCTTTTTCTAAAACAACAGGGGATAAATATTCTAAGTTCACTTGGTGAATGATCCCCATGCCAGGTGGAACCACCCGAAAATCTTGAAAGGCAGTTTGCGCCCATTTGAGCAATTGATAACGCTCACCATTACGCTCAAATTCCATTTCAATATTCTTTTCTAGCGCTGAGGCATCACCAAAATAATCGACCTGAACCGAGTGATCGACCACCATGGCTGTATCAACCAAAGGGTTAATTTTGTCAGGGTTTCCACCCAGCTTTTTAACCGCATCACGCATTGAGGCCAAATCCACAACAGCAGGAACACCTGTAAAATCTTGCATTACCACCCGTGCAGGCATAAATGGAATTTCTGGACGAATTTTCGCTTTTGGATCCCAGTTTAAAGCGTTTAATACATCTTCTTCTTTGACCTTACGGCCATCACAATTACGCAGTAGGTTTTCAACTAAAATTCGAATTGAATACGGTAAACGTTTTACTGATTTGCCTGTTTCTTTTTCTAAGGTCTTTAGGCTATATACTTTAACCTCACCCGTTTTTAGTTTTAGGGTGATTGCGGTTTTTTCTTTTAAACTCATTTTATTTTTGCTCCTTCTTTAAAACATATTTCGCACTGCAATAAGGACAAACCACTTCGCCTTCTGCGCCAATCGGTAGATAAACACGGGGATGTTGATCCCACACCTCTTTATTTTTTGGTGGACAACACACAGGTAAATCAGCAGGGGTAACAGAAATGGGTTCTTTTGCAGGTATGACAGACATGAGAATGATTTTATTTTTAAGGTGCGCCCATTATAGCGCCAAACCAGAGGCTAGACAAACACAAAATTCTACCGTAAAATGCCCATCCTTTCGTGCGGATATGGTGGAATTGGTAGACACGCCATCTTGAGGGGGTGGTGGGGCAACCCGTGAGAGTTCGAGTCTCTCTATCCGCACCAATTAACCATTTGACAATGACGACATAACGGCCTGCCAAACAATAAGACCTGTCAATACAATCGTCAGAACTACACTCAGGCCATTTAACCAATTATCTGAAACTGGACTCAGTTTTTTTGTCAAAATAAGCTGGCCCTGGTACATACCAATGAACCATGACTTTTGCTAAAATGCTTAACATGAAATCTCTCAAATCTATCCTAGCGCTGTTTCAGCTCGACACAAATCACGATGTTCCCATTACGGATATCACCCTCGATAGCCGTCTTGTGAAACCCGGTACGTTATTTTGTGCTGTAAAAGGACATCATTTTGACGGCAACGCCTTTATTGAAAATGCTCTAAAAAAAGGGGCTGCAGCTGTTTTATGTGAAAACCCAGAGCAGACGAATTTGGACAAAAATGTTTTTGTCATACCAAACTTGTATCATCAGCTTGGCAACATTGCTAATTTTTTTTATGACGAGGCTGCGAGCAGGCTCAACTTGATTGGCGTAACCGGCACCAATGGCAAAACCTCGATCACACACTACCTTGCCGAACTTCTGTATTTGATCGGTGAAAACAGCGCAGTGATTGGCACCGTGGGCAATGGCCTGTGGGGAAAGCTTGAAACGGCCGAGCGCACCACACCCGATGTCTTCTCGCTTCATAAACTGCTCCGGCAATTTGTTGATCAAGGTGCGAAATGGGTTGCCATGGAAGTTTCTTCGCATGCCCTCACGCAAAATCGCGTTGATGGGCTCAAGTTTTATGGTGCAATTTTTAGCAATCTCACCCAAGACCACTTAGACTATCACAAGACGATGAAAGCTTACGGAAATGCCAAAGCTAAGCTCTTCGAGCGCCCTGAATTAAAAATTGCTGTACTGAATCACGATGATCCATTTTCAGAAACTTTGGTCAAACGTCTGCCACTTAAAACCCGCTGTGAATTTTATGATGCCACACCGATAGCCAAAACCAAACTGCTGGGACAATTCAATATTTCGAATGTGAATGCAGCGATCACGCTCTTGGCAGCAAGTGGGTTTTCTCTAGCTGAACTCAAAATGCGTGCAGCCCTTCTCCACCCTGTAAAAGGCCGCATGGAAACATTGCGCTATCCTGATACACCGCTTGTAGTCATCGATTATGCTCACACGCCCGATGCACTAATCAAAGCTATTCAAACTTTAAAAGAATACGCCAAACCCCTTTGGGTTGTGTTTGGGTGTGGTGGTGACCGCGATCCAAGCAAAAGACCCCTTATGGCAACCGCTGTTGAACAACATGCTGATCATATTATTGTAACTGAAGATAATTCACGTTCAGAGTCAATCGAAAACATTTTTACAGATATTCGTACTGGCTTTACCAACCCCGATCAAATGCAATTTATCCCTGACCGTACCGAAGCGATTCAATTTGCCCTTAAACACGCTAAGGCAAATGATATCATTCTGTTAACTGGAAAAGGTCATGAAACCTACATGGAAAAAAACGGCAACAAAACACATTATGATGAGCGAGAAGTCGTTCAAAAAATCCTTGCAAAATAAATTTATAAAATCTAGAGCCTGTCGTCACGACAGGCTCTAGATTGCACGCCTAGAGGATAAATACGCATGCAATGCTGCAAAGGCAGGCAATTGATCATGAGCGAGCCGTTTTTGATATTGTATGCTCTGTTCAACCAAACCCAATTTCTCTGTTAAAACAAGCAACTGCCGTAATACCTGTAAAATCTCTGCATGCCCACAATCATAAATGCTTTCTCGATAAGCCAACACTGCTTCTGTTATGGCTAAAGCCTGCTCTTCAAGACCTAAATGTATATAACAGGACGCTTTGTAGAAGTGACTGCGCATTACTGCTGGCTGCTCTGCTGTATCAAAAGTTTCTAGCCGCATGGCATATGCTTCATCAAAATAGTTTAAAGCCATTTGATATTGGCGCTGCTTTAATGCCAACAGTCCAAGATTATTAATGCAAATTGATACATCAGGATGAATTGCCCCAAGCACTTTCTTGCGCAAACTTAAAGAGTCTTCAAGATATCCCTTAGCTGTAACATACTCTGCGCGAGCCAGGGCGACCATTCCTAAATTGTTATAGCTTTGTGCAATATCAGCTTTGTACTCTGAACCCAAACTTTTTCGAATTTCTAAGGCCTGTTCATGATAAAGTTGGGCTTGTGCATATTGACGAAGGTCTGCGTAGGCAAAACCAATATTGTTTAACAATGTGGCAACGTCTGGATGCTGCTCACCAAATTCTGCACGATACATCGCTAGAGATTTTTCTGAATAAGTGATCGCCTCTGCTGTGTACCCCAAAGCACCAATACCCATCGCGATATAATTTAAGCTGACAGCATTGGGCTCAATTTCCCAAGCCTGTGCGCACAATTGCAAAGCTCGTTTTGAATCACCAAAAATATTACAAAGATTAGCATATTCATTTAAATAATTTAATTTTAGACCAGGATCTACAGTCGCTTCATTTTGCATTAAAAGTTCGTACTGACCTGTAAAAGTATCATATAAGTCTTTGTAATGTCCTTGTTTCTGCTTACTGGTATTTTCTAACAATAACGCTGTGATTATTTGCTCCATTTTTTCTCCCATGTGATATAACTATTATGCGCGTTCTGGCCCTAGCTCAAAAATATCGGGTTCCGGCAAAATGCCATCAGCCATCCCCCTATGAAACACTCCTATTGAATGCATTAATTCACCCTCTCTTTGCAAGCGCTGTCCAAACTCTTGTGCCGGACCTGACCAAGTTGCAGGCACGCCGTGTTCTGCTATCCAACCAGACACCCTTTTATGCAGGAGTGTTTCTCTCTCTGAAGGCACCCCATTTGACATTGCGCGACACAATTTGGATAAAACTTCAAGGGTTTGCGGATGGCTTGCACCTAAAGTATCTGTTGCTTCATACTCTGCGGCCAAACACTCTAACGTCTTCACATATAAAGGATAATGCTGGTAATACTCAAAGTTAGAGACATCTTCATAAATTTCGACTGCTTGCTGCAAATGTTTGATTCCTGCATCACGCAAAGCCAAATCATTTTTTAACTCTGCGGCCAAAATCTTGGCTTCTCCCAAACGATAGGCTATTTCAGACTGCACTGTGTGTTTTTGACCATACGGGGTCTTTTGACGATCATATTGCACTCGCTCATAACACGCCAAAGCTTTGGCTAGCGCGTCTGCATCTTTATTTTCTCGCGCTGTTGCTAAGTACCAATCTCCTTGCACTTCTCGGGTTCTCTCTAAAACTGGATGATCCGGCGCTTCTGGACTGCGCGGAGGATGAAGACGCAGGTGAATGCCCAAAGCGCGTCCAATATCAGAGCTGGCTTCATCAAGCCGCCCAGCAAGAACACAGGTTGCCGCATAATCTCGATAATATTGCGCCAGTTTTGAATCGGGCTCACGTGAAGCTAGATCACGCCTCATCACTGCGATCGCTTTGCGCTGTAGCTCAAGCGCTTCTTCAAAATGCCCCGCATTGGCATAAACAATGCCCATGTCATTGTAAATATTGGCAATTAAAGGATGCTGCTCACCTAAATGAACTTTTGCTAATTGAAACGATTCAACATATTTAGAAATAGCAAAATCAAAATCATGCACGGTTTTACCCCAAAAACCCTGCCAATATAAAGATTCTCGGATTTTATCTGTGTCACCAATTTCGGTGTATAAAGCCAAAGCTTGTGATCGCAAAGATCTGGCTTCACTGAGGTTACGCATTTGACCAGCCGCAGAGGCTTTGCGAGCTAATAAATCGGCTTGAATACTTTTGTATTGCTTCTGTTCTACATCTGTTAATTTAGCCTGCGCTTCCGGATCCGCATATTTTT
>Ga0066640_10002757_pt1 | contig 10521 bp, 9 predicted proteins | sample CryGeyCG2114_020_2_FD_59505 | JGI IMG/M metagenome (GOLD analysis project Ga0066640, IMG submission 59505) | Groundwater microbial communities from aquifer - Crystal Geyser CG11_big_fil_rev_8/21/14_0.20 | ecosystem: Environmental > Aquatic > Deep subsurface > Groundwater | place: USA: Utah... | reverse complement strand
GCGATTCCGGCAGCCTGTATGGCGGAAAATATGCCGGAGTCGTAGTTTGATTTTACTTTGCCTAAAGCAGCGACTAGCGTTTGGTTTCCGCAAGCCCATCCAATGCGCCAGCCGGTCATGTAGTAAGTTTTTGATAAAGAATGGAACTCAATGGCAACATCTTTGGCGCCATCTATTTCGAAGATGCTCAATGGTTTTTGTCCGTCAAAGTAAACTTCGGAGTAAGCCATGTCGGAAAGAATGATAATGCTTCGTTCTTTTGCTAATGCAATAAGCCCTTCATAAAACGCGCGCGTCGCTACGGCCGCTGTCGGATTGTTTGGATAATTGATAACAATCATTTTAGTATTTTTATGGTTTGCGATTTCCTTTAAGTCTGGTAGGAATCCGCTTTCGGCTTGCATAGCAACACTAATAATTTCTCCGCCCGCAAACTGGATGGTTGGTCGATAGGCCGGATATGCTGGATCGGTCAAAAGAACCTTGTCTCCCGGGTTAATGACGCCTAATGGAAAATGAGCAATGCCTTCTTTCGAGCCGATACATGGATAAATTTCGGTGTTAGGATCCAACGCAACGTTAAAGCGCGCTTGAAACCATTTTGAAATTTCTTGACGAAGTTCTAACATTCCCGCGTCAAGCGCGTAATGATGATACGCGCCGTTTTCAACCGCTTGCTTCATGGCTTCTATAATATGCGGATGTGTCGGATAATCAGGATCTCCAATGCCCAAATTAATAACATCACGACCTTCAGCGATGGCGGCTCTCTTGGCTTTATCAATTTCAACGAATAAATAAGGCGGTAGTGTCTTCAGGCGTTGGGCAAATTCGATGCTCATTGGTGAATAATTCCTTTCGTTGTTAATTTAAACCTAAAACGTCTTTCATGTTAAAAAGGCCGCTATCTTTATCGCAGAGAAATTTTGCAGCAATTAACGCGCCTTTGGCAAACATGCTTCGGTCTTTCGCGTTATGTGTAATGGTCAGCGTGTCATATTCTGTTTCGAATGTGATTTCATGATAGCCCACAACCTCGCCTTCACGCTTAATTTTATCTTCATCAAAGCGTGTTGGAAAGTCACCGCACGCATCAGCAACTTCCTTCATTGTCTTGGCTGTTCCTGACGGAGCATCTTTTTTGTGTATATGGTGGGTTTCGCCTATGGAAATGTCCGTAATGCTGTGCAAATTTTTGGAAGCCATCTCAATTAACTTAAATAAAACATTAACGCCGACAGACATGTTTGAAGCAAAGACAATCGGTATTTCTTCAGCCGCTTTATGAATTTCCTTTATCTGATCCACATTGAAACCAGTTGTACCAATAACCATTGGAACTTTGTATTTAACACAGGCAGCCAAATTTTCCATTGTGCCCTCAGGTAGCGTAAATTCTATTAACGCGTCGCAACCTTTGAGTGAAGAATTATCTATGCTTACACCGGGTTGGTTAGCTTGCGGATGATTTTTATGCTCGAGCAATGTTGTGATTTTAAAATCACTGTCTTCTTTAGCCATCTTTGTGATCGCCTGCCCCATGCGTCCGCGGCAGCCGCTAATAGCAAGTTTTATCATGATTAACCCTTAGCGTTGGTAAGCAAACTGTAATTTTCTAATGCAGTCACTAATTTTTTTAAGTTCTCGTCTTCCATTTCACACAGCGGTAAACGAACATCGCCTGAGCATAGTCCTAAAAGTTCTGCCGCTTTTTTAACAGGAATCGGATTAGTTTCGACAAACATCGCGGCAACTAACGGCGCCAACTTGGTATTAATTTTATTAGCTTTATCTTTTTCACCATTTTCGTAAGCTTCCACCATGGCGGCAACATCTTGCGGAACAATATTCGCAACGACAGAGATAACTCCGCTGCCGCCTAAATCCATCATTTTTAGCGTCAACGCGTCGTCACCCGAAAGAATAATAAAATCATCGCCGCAAGCTTGGCGAACCGCTTTAGCTTGTTCGAGACTGCCGGAGGCTTCTTTAACGCCAATAATATTTTTACAATCACGGGCAAGTTTAGCTACAGTTTCTGTTTCAATATTGCGCCCTGTCCGGCTTTCAATATTATAAAGAATGATGGGAATATCACAACTATCCGCAATAGCTTTAAAATGAAGATATAGACCTTTTTGTGTCGGTTTATTATAGTAGGGCGTTACAACAAGCGCGCCATCAGCACCTGCTTTAGCGGCGTGCTTAGTAAATTCAATCGCTTCGGCTGTTGAATTAGATCCGGTTCCGGCAATTACGGCAACGCGCCCGTCAACAGCATCAACTGTCAATTCAATCATGCGGTTGTGCTCTTGATGAGTCAATGTCGGCGATTCACCTGTTGTTCCGCAAGGAACGATACCATGTGTTCCGTTTGTGATTTGAAATTCAATGAGTTGTTTAATTTTTTCTTCATCAAGTTTACCATTTTTAAATGGTGTAATAATAGCAACAATAGATCCTCTAAACATAATATTCCCCCTTGGCTATAAACTTGGCACTTCCTTTAAGCCACACGTTGGTAATCGATTTGTTGTGTATATCAAACGTGACGTGTAGTATTTCTCCGCCTTGTGTGCGAACTTTCATTTTTGCGCCTTTTTTATTTTTAATGTTAGGGTGCGTTTTTAAATATCCAACAATGGCAGCCGCAACACTTCCTGTTCCGCAAGCCTTAGTTTCATCTTCAACGCCGCGCTCATAAGTACGCGCGGCAACCAATTTGTCGTCAATAAGCTCAACGAAATTGACATTGGTTCCTCTAGGCTTAAATGTTTTGTGATAGCGTACGATTTCTCCAATTGTCTTCACATCAATTTCTTCTAAATCACGAACAAAAATGATTGTATGCGGCACACCCGTATCAATATAATCCACGTGAATCTTTCGGCCGCTAATCATTAATTCAATGTTGCTTCCATAATCGGTCGGATCACTTAATCGGCAGTTGGCGATTTCACCAGTTGCCTCTCCTAATATTATTCCAGCGAGCGTATCAATGGAAATGCGTCGTTTACTTGGTTTTTTGGCGCGCTTAACATATGCGGTGAAGCAGCGCGCGCCATTGCCGCACATTTCCGCTTCAGATCCATCGGCGTTAATGATGCGCATACGATAGTCCGCTTTTACTGATTTATCCACAATGATGAGCCCGTCCGCTCCGACGCCATTTGTTCGGTCGCACATTTTAGGCGCTAATTTTTTATAGTCGACGCCTTTTTTGGCATCGAGCACAAGAAAATCATTTCCGGCGCCAGCCATTTTTGTAAAGTTTAATTTATTCATATTTATTCAGTTTCAAAGATCACAGTTACTGTTTGGGAAAAAGAAATTTCTCCAAGTTCCACGGATGTTTGCATGGCGTCTTCAGCCATCATTGTTTTAGCCATCATCATGGATTGACGATAAACTGGCTGCACGGGCGCGTTATATCCTTCGGTGACAGAGTAAACACCGACAATTTTCTGCTGCGTTTCTTTTGCGATCAGTCCCGCTTTTCTATGCGCGTTCTCTACAGCTTTCTTTAAAGCTTGATCCTGCAAACCTTCCTCATTGCTGTGTCCATAAGAGATGCCGTTAAATCGGCTAAGTCCTGAATTAATGCACGCGGCCAGTACTTTTCCAAATAAAGATATATCCGTTAATGTGACATGAATGGAGTGTGTCATTTGATATTTATCAAACAATTGACGGTTATTCACATAACGGTATTGCGGCTGAATGTCAATCCATGTTGTTTGAATATGCTTGTCTTCAATTTTAAAATTTTTCAGCGACTTAATAACATCGTTTGATTTTTTATCATGCTCAGCTTTCGCTTTATCCAAGTCAACATCGGAGGTTTCAATGCTTAAATTAAAGGAAACTTCATTGGGAGCTGCTTTGATTTCGCCAGTACCAGTGACTTGAATTGTTTTAATAAGCGGCGCGCTTTCCGCCCAAAGATTTGGAGTCAGCGCGAAAGCGAATAGAATAATAATAGTTTTTTTCATTAAATAAACCTCGGCACGCTTTCTCCTTTGATCAAGTCTTCAAAGGTTTCTCGCTTTTTAGTAACGCCGAATTCACGGCCTTTGACAATGATTTCAGGCGCTCGTCCGCGCACATTATAATTGCTCGACATAACATAGCCGTACGCGCCGGCACTCATAATAGCCAAAAGATCACCTTTTTTCATTATAGGAAGCGCGCGGTCTTTAGCAAAAAAGTCGCCGCTTTCACAAATCGGACCAACAACATCCATTTTAACTTTTTTGGACGGGCTTTTCGTTAATGGAACAATTTCATGATAGGCGTCATATAAAGATGGACGCATTAAGTCGTTCATTCCGCCATCAACAATAAGAAATTTTTTAACACCGTTATCTTTTAGATAAAGAACTTGGGTAACAAATATACCGGCGTTTCCGGCAATAAATCGTCCGGGTTCCATGATAATCTTTAGATTAATTTTTTCCAAAAGCGGTAAAACGGCTTTAGAAAATTGCTGCGCTGTTTGCGGCTTCTCATCTTTATAAACAATGCCTAATCCGCCGCCGATATCCAAGTATTCTAAATCAATTCCAGCGTCGCGGCACTCATCTAAAAACGCGATAACGCGTTTAAGAGCGTCCACAAAGGGTTTGGCGCTGGTAATTTGTGATCCAATGTGAACATGTAATCCAGCAAAAATAATGCTTGGATATTTTTTTGTTGATTGCATAATTTTCTTGGCTGTTTTTAAATCGATGCCAAACTTGTTCTTTAAGGTTCCCGTAGTAATCTTAGCGTGTGTTGGCGCGGCAACATCAGGATTAATCCGTAGCGCGACCTTTGGTTTTTTATTCATTTTCTTAGCGATGCGGTTAATTTCGACAAGTTCAGGTTCGGACTCAACGTTGAAAAATAAAATGCCGGCCTTAATGGCTTCTTCAATCTCCTCTTGCGTTTTTCCAACGGAAGCAAAGACGATTTTCTTAGGATCGGCATTGACCATAAGGGCTTTACGTAATTCTCCGATAGAGACAATATCAAATCCTGCGCCATGATTAACCAAAGTCTTTAATACGGCCAGATTATCATTCGCTTTCATGGCAAAACACACGATGGGATTAATGGATTGAAAAGCTTTTTGTATTTTCGTGAAATGATCAACCAGAGTGTTGTGACTATAGATGTATAAAGGCGTTCCATGCTTTTTTGCAATAACGCTCACCTTGACATCTTCGCAGTAAAGCTCTCCATTTTTGAATTTAAAATCATGCATTTATAAAACCTTTTTCCATTTTTTAATTTGTTTGGCAACCAAGCTTGGATTCGTCGAGCCAAATGATTTTTTTATTTTAACAGAAGTTTGCGGATTGAAAACCTTTTTCACATCTGCTTCAAATTTAGGGGAATATTTCTTTAATTGAGCAATGGAAAGATCAGACAGCTTCTTTCCCGCGTCTAGAACGTCTCGCACCATTTTTCCAACCAGATCATGCGCGTCGCGATAGGAAATACCCTTTTGAATCAGGTAATCCATAATATCAACTGTGAGAAAATATTCGTCATTGACGCGTTCTTTTAATCGGGCTTTGTTGACCTTAAGTGTCAAAAAAAGCTTTGTTAAAAGCTCGGTCATATCTTTGGCTTTTTCCACAGATTCGAATAACGGCGGTTTATCCAGCTGCATGTCGCGATTATATGTCAACGGCAAGCCTTTCATTAAAACAAGGACGCGTTGTAAATTAGAGTAAAGCGCCGCCGTTTCTCCTCGGATTAATTCTGTAATGTCAGGATTCTTTTTATGCGGCATAATCGATGAACCGGTGCACAGGGATGAATCCATACGAACATAATCGAATTCAGCGCTAACCCAAAGAATCATATCTTCACAAATGCGCGAATAATGCATGCCTAAAGTGGCGATCGCAGAAAGTAGATCGACAATAAAATCACGATCGCTTACCCCGTCAATGCTGTTTTGTGTAATGTTATTGAATCCAAGTTTCTTCGCGACAAATTCCCGGTCAATCGGTAAAGATGTGCCTGAAAGCGCGCAGCTTCCAAGGGGCAAACTATCCGCGCCGACCCCTGCCCATAATAGACGTAAACAATCGCGCTCCAGCATTTCCACGTAAGCCAAAAGATGATGAGCGAGGGTAACAACTTGAGCCGCTTGCAAATGTGTATACGCTGGAATGATGACGTCTTGATTATTTTCCGCGAAAGTGACAAGAGCTTTTTGCAGTTGCTTTATACTGTAAATAATATTTTTAATTTCCTCCATGCAGTAAAGCCGCATATCTGTCGCAATTAAATCGTTTCGAGATCGTGCTGTGTGCAATTTATCCGCGGCAGAACCAATCATTTTCTTTAAGACCGTCTGAATATTGCTGTGAATATCCTCTTCTTTCGGGTTGAATTGGAAAGTTCCTTTGTCAATCTGTGTGCCAATTTTTTGTAAGCCGGAAACAATTTTCTTACTATCAACCGTGCTAATGATTTTTTGTTTGCCGAGCATTTGGGCGTGAGCAATGCTTACGACAACATCGTATTTCGCCAAACGATAATCATATTCGATGCTGAAACTAAATTTATCAGCAAGCTTATCTGTTTTTGCTTTCGCGCTAAATCGTCCGCCCCATAATTTCGACATAGTAACTCCTTTTACTTCATAAACGGCATGGCCCAAAGTTTGTTGAACCCTTCCGCTAGTTTTTGATCAAAAGTATCACCTTCACCATAGGTTGCCAACTTTTCTTTGTAGCGTGAGTATTCTGATTTTCGTCCCACAGCCATACAATGACCTTTGAATAATTTTAATCGCACGGTACCCGTTGTTCGCTCGTGTACTTTATTAATATGCGCGTCAAGTTGTTCACGTAACGGTGTAAACCATAGTCCGTAATATGTCAGTTGGGCATATTTATCGGCGATGATTCGCTTGAATTGCATTGTTTCCCGGTCTAAAACTAAAGCTTCCAAATCGCTGATGGCCGTATAAAGAATTGTTCCGGCCGGGTTTTCATAAACTTCGCGTGATTTAATTCCAACCAAACGATTTTCAATCATGTCCACACGCCCAACGCCATTTTTTCCACCAATGTCGTTTAATTTTTTAATTAAAGAAACGCTATCATATGTTTTGCTATCAACTTTAAAAGGAATCCCGTTTTTAAATTCAACTTCGACATATGTTGGTTTATTGGGAGCTTTTTGCGGATCAACGCTCATCGCGTAAATTTCTTCCGGCGGCTGACACCAGGGATTTTCTAAAACACCGCATTCCATAGCGCGCCCATAAATGTTTGTGTCAATGCTGTATGGGCTTTTTTTGGTGACATTAATTTTAATGCCGCGACTGGTTAAATAATCAATTTCCTCATTACGTGTTTTAAATTCCCATGTGCGAACCGGCGCGATAATTTCCAGCTTTGGCGCCATCAATCGCGATGTCGTTTCAAAACGAACTTGATCGTTGCCTTTTCCTGTGCATCCATGCGCGATTGCGTCAGCTTTTTCTTTTTTGGCAATCAACACTTGATGCTTAGCAATCAGAGGGCGCGATAGCGCGCATGCTAAATTGTATTTGCCTTCATATAATGCCCCTGCTTTTAAGGCTTTAAAAGTATAATCTTCAATCAATTCTTTTTGTAGATTAAGACAAATTACTTTTGAAGCGCCTGAACTTAACGCGCGTTTTTCGATCGCCTTAAAATCTTCTCCTTGACCAACATCGGCGATAAAAGCAATGGTTTGATAGCCTTTATCTTTCATCCAGGGAATTATGCAGGATGTATCTAACCCGCCGGAATATGCTAGTACAACTTTTTTCATCTTTCTCTCCTATTTATATCCAAATAAAAACATTAATATCGCTTTTTGAGTGTGTAGACGGTTTTCCGCTTGATCAAAGACAATGGAATGACGTCCATCAATCACGCCTTCACTGACCTCTTGGCCACGATGAGCTGGTAAGCAGTGCATAAAAATAAAATCTTCGTTCGCGTTAGCAACCAGTTCTTCGTTGATTTGGAATTGATCAAAATCTGATAAACGTTTCTTAGTTTCCTCTTCTTGGCCCATACTGACCCAGACATCTGTGTAAATCGCGTCCGCATCTGTGACGGCGCGTAATGGGTCGTGACTGATATCAATCTCAGCTCCTGTGAGTTTACCTAAATCACGCGATAAGGTTAAAATATATTTGCTCGGCTCATATCCTTTTGGTGTTGCAATTTTCAGATTCATTCCTAATTTAGCACAGCCTAGAAGTAATGAATGACACACGTTATTGCCATCGCCGATGTAAGCCATGGTCAAGCCTCTTACTTTTCCAAAATGTTCATAAACCGAAAAAAGATCCGTTAATCCCTGGCACGGATGAAATAAATCAGACAGGCCGTTAATAACCGGAATATCACCATGACGGGTTAATTCAATGATGTCATCATGCGTATTTGTTCGCGCGACAATTCCGTCCAAATAGCGTGACAGTGTTTTAGACACATCGGTCGTTGATTCACGCACGCCCAAATTGATTTCGTCTGGCCCCAAATAAATGCAATTTCCACCGAGTTGAAAAATACCGACCTCGAAAGATGTGCGGGTTCGATTGGATGGTTTCTGAAAAACTAATCCGATAGATTTACCTTTGAGCACTGTACTGCCGATAGAGGGATCTTTTTTTACTTTGGCTGTCAATTCTAAAATGGTTGTAATTTCCTCAGCCGTCAAATCTTGTAAGCTCATTAAATCACGTTTCATGATCCCGCTACCTTTGTTAAAGCTTTGTCGAGAATGTAAATGGCTTTATTGACTTGCTTTTTTGTTACGTTGAGCGCTGGCATAAAGCGCAATATATTTCCTTGCGTGCAGTTAATAATTAAACCATTTTTAAAACATTCTATATAAATGTCAGCTCCGGGGCGGTTTAATTCAATACCAATCATTAATCCCAACCCGCGAATATGTTTAATGCATTGATGTTTAGCCTTTAATTTATCTAATTCCTCTAGAATATATTTACTCATTTTAGTCGCGTTGGAAAGCATGCCGTCACTAATAATGGCCTTAAACGCGCCCAAAGCTGCTTTGCAGACTAACGGGTTTCCGCCAAATGTTGACGCGTGCATGCCGGGTTTAAACGTGTCAGCAATCTCTTTTTTAACCACCAAAACACCAATCGGTAAGCCGCCGCCGAGCGCTTTGGCGAGCATCATACAATCAGGCGTGATGCCATAATGTTTAAACGCGAACATTTTTCCTGTTCGCCCCATACCTGTTTGGACTTCATCAAAAATCAGCAAAATGTTTTTTTGGTCGCAAATTTTCCGTAGTTCTTTAAGGTAGTTCTTATCCGCGACGTTCACCCCGCCTTCGCCTTGAACGGGTTCGAGAATAATAGCAATGGTTTTATTTGTAATAGCGCTTTTAACAGCCTCGATATCATTGAAATTGACCGATTGAAATCCTTCAGCTATAGGGGCAAACCCTTCACGGTATTTAGATTGACCCGTTGCCGCCATGGCAGCCGCTGTTCGGCCATGAAACGAATAATTCATCGTAATAATTTCGTGGCGCTCTCCTTTGCCGTAAGCGCGCGCAAATTTAACGGCTGCCTCACAACTTTCTGCCCCGCTGTTTCCAAAAAAAACTTTTCCGGGAAAGGAATGGCGAATAATTTCTTTTGCCAGCTTGGCTTGGTTAGGGTGATAAAAGTTATTCGGTACATGAATTAATTTGGAAATTTGATCACGCACAGCGGACATGACTTTTGGATGACAATGACCGACATTGTTGACGCCCCATCCTGGAAAAAAATCCAGGTAGGTTTTTCCATGGATGTCGGTCAGGTTCATCCCCTTACCTTTTACGAATATCGCTGGCGTTCGTGTGTACGTAGAAAGAACGTAGTTGTCGTAATTTTTTATGACTTCGTTAGCTTTCATTTATCCCTTTAGTATCTGTGTCCCAACCCCGCGATTAGTAAAAATTTCCAATAAAAGCCCGTGCGGTGTGCGAGCGTCAATGATGTGAGTCTTTTTAACGCCGCCTTGCAGCGCTTCGGTGCAAGAGCTGACCTTTGGAATCATGCCTCCTCGAATAACATTCAATTTAATAAGATTCGCGATTTCAGCAACAGTTAAAGTTGAAATTAATGAATGAGGATCATTGCTATCGCGTAAAACACCCTGGACATCGGTTAACAAAACAAGTTTTTCTGCTTCCATGGAGGCGGCGATGGCGCTGGCTACTTCATCAGCGTTGATATTATGCGCCTGTTTCTCTACGGAAATTCCCATAGGCGAAACAACCGTAATGTGTCCTTTTTTCAGATAAGAATTTAATATTTCCAAATCAATGGATTTTATTGTTCCGACGTAGCCAAGATCTTTAGCTGCTTTACGTTTTTCAACATGAATGATATTCTCATCGCCTTTTAAACCGGTTACGTCGCCCTTTAATTCCTTAATCTCTTTAACGATTTTCTGATTTAACTTAGTCAGCTCTTCGCTGACAATATCTAATGTGGCTTTGTCGGTGATGCGGATG
>Ga0066640_10002754_pt1 | contig 10526 bp, 12 predicted proteins | sample CryGeyCG2114_020_2_FD_59505 | JGI IMG/M metagenome (GOLD analysis project Ga0066640, IMG submission 59505) | Groundwater microbial communities from aquifer - Crystal Geyser CG11_big_fil_rev_8/21/14_0.20 | ecosystem: Environmental > Aquatic > Deep subsurface > Groundwater | place: USA: Utah... | reverse complement strand
AAAAGTGGTTAGTTTTTATGTTTCTAACCTGCTTAAAAAACGCGTTAATTCATAAGAGGAATGGAGCATGGGCGTTGACAAATCTCCAACGGCCCTAAGAACAATAGGAGAGGTTGCGGAGCATGTTGGCGTTGCAACTCATGTCTTGCGTTTCTGGGAAAGTAAATTCAGCCAGATAAAGCCGCAGAAAAGAAGAGGCCGTAGATATTATAGGCAGGAAGATATTAATATTATCGTTCAGATAAGAGAGCTTCTATATAATCGGGGCTATACTATCCGAGGTGTTCAGAAGTTCCTTTTAACAGAATTTAAAGATATTAAAGACCCATCGGGTTCGTCAGAAGATCAGAGCGATAGTGATGTCTCTGAGCTCAAAGACGAGCGTGACCCTTATACCGGCGATCTGTTTGCGTCGCTTGCAGCTAGTGATTCTATAGGCAGGAAGGCTGAAATTATGCCGGAGATAGCAGTTTCTAACAAAGGAAAAAGGCAGTTAACTCGTGAAGATGTTAACCGCCTTGAAGAAATATATTTTGAGCTCTTGGGCTTTAGAGATAAGCTTAGTGAGGTTGCCTAATTTTGCAATTCGTTTCTTGCAGCTTCAATTCTTCTAACCATTTCGTCATAATCAATAGCGCCGGGTATTAACTCTCCGTTTATAACAAACGCAGGAGTTCCCCTGATGCCCGCAATGTTGGCAAGTTCTCTGTTGCGGTCAATAATAGATTTCACTTCCGCTGATTCCATTTTTTCCTCTATAGCAGCCTTATCAAGCCCAAGGTCGGTTGCTGCCTTTACATGAGCATCTTTGCCGCTTATGCGTTTTTCCATGACTTCTTTGTGGTAATCAAAATATTTGTCGGGCGCTATTAAATGAACTGCCAGCGCCACTTTAGACGCGATTACAGAATCTTCACCTAATATAGGAAATTCCTTGAAAACAAATTTTATATTCTTATCGCTATCAAGAAGCTTTACTACATTTGGAAGGGAGCGCTTGCAATATCCGCAATGATAATCAAAAAATTCAACAACCGTTACATCGCTATCAAGATTGCCTTCAATAGGGGAAGTCGGGTCATTTTCCAGCCAATCTTTGTGCTCAGCTAATTTAAGCGCGGCATCGCCTTGCTGTTGGGCTTGTTGACGTTGCTGGTGGTTTGAAACCGACTGAAGTATCAGGTCGGGGTTTGCCGCAATTTCTTCTTTTATTATTTCGCGGACTCTTGATTCACTAACCCCACCGGAGCTGTCTGAAAAAACACTGAAAGTCGTAAGCGATATAACAGCTACAAATACGATAAAAAGACCGAGAATCTTTAATGTGCTTGAACCCATGATGTAATACTCCTTGTAAAATAATAAGCTAATTGCCAAATACAATTAATCATTATGTATGATAAGATAAAATAGGGCAAGATGTTATTTTTTAGCAAAGCCTGATTCTTTAAGCTTGTTTATTAATTTATCAGCCGGATAAGGTTTTACTATATATCCACTTATCCCATATTTTTTAAGATCTTGAATGGTTTCGATGTCGTGGCTTGTTGTGCATATAATGACAAATGGCCTTTGCCCACCCAGTTTGCGGCGCAGGTTGCGTAAAAACTCTTTACCGTCCATTACGGGTATTAGAATGTCTAAAATTATAACTTCCGGCATTTGTTTATCGCAGAATGAAAGAGCTGTAGAGCCGCTTTCTACTATTTTTGTTTCAAAGCCAAGTGATTTAGCTATTTCAGCTTCGTCTTTTGCGTCAATGTGATTGTCATCTACTATTAAGCAGATTGCCATAAAAAATCCTTATTTATTTAGTTGGTGTATCTATTAATTCTATTTTACCATTTTTTAGAGATAAAGCCAATTTTCCATTTTTCAATTGCTCAACATATTGTCCGAATATTTTCTTTCTCCATCCGGAAAAAACGGGCGCATCAGGGTCGTTGTTGGCTATTTTTTTAATATCATCTGCTGATGCGACTAATTTTTCAGCAACATGCATTTCCTCGCATTTTGCTTTTAATATTATTTTCAGAAGATCGGTCAGAGCCTCGTTGCTATTGCTGCGTTTTATTGTTTTCCTTTTTTCAGGAAGTTCGATTTCCGGCAATTCTTTTGCGTATTGTATTGCCGCTATTATCTCTGATTCAAAATCCTTTTTGATGCTTCCTATCGCTCTTATTGAGCGTAGCTGCTCTTTGCTCTCGGGTGCTACTGCGGCAATTTCCAATAAAGCCGGGTCCTTAATTATATGAGTTTTAGGCTTATTTGATTTTTGTGCTGTAAGCTCACGCCATTTGGCAAGTTCTCGCAAAATCCCTAAAAACCTGCGTGACATGCCTTTGGGTTTTAGGCGTTCCCATGCCTTGTCGGGATCGACCGTATAATTTTCTTTTGATGTGAGCGTCTGCATTTCTTCTGCCAGCCATGATTCACGCTTGTTTTCTTCGAGTTCTTTTTTGAGGCTCTCGTAGACATCTCTTAGGTGTGTTACGTCAGAGATAGCATAATCAATTTGCTTGTTCGATAGTGGCCTGCGTGACCAGTCGGTAAAGCGAGAGCTTTTATCCACATGGTGTCCGGTAATTTCTGAAACTAAGGTTGCATAGCTTGCCGATGCCCCATAGCCACATACCATAGCGGCAACTTGCGTGTCAAATACAGGCTCCGGTATTGTTCCTGACAGGTTAAAGATGATTTCAATATCCTGTCTTGCCGAGTGAAATACTTTAACTATTTTCTTGTTTGAAAGAAGTTTGAAAACCGGATCAAGGTTAATATCCGATACTAGCGGGTCAACGGCAAAGGCGGTTTCTTTAGACGCAATTTGTATCAGGCAAAGTTTCGGATAATAGAATTTATCACGCAAAAACTCGGTATCTACCGTTATATACTCCTCATTACTTAAGGCTTTACATTGTTTTTCAAGGGCTTCTTGGTCGGTTATTATTGGCATTTTTAAGAATTTTTATTGGAATTTAAGCGCATATCCTATATATCAAACGTCTTATAATCAATGATTTTAGATTAAACGGGTATTAAAAATGCATGAATTTAGAACGCACACTTGTGGTCAACTGAATAAAGAACATATAGGTCAGGAGGTTAAGCTTTCTGGTTGGGTGCATAGAAAAAGGGATCACGGCAATCTTTTATTTATAGATTTGCGCGATCATTACGGGATAACCCAAGTTGTGGTAACTAGCGATGATGCTTTTTTAGACCTGGCAACTGCCGCGCGCTATGAAAGCGTTGTAACTATTACGGGAAAAGTAGTTGCCCGCGATGGCGAAACGGTGAACGCTAATTTGGCCACAGGCGAGATAGAAATTACCACAAAAACATTCGATATTGAATCAGAGGCCGACATTTTGCCTTTGCAGGTAAATACCGACAAGGACTTTCCGGAAGATACGCGCCTAAAATATCGTTTCTTAGATTTGCGTCGTGAAAAAATTCATAATAATATAGTACTGCGTTCTAAAATTATAAAATCCATGCGCGATCGCATGACCGATCTTGGTTTTACCGAATTTCAGACTCCTATTTTGACCGCAAGTTCACCTGAGGGCGCTCGTGATTATCTTGTGCCAAGCCGTGTTCATCCCGGTAAGTTTTATGCATTGCCGCAGGCTCCGCAGCAGTTTAAACAATTATTGATGGCCTCGGGTTTTGATAAATATTTCCAGATAGCGCCATGTTTTCGTGATGAAGATGCTCGTGCTGACCGCTCTCCGGGTGAATTTTACCAACTGGATATGGAGATGTCGTTTGTAACGCAGGAAGATATATTCGCGGTAGTAGAGCCTGTGATGCACGGAATATTTACTGAATTTTCCGACAAGAAGGTAACTGATACTCCGTTCCCTCGCATTCCATATCGGGAGTCTATGCTAAAATATGGTAATGATAAGCCCGATCTTAGAAACCCGATTGTGATTTCTGAGGTAAATGAGGTGTTTGCCGATTCTGATTTCTCATTATTTAATAAGTTAGTTAGTCAGGGTAAGGTCATACGTGCTATTCCTGCGCCAAATGTCGCGGATCAGCCGCGCTCATTCTTTGATAAGAAAATAGCATTTGCGCAAGAGCTTGGTGCGCCGGGGTTGGGCTATATAATTTTTGATAGCGAGGGTAACGGCAAAGGCCCGATAGCCAAGTTCCTGGACGATACGCGCCTTGCCAGATTAAAAGAGCTTACCGGTGTTAATAATGGTGATGCCGTATTCTTTGCTTCAGGCACGCCTGATGAGGCTTCGCATATATCAGGCCATGTGCGTACGCATCTTGGGCAGGAGCTGGGGCTTATTAATGAAGATGAATTCAAATTCTGCTGGATAGTTGATTTTCCTTATTATGAATGGGATGAAGAAAATAACAAAATTGAGTTTTCTCACAACCCGTTTTCTATGCCGCAAGGCGGCCTTGCCGCAATTGAAAATGCTAAAACAAATGAAGATTTGCTTGCTATTAACGCGTTCCAATATGACATTGTTTGTAATGGGATTGAGTTGTCTTCGGGTGCTATTCGTAACCATAAGCCTGAATTAATGTATAAAGCATTTGAAATTTGCGGTTATGACCAGTCGGTTGTAGATGAAAAATTCGGCGGTATGATACGTGCGTTTAAATTTGGTTGCCCTCCGCATGGTGGTATTGCGCCGGGTGTTGATCGTATCGTGATGCTGCTTGCCGATGAACCTAATATCCGTGAGGTTATTGCCTTCCCGATGAACCAGAAAGCGGAAGATTTGTTGATGAGCGCTCCTGCTGAGGTTGATATTAAACAGCTTAGAGAGCTGAATATTCAACTTACGCCAAAGGCGCGTGAGGCATTGGAGAAAAAAGATAACAATGAGGAAGCTGCTTAGGTTTTAAAGGCTCATATTGCTAATTCTTTTTGGCTTTCCTTAGCCGTACTTTGGAATATTTCTTGCTTTAATTCGTCTATTAGCTTTGTTTTATCCTCTGCTGTTGTTTTTGGGGACTGATATTTTTCACTCCAGTTTTTAAGCCATTCTTCTGAAACATTTTGCTTATTGCTATCGCCCATGGTGGATAACAGTCTTTTAAGGTGGGATGTGTTTCTTTGTCCAAGTGATTGTAATTTAATCATTTTTCCTCAGTGCTTTTTGTTTTTTTATCAAGGGTGCTGGCTCTTATAGCGTTAAAGTTGAGTGGGGTCAAGACATGCAACTAATTTTATATTGTGCCGGTATGCGTTTCATTTTTTGTTGTAATATAAGTGTTTTCTTGCTATTTTCCGCGCATAAACAATTTCATTGATTGTAATGTTAAAAAAAATTGCACTAGCATCAGATCACGCAGGGTTTCATTTAAAAGAGGCTATAAAGCCTTATATTGAATCGTTGGGGTATGAGGTTTTAGATCTTGGGGCTAGTGGTACCGAATCAGTAGATTACCCTGATTTTGGTTATAAAGCGGCAGATAGCGTTGCATCAGGTGACGCGAACATGGGCGTTATAGTGTGTGGCTCCGGAGTCGGCATAAGTATTGCTGCTAATCGTAATCCTAAAATAAGAGCTGCTTTGTGCCAATCAGCAGAAGTTGCTAAACTTTCACGTCAGCATAATGATGCTAATATATTGTCTCTTGGCGCGCGTATTATTGATGAAAAAACGGCTAAAGAATGCGTTCGTGAGTTTTTAAATACTGAATTTGAAGGCGGCCGCCATCAAAATAGAGTAGAAAAATTATCAAAATTCAACTAAAAGGATAACTTAATGTCAAATCTAGCGGAAAAAATTATGGGAAATAATAACACATTCTTCGAGGGGGAATTAAAAAACACTGATAGTGAAATCTTTGGCGCTATTGAGGGTGAGCTTGGCCGCCAGCAAAATCAAATAGAATTAATTGCTTCTGAGAATATAACCAGTCGCTCTGTATTGCAGGCGCAAGGTACGGTTCTTACTAACAAATATGCCGAAGGCTACCCGGGCAAGCGTTATTATGGTGGTTGTGAATTTGCTGATATTATTGAGCAAACAGCTATTGATAGGGCATGTGAGGTTTTCGATTGTTCATATGCTAATGTTCAGCCAAACTCAGGCTCGCAAGCAAACCAAGGTGTTTTCTTGGGTCTGATTAAACCAGGTGATACAATTTTAGGTCTTTCGCTTGCATGTGGTGGCCATTTAACGCATGGCGCCGCCCCTAACATGTCTGGCAAATGGTTTAATTCAGTGCAATATGGTGTAAAAGAATCTGATGCATTAATCGATTATGATGAAGTAGAGCGTTTGGCTGTTGAAAATAAGCCGAAGCTAATCATCGCAGGTTGTTCTGCATATCCACGTGTTATTGACTGGGCGCGTTTCCGTGAAATCGCTGATAAAGTCGGGGCGTTCTTTATGGTTGATATGGCTCACGTTGCAGGTTTGGTTGCAGCAGGCACTTATCCTAGCCCGTTACCTCATGCCGATGTGGTTACAACTACTACGCATAAGACATTGCGTGGCCCTCGTGGTGGTATGATATTATCTAACTTCCCTGATAAGGTGGTGCGCAAAACTCCATCTGGCAAAGATGTTACATTAGCGCAAGCTATTAATTCATCAATCTTCCCGGGCTTGCAGGGTGGGCCTTTGGTTCATGTAATAGCGGGTAAAGCTGTCGCGCTTAAAGAATGTTTAACGCCTGAGTTTAAAGCATATGGTCAGGCTATTATTGATAATGCGCGCGCTTTAGCTGAGGTTTTAGTTGAGCGTGGTGCTGATATAGTAAGTGGTGGAACAGACAGCCATGTTGTGCTTGTTGATCTTCGCCCTAAAGGTGTTACAGGTAAAGAAACTGAAGAGTCTTTGGAGCGTGCAGGACTTACTTGCAACAAAAATGCAATTCCATTTGATCCTGCTCCTCCGTTTGTAACATCGGGTGTAAGACTGGGCACTCCTGCGGGCACTACTCGTGGTTTTGGTGTTGAAGAATTCAAAACGATCGGAAATCTGATCGGTGATGTGTTAGATGGTCTGGCACAAAATAAAGAAGATAACTCAGCGGTTGAGCAAGCGGTTCGTAAGCAGGTTGAAGAGTTATGTGCTAAATTCCCGATTTATTCGGCGATTGGTTGATATATTTATCTGTCATTCCACGGATTTGTTTAGTAAAACAAATCAAACTGGATCCTGAAACGAGTTCAGGGTGACAAACATATGCTAGAGGTAATACATGCGCTGTCCATTTTGTGGTAATGAAGACACTCAGGTAAAAGACTCTCGTCCTTCAGAGGAGGGAGCTTCGATTCGTCGTCGCCGTTTTTGCGCAGAGTGTGATTCACGTTTTACTACATTTGAAAGGGTTCAGCTAAAAGAACTTATTGTGGTTAAAAAAGACGGCAAGCGCCGTCCTTTTGACCGCGATAAATTATCTCATTCTATCGGGGTTGCCGTGCGTAAACGCCCTGTTACTATAGAGCAGGTGGAAATGGCGGTAAATCACATAGTGCGTAAGCTTGAAACTTCTGTTGAAAATGAAGTTACCAGCGATCAAATAGGTAAGGCGGTAATGGATACTCTTTCTGATCTTGACCCTGTAGCTTACATACGTTTTGCATCAGTTTATCGTGAATTTCGCGATGCGCAGGATTTTCAGGATTTTGCGGCCACTATTGAAAAACAGGTTGATAAGGCTTAATCAAACTGTCTGTCATGCTCAATGCTGGGTAGTTGTTTTCTTGTCTTATAGATTTTTTCTATGTCAATCTCGGCAATACCCACACCTTCCTGTTCGCCCAAATCCATTATAACCTCCCCCCAAGGGTCTACTATTAAAGAATGGCCGAAAGTTTTGCGTCCTGCCGGGTGCGTTCCTGTTTGAGCCGGAGCTGCTATATAGCACCCCGTTTCAATGGCACGCGCACGAAGAAGAATATGCCAGTGTGCCTGTCCGGTAAATTGTGTAAAGGATGACGGCACTGTTATGATTTCCGCTCCGTTTTGAGCAAGGTGACGGTAAAGATACGCAAATCGAAGATCATAGCATATTGTCATGCCGATGCGGGCAAATTCGGTGGGCGCTATTACCGCGTTATTTCCAAATATAAAACGATCAGATTCCTTATGTGTTTCGCCGCCTTCTACAGATACGTCATAAAGATGTATCTTGTCATATTGGGCTATTATATTGCCGTTCTTGCCGATTAAAAATGAACGGTTGGCAAGTTTTTCCGATCCATGGGGTTTTATTGCTAAAGAGCCTATAAGCACAATGGTTTTGTGGTTTCTGGCAAATTGGCTAAAGGCATAGAGAGCAGGGTGTTCATCTTGTGGATAAGTGTTGTCAAAAAGCTCTGCTGCATTTGATGCCATCATAGCAATATTTTCAGGCAGCATTATAATATCCGCGCCTCTTTCATACGCTTCTGCCATAAAAATAAGTGAGCGCTCAATATTGCTTTTCATATCATTTTTACTACTAAGCTGCACGCAGGCTACTTTAAAAGCCATATTTTATCCTTTTGTTGTTCTTGCGATAGTGAGTACATTAACCTCTGATGCTCCTGCTTTTAAGAGTCGTCGGCAGCAAGATTTAATAGTTGCACCTGTCGTCATCACATCGTCTATTAGCAGAATATTTTTACCTTTTATAATTTCATTATATTTAGCGTTAAATGTAAATGCTCCTTGCACATTTTTTATTCTTTGGCGAAAAAGCAGACTAGCCTGCGGCGGAGTATTTTTTTTTCTTATAAGAAGGTTATTAATCACGGGTAATAGATTTTGTTTAGCAATGACATTTGCAAGCAGAGATGCCTGATTATAACGTCTTTTAAATAGCCTTATTCTATGCAATGGCACGGGAACTATAATGTCGGTTCTTTCTATTAGCTCTTTACCTGATCGTGCCATTATACCGGCAAAATATTTAGTACTGTGTAATTTATCCCCATATTTAAAACCGGTGATGAGAGGGGCGCTCTTATCTTCATAAACAAATGCCGCGCGAGCTTGATTATAAGGAGGAGGTTTAGCAATACATTCTCCGCATAATGCTTCATCATGAGCTTCAATTTCAAATGGCATGCCGCATTTTTGGCATTTAGGATTCGATATAAAATTAATATCTTCCCAGCAGTCAGAGCAAAGACTTATAGCCTCTGCTACAGGATTTTTACATGAAAGGCAAACAGGGGGATAAATAATGTCTATAACATTCTTCATTTTAGCATCTTATAATGTTGATTTAGCGGCATTTTATCTTGCTTTTTAATATATAATTAAAGCAAAAACGTTCTAGCGCTTTTCGTCAAATTGGTTTAGTTTCCGTCAGTGTAATATAATCTTATTGATAAATTTATGAAAAGCATACCCCAAATATTCAGTTTGCATAAAATTATTGCTCATCGCAATCGAGCAGCGAAGGATTTTGCTCAGCATAGCTTTCTGCATGATGAAATCGAAAACCGTATGATAGACAGAATTGAAGATTTATCGGGTGAATTCGAAAAGGTTCTTGTCCTTGGATATTGTTCGGATGAACTTATTTTATATTTGCAGCAAAAGCGAGAAACTAAATTTATAGTAAGACAGGACTATAGCGCTGATATGGGCGGCTTTGTTGTGGCGGATCTAGAAAAATTACCATATGCGCCGGAGAGTTTTGATCTTATCTATAGTAACAGCCTGTTGCATCTGGCAAATGATTTACCAGGGGTTTTAGTGCAGATAAGAAAGTCACTAAGGCCTGATGGTGTATTTCTTGCGTCAATGTTCGGTGGTGAAAGCCTTTGTCAGCTAAGACAGGCCATGTCAGCGGCAGAGGAAAAATTATATGGCGGTATGTCACCGCATATTCACCCGTTTGTTGATGTTAAAACCCTTGGATCGTTGGTGCAAAGGGCGGCATTTAGCAATCTGATTGCCGATTCTGACCTTATAGATATTGCTTATGATAACGCAAAAGATCTTATGTATGACTTGCGTAATATGGGTGAGGCAAATTCTATGATGAAATGCGGCAGGACACTGAGCCGCGACCTTCTTGATGTCATCGAAAGCGAGTATAAGAAAAATTATACAGATGGAGAAGGTGGAATTTTATCTACATTCGATATTATTAATATAACGGGACTTGCAACTAAAAGTAATGGGTAGTACTATAAAACCTTATTTATAGGGTTTTATCCGGAGCTATTGCAAAAGTTGGTTGGAAGATTAGTTGATAATAGTGATTTTGTAAAAGAAGCCAGGCTGTTTACCAAACGGGATCATGGCACACCTGTATGGTGGGTTATAACAGCATTCTTTGTTGCTTTTTTATTTATACTACTTTCCTTTAACTTTATTCCATCACATGATTTTATTAAAATGGCAGTTTCCAATATAGTTATATTGGGAGTTTTGCTGTTTGTTATTTGCTACTTTATTAAAAAAGATAAGGCCGTAATTACTACTATAGAATTGCAAAATGCGATATTTTCTGAAATTGCAAAAATGGCGACAGATTTTTGCATGATTATTAAATATGACGGCAGCATTTTATATGCTACTCCTGAATATTCGCGT
>Ga0066640_10002748_pt1 | contig 10535 bp, 11 predicted proteins | sample CryGeyCG2114_020_2_FD_59505 | JGI IMG/M metagenome (GOLD analysis project Ga0066640, IMG submission 59505) | Groundwater microbial communities from aquifer - Crystal Geyser CG11_big_fil_rev_8/21/14_0.20 | ecosystem: Environmental > Aquatic > Deep subsurface > Groundwater | place: USA: Utah... | reverse complement strand
CTTTTGCTCCGGCAACGTCTTTGAAGGTGACTTTATTTTTCTTGTTTGTCACCTCGCGAGCGCGTGATTGTCCAAAGGAAAGCGCTTTGTTGTTTGCTCCCTGCATTTGGTTCATGAGGAACCAAAAGACGATCACAAATCCAATCAAAAAGATTAGCGTTGGCAGGATACTTTTGAGAAGCGACATGAATGCGCTTGGTTCAACGACCTCGCTGTTGATTGTGGCAAGCTGTTCGCTGGTTACCCCGTAGTTTGTGAGCAGGTCGGAGAGCGATTCGCCGGATTCTTTCTTTACGGTAAACTCAGGCTCCTCTGTTTCGCTGACAAAAATGGACAGGGTGTCTTGCTCAACTTCGATACGTTGGACTTCTCCGGCTTCAATCTTTTCTACAAGCGAGGAGATACCAATAACCTCGGGCTTTCCGGCATTTAGATCGTATTGGGAGAAAATAAGTCCCAGCGCGATAATGACCAGAAGGCCGATGATGATGTTTTTTGAGAGTGGTTTCATAAGAGGACTAGCCTATTTCTTACGTAGCTGCTTCCTCTGATGGTGTGTCGGCGACCGGTGTTTCTTCTTTTGTAGTCTCAGCTCCTCCTTCTTGGGGTAACTCTTTTTCCTCTACGGGCGCTTCGCTATCTTTCTGCTTCTTCTCTTTTTCCATTGTTTTAAGAGAGAGTCCCAGTCGGTGCTCCTTTGGCTCAATAGAGACAATTTGAAATGCCATTTTCTGACCCTCCTGAGCAATCGTGCCCGGATCACTCACCGGTTTGTTGGAAAGTTCACTAATGTGTGCGAGACCGTGAATGTCCTGATCGAGCTCCACAAAGAATCCAAACGGATTTACTTTGAGAATGGTACCCTCAACCGTATCGCCAACCTTGTACTTCTCTTCAACGTCGTGCCAAGGATCTGTGATGAGCTTTTTCATGGAAAGGAAAATCTTAGATCCTTCAATGCCGATAATTTCCGCTTTTACGTTTTGGTGTGATTTCAATACATCCTTTGGATGATCAATACGTTGCCAAGCGATTTCTGAGATATGGACAAGTCCTTCAAGGGATGTATTTTCGTCACCGGCCGGACTGAATTTCACGAAGGCGCCGAAATCTGCAAGTGCCGTTATCTCACCTTCGATCACCTGGCCAACTTGAATTTTATCGATAATATTTTTCTGCTCAGACTCCCAAACAGCCTTTTCAGAAACAATGAGCTTTTCATCGGTCTCATGTAGGTCGAGCACTTTTACGCGCATTTTTTGACCGACAAATTCTTTGAGTTTATCGAGGATCTTTTGCTTGTCACCACCACTGACGCGTGGATAGTGCTCTGGAGCGAGTTGGGAGACGGGAAGGAATCCTGAAAGGTGCTTCACCTTCATGATGAGTCCTCCTTTGTTTGCATCGAGAACCTTTGCCTGAATAATTTCTCCGGCAGAGAGGGTTTCGCGGAGATCTTCCCAGGCCTTTTTGTTGCCGGCGTAGCGGAAAGAAAGTTCCATTTCTCCGTTTTCATTTTCCAAATCGATGACCGTTGCCTCCACTTTGTTTCCTGATTTCAGGTCACCGTAGTCACCCCCTTCGGTGAAGAGCTCGCGCCCGCGCACAACTCCCGTGGTCAACCCATTTACGTCCAAGCGCACCTCACGTCCCTTGGTAGAGATGATGGTCGCAGTAATTAAATCACCCAGCGCGGGGACGGCTAGGTATTGATCTTGTTCCTCAAGCAGCTGTTCGAGCTCGCCACTTTTTGTTGTATCGGTCATAGATGTATTCCCGCCGTCGTCCCTTTCACTCCGTTGGAGTTACATGGGAGGACAACAGGCATTAAGAATGAGAAAGTGTGCGGAGTGTAGCGAAAAGGCCGTATTTTGTCAACGGATATGATAGTATACACCCATATGAATCATCCGCATCAATCGTACCTCGACGAATTTAAGATCGCTATTGATAAGCTTGTACCTCTTACTCCTCCGGCGTTGGTGAAGGAGGCCGAGGAATTGCATAAGCAGTTGTCGGATGATCTCAATTCAACCGAAAAGCAGATTCACCAGGCTCTGACGCTTATCGGTCGCAAAGAGTTGCCGTATCGCAAGGCGTATGACGAATTGTGTGCGACGGATGAGGAACAGCGTTTGCAGCGGGTCGTGTTTGATCGGTTGGATGCGGCAGTGAAGCGCAAAGTGCAGGAGATGACAAAGCATGGGGTGATTTTGGAGGACTACGTGAAGAGTCCGTTGTTTGAAGAGCAGCTTTCGGGTGATGAGCGCTATCAGGTAATTCAAGCGATTGAGCTTGCTGATGAAGATCTGGATCATCAGTGTGATGAACGCGCACATCAGCGAGCAAAGAAGTATGAGGAACTCGTTGAGTACTGGACGAAGGAGGCCGCTCGATTACAGGGGTTGATTGATCAGCTGCGCGCGATGGGTCAGGATGATCCAAAGTGGAAGGGCGAGATCGACTCCGTCTGTGATCGACTTGAGGAAGGGTGGTCGATTACAGAGCGGGATCCTTCGCAGGAGGAGATTGTTAAAGAGATGGAATACTGGAATACCGTGCTTCACGAGACGGACGAAGGATAGAGAGACCTCCTCATGGACACAGATGCCTATGACTGATAAAATTGAGCCGCTATGAAAATATCTTGGAATGGACTGGGCAGCGTTACGATTGTTGGGAAACCGTTGCAGGGAGAGGTGACGTTGGTGACTAATCCGTATCAAAATGAAACGGGATTGCGTTTTCCACGAACCTTGAAGGCGAGTATTGTGGTTAGCTCACACAGTGGTCCCGAGGCAGATAATAGAGAGGTCATTGGCGGTGAGGGCCAGAGTGTAAAACCGTTTGAGATCCACTATGCGGGGGAATTTGAGGTGCGTGGAATTTTTGTTACCGGTATTTCCGCCCCATTGAAAGATGAGACGCCACACACGATTTATCGGTTTGATTTGGAAGATATGGTGGTTGGTTTTTTGGGAGCTATTGATCGCAAGCTGACAGATCAGGAGATAGAGAAGCTCGGATCTATTGATATCCTTCTTGTTCCATCTGGAGGAGAGGGTGTCTTGGGGGCAAAAGAGGCGGCGGAGGTTGTTTCGCAAATTGAGCCACGGATGGTTATTCCAACATACGTCTATGCGAAGGGAATGAAAAAGCACGCTTCGGATGCTGAGGCAATTTGTAAGGAATTATCTTGCGCCAGGGAAGATGTGAATACCCTTTCCATTAAAAAATCTGCTCTTCCTGCTGAGGATATGCAGATAGTCGTTTTAAGTCGATCTTAGCTTCTGATCTCGGCCTTGCAGAAAATCCCTTTCCGCCTACAAGCTAACCCTATAAGCTACAAGCTTCTCCATATGCATATCAAGGATCCAAAGCATGTTCATAAACACCGCGTCGTCATCCTGTCGACGTTTGTGGGTATTCTGATCGTCTTTGGTGTTTGGGCGATGCAGGTAAAGCAGATGTTCGCTCAGAATGCGGCGCGGGAGATTTCGCGAGAAACGACGACGAACTATATCGAACAGCTGCAAGGGGTAGTCCCGGAGCTTGAAGAAGGGTTAAATGCGTTGTTGGGAGCGTCGCAGGATACGGTTGCACGTGAGCAGGCGCAAGAAAAGAGTGAGTCACTGGTTATTGATGCGCTCAAGGAACGTTTTGAACAGGTGCAAGATGAGGAGGTATTACAGGAGGAAGTAAGTGAACAAGAGACAATTGAATAACTATGGCAAAGAAGGAATCACAGGAAGAATCACGAAATCCCATTGGACAGATTTTGGAGCAAGGTATTACCGAAGAGATGAAGCGAGCGTATCTCGATTACGCCATGAGTGTGATCGTTTCGCGTGCCCTTCCCGACGTCCGTGACGGGCTCAAACCCGTTCAGCGGCGTATTTTGTATGCTATGTGGTCTATTGGCTTGCGCGCTAACGCAAAGTTTCGTAAATCTGCAAACGTGGTTGGTGAAGTGATGGCAAAGTACCACCCTCATGGCGATTCATCGATTTATGAGGCGATGGTGCGCATGGCACAGGACTTTTCCTATCGTCACGAACTTGTTCGCGGGCAGGGAAACTTTGGTTCTATGGACGGTGACTCTGCGGCGGCGATGCGGTATACGGAGGCGAAGTTGCAGGCGATCGCGGAAGAGCTGTTGGTGGATATTGAGCGTGACACGGTTGATTTTCGTCCAAACTATGACGGGTCGCATAAGGAGCCATCTGTTTTGCCGGGCAAGCTTCCAAACCTCCTTGTCAACGGAACGCTTGGGATTGCTGTTGGAATGGCAACGAACATTCCTCCGCATAACTTGCGCGAGATTGGTCAGGCTATTTTGACGTTGATCGATAACCCTGAGGCAACGCTGGATGATTTATTAACTCACGTGCAAGGACCGGATTTCCCAACGGGGGGGATTGCCTATGGCATGAAAGATATCCATGCAGCATGTGCTACGGGACGCGGAGGGGTCGTTGTTCGTGCGAAGACAGAAATTGTTGAGGCAAAGAAGGGGTCGAGCTTTAACATCCTTGTTCACGAGGTTCCTTACATGGTGAATAAGGCGGCTATGCTCGAGAAGATTGCGGATTTGGTTCGCGAGAAGAAAATTGAAGGAATTCGAGACTTGCGTGATGAATCTTCCAAGGATGGGGTTCGTGTGGTGATTGAGCTTAAGAAAGATGCCTACCCGCGTAAGGTTCTTAACAGACTGTTCCAGCTCACCCAACTTCAGACGACCTTCCATTACAACATGGTGTGTTTGGTTGAAGGAGGGCTGCAGCCACGCACGCTCAACCTCAAGATGATTTTGGAAGAATATCTCAAGCATCGTGAGGAGGTCGTTCGCCGCCGCACACAATATGATTTAGACAAGGCGAAGGATCGCGCACATATTTTGGAAGGATTGCGCATTGCGCTGGCTAAGATTGATAAGGTTATTGCAACGATTAAGAAGTCGAAAGACAAGGATGTCGCGCGCACCAATTTGATGAAGGCCTTCAAGATGAGTGAGCGACAGGCGGTGGCCATTTTGGAGATGCGCCTTGCGAGCTTGGCGAATCTCGAGCAGTTGAAGATTGAGCAGGAATACGACGAGAAGATGAAGCTTATCAAGGAGTTAGAGTCGATTTTGAAGTCCAAAAAGAAAATCATGGACGTGATCCGCACGGAGCTCACGGAAGTGATTGAAAAATACGGTAATGATCGTCGCACACAGATCGTGAAAACGGGTGTGAAAGAATTTGCCATGGAAGATGTTATTCCGGATGAGGAAACAATCGTGATGATGACAAAGGATGGCTATATCAAGCGCCTCGCTCCTGATACGTTTAAGAAACAATCACGTGGGGGAAAGGGGGTTGTTGGTTTGTCTACGAAGGAGGAAGATGCGGTGGAGGACATTTTTTCTACGACAACACATCAGGATATCATGTACTTTACTTCCCGTGGTCGAGTTTTTAAGCTGAAGGTGTATGAAATTCCGGAGGCATCACGGACGGCGAAGGGACAGGCGATTGTGAACTTCTTACAGCTCGCCCCAGGTGAGACGATTACCGCAACAATGAAGTCTGGAGATCTTGAAGATACAAAATATATCGTCATGGTGACAAATAAGGGGACGGTGAAAAAGACGAATGTTGAGGACTTTGAGAACGTGCGGAACAGTGGATTGATCGCTATTAAGTTGAGAAATGGTGATGCGCTTGAATGGGTGCGTACTTCATCGGGCAACGATGAGATTATATTGGCAACGGCGCGTGGAATGGCCATTCGATTTTCTGAGGAAGATGTACGTGCCATGGGACGTGTCGCCAGTGGAGTACGTGGAATTAAGATGAAGGGGGAGGATCGCGTGGTTGGTATGGGTATTGTGACCAAGAATGAACGTAGTGACCAGTTTATGGTGATCACACAACACGGATACGGCAAGCGCACGGCACTTAAGGAGTATTCTGTTCAAAAGCGAGGTGGGCTAGGTGTGCGGACGGCAAAGATTACGGATAAGACAGGTCAGATTGTTACTGGGCGTCTTGTCGCGCCAAAAGATACAAGAGATTTATTGGTGATTTCTTCCGGGGGTCAGGTCATTCGTATGGGTATTGGATCCATTTCCGCCCTCGGACGTGCTACGCAAGGAGTGCGCGTGATGCGTTTTAAGAAGGCTGATGACCAGGTATCGAGCGTGGCGTTTGTAGAGACCCCGCAGGTGCCTGATATAAAGGACGTTGATAAAGGAAAAAAACAGCTGGCAGGGAAGCAAGGCCGTGCGAATACGAAGTCTGGTTCGGCTAAGAAACGCTCTGCCGGAAAACCGGCAAAGAAGTCCTCAAAGAAAAAGTAGAAAGAGAAAATGCGACACCCGCCTCCGGAGTACCGGAAGGCGGGTGTGTGGTTTAGAGGCTCTGTAGGCTGGCATGCAGGACGATGCGCCGGAAGGCTACATCTCTCGCATCCACGCCCGGTGAGGCCTCGGATTGCTTCTGCAGGGCGTCCGTCTGATTCTGGTACATCTCGCGGATCATGACTCTAGCCATTGCCGCGCGTTCGCTGCCATTCGTGTCGGCGAGGGTGACGATTGCCTGGCGATCGATGGCGCCGAGGCCTTTGAAGAGCCACCGCCCCATATTCTCGAATGTATTTGGATCAGTCTGCAGCATCTGCGCTAGCAGAAGAGCGCGCCGGTAGATCTTCGCCGTGTAGGCGCGTCTGTCGGCGATTTGCAGGAGGAACTGCTTGCGCGCCGTCAGTCTGTCCCTTTCCGACAGCACTGCTACCTTCGGACAAGCATCTTCGAGCTCGCGCATGGCGTGATCAGCTCTCCCAACGGAGCACATTCCCCAGATGAAACTCGGCGGCAATAGCTGATTCCTGACGACAGCGAGCCGTTCGAACGGTCGGCGTGCTCTTTTCAGGATTGCTTTGGCCTCTCGCTGCGAGCCTATCAGTAGCCCGTTGACTTCGTCGCCGCCGGTGCGGTACCAGCGAACGACATGCTTGAGACTGTTGACTCTCAATACCACCGCGAGGTTTCGCAAGACGGTGTCACCCACGCTATGGCTGTAGAGGTCATTCCACAGACTGAGATAATCCACGTCTATGGTGAGGAGGTGTCCGGCGCCCGAGGCAACCATATGCGCGGCATCGCGGTCGAACAGTCGTCGCACGAGCAGTCCAGTCACCTGGTCGTATTGCAGCGGTCGAAGGGTGTCATTTTCGGCTTGAAGCCGTGCTAGCTCCTTTTTCAGGAGCGAGAGTTCATTCAGCTCAGGCATTGAGCTCATTTTCTACTCCTGATGAGAGGGGTTGCCAGAAAAACGTTCCTTTCAGCGCATGGCCTACTGTAGACAAAATAGGAGATTTGTCAAGGATAGATGTGCTATGTTAGGCTCGCTAAAGCGTCATAACGATGCTGAAACCCAAGGGAGTACTGCCTTGCAGCTGATCATCGAAGTTCCACGCCAGCACGCAGACCGCGCTGAGGCCATTCGCACCGCCATCCTGGACGCCATTGCCGGGAAGGATACCGTGCGCAGCCTGGGCAACGTCCACCTTCGGGCCTGGGCCAAGGACGATTCCGAGTCCGATCGGATCCAGGTGCGGGTCGCCACCGAACGCACCAAGCACTTCACCTTCCAGCCGATCCACAGGCTCGGTGAGCCGGCGCGCTGGAGCGACAAGCACAAGGGCCGCAAGGCGCTCGCGCACGCGGTGCGCCGGGCGATCGGCAATCGGAACGAGCCGACCCGGAACTTCGTGTTCGCTGCCCCGCGCTGGCAGGATCGCGCCGCGGCCAAGTAGCCGTTCTCATCTTCATCGCCCCCGTCACCTGGTGCTCCAGGCGGCGGGGAGCTTGTTTCTTGACAGAAATAGCTGTTTCACGTACACTCCTGGCGTTATCAAATCACTATGTCAGTTCCAAAATTTCGAAACGCCAAGTCAAAAGTTCGACGTCGCCGATCGCACCATGCGCTCAAGCCGATTAATGTTGTGATCGATAAGGAGACCGGCGAGCCCCGATTGCCACATCACGTTGCTCCGTCGCGTACGCAGAAGGTGAAAACGAAGAGTGCCTTGGCAAAAGAAGTCGTGAAAGAGATGAAGAAGGGAGAAGAAGAATCGCCAGTAGCTGAGTCAAAGAAGCTCCCTGCAAAAAAGAAGAAAGCATCCACCAAAGAAAACGAGTCGTAGGACTCGTTTTCTGGTATACTCATGGAGCTATGAGTAATAGACATCTTGCCCGCACAATGGCGATGCAGTGCCTTTTTGAGTGGGACTTCAACGAACAAAATACGAGCAAGCTCGATGAGATTGTCCAGCACATCAACGAAGAGTTTGCCCCGGGTTTTGACGACGGCGGGTATTTGAAGAAGCAAGTTCGAGGGGTGATTGATCATCTTACGGAGATTGATGAGTCGCTGGCGCACTTTGCTCCTGAGTGGCCGATCGCTGAAATGACCAATGCGGATCGTAACATTTTGCGCTTAGCGATTTATGAGCTTCGGTTCGATGAATCGATTCCAGCGAAAGTCGCTATCAACGAAGCAATTGAGTTGGGAAAGACCTTTTCAGGGAAGCCGGCCGGGAAATTTATTAATGGCGTGCTCGGCGCTGTTTACCGTGATATGTTGGCCAAGGGTGATATGAAAGAGGTTGACAAGAAGCGAGAAGAAGAACAAGCTGTCGAGCGTGATAGCTCATAGCTTGTAGCTGTTAGCTTATAGAAGAAGGCTTTCTCTCTACCTATAAGCTATAAGCTCTAACCTATAAGCTATATTTCACCTATGTCACAACGTAAGCCCGTAGAGGAGCTCGCGAAAAAGATTGGGGTAGAGTACAAAGAGGATGGGCATCTGAAACAGGCGGTTGTCCATCGCTCCTACCTCAATGAACATCATGATTTTCCGTTGCACCACAATGAACGATTAGAGTTTTTGGGTGATGCGGTATTGGAGCTGGTGGTCACCGAGTACTTATTTGAACGATTCGATAATCCAGAAGGGGAGCTCACGAATTTTCGAGCGGCCCTTGTTAATGGTCAAAACCTTGCCAAGGTCGCGCGTACTATTGATGTTGAGCCGTATCTATACCTTTCGCGCGGGGAAGCGCAGGATAGTAATGAGAAGGCGCGTAACTATATCCTGGCAAACAGCATGGAGGCGATTATCGGTGCAATTTATCTTGATTTTGGTTGGGATGAGTCAAGACAGTTTGTTCATACCTTCATTTTGGCGACGCTTGATGAGATTCTGGAGAAAAAATTGTATCTTGATCCAAAGAGTTTGTTTCAAGAGGAGGCTCAGGCACAGTTTTCGATCACCCCGAGCTATAAAGTTCTGGAAGAATCAGGTCCCGACCATAACAAAATTTTTCGCATTGGTGCGTATCTCGGAAAGGAGTTGATTGCGCAGGGTGAAGGGTCATCAAAACAAGAAGCTCAGATTGATGCTGCGCGTAAGGCGTTGGAGGAAAAAGGGTGGGTGAAGAAGTAGGAGACCTTGACGCGGGCATGTGTTTGCTCTATCCTTTCATCGCCTGCGGCGTTAGCTCAGCTGGATAGAGCGTCTGGCTTCGGACCAGAAGGTCGGGGGTTCGAATCCCTCACGCCGCACCAGAAAACAGTCATCGAAAGGTGGCTGTTTTCTTTTTAGTAAGGCGTGAAGCAAGTCAATTGCTTGGCGTGCGTGGGATGAGAACGGTCGGAGCCATGTGACGCCAGCAGGCGGCACGGGCGAGACCAGGACCCGGGTGCCGGCTTCTGCAGAAGTCGGACATGAGGGCGAATCCCTCACGCCGCACCATCAAAAAAATCACCGAGAGGTGGTTTCTTTCTTACAAACCCTGAGCCCTTGTCTTTTTCGCTAAAGTAAGCCATACTCGTTCCTGACTTACCTTATGTCGATTCTCTTACTCACAGGGATTGTCCTTACATTCGTTCCCGCAACGCTTATTTTGGGGTTTGCCTTGTTTACGTTTTTTGCCTTTACGCGTGAAGATGATGATGCAAAAGCGGCCGTAACGGTTGCCTTGGTTATTCTTGCTATGGGGATCGCTTGTCTTATTGGATACGCATTGGGGATTACGATTTGATGGCACGGTGTGAGAGTGCAGTGATAAAGAAAAGTCCAGTCCCAACAAGAACGATGGTGGCACCGGAGGGGAGGTCGTAAAAATAAGAGAGGGTTAATCCAACAACGATGATAAGCTCAGAGGCGAGTACAGACATCCACATATAAGAACGAAATGAGGAGGAAAGGAGTCGACCGGTGGCAGCCGGAAGAACGATGAGCGCAGAGACTAAAATAATACCGAGAATTTTCACCCCTAAGACCGTTGCAACCGCAAGCGCGATATACAAAAGAAGCGTTTGTGTTTTTGTTTTTAGTCCTGCAACGCGTGCGGCGTCTTCGTTGAGAGACAAGTAGGTGAGTTGCTTTAATGATGGAGCGAACCAAAGGAGGATGACGATACTGGAAATCCCAATGATCCATAGATCCTCCGGACGGATCGTGAGGATGGATCCGAATAGGAATGAA
>Ga0066640_10002740_pt1 | contig 10555 bp, 7 predicted proteins | sample CryGeyCG2114_020_2_FD_59505 | JGI IMG/M metagenome (GOLD analysis project Ga0066640, IMG submission 59505) | Groundwater microbial communities from aquifer - Crystal Geyser CG11_big_fil_rev_8/21/14_0.20 | ecosystem: Environmental > Aquatic > Deep subsurface > Groundwater | place: USA: Utah... | reverse complement strand
GAGAATAGCCCGGTGCGCCCGTGTTAATCTGCACCTGCACATTGGTGATGTCCGGCACGGCATCAATCGATAGGCGGTTAAAATTGTAAACGCCAAGCGCCATTAGCCCAACCACGACGGCCATGATGAGCCAGCGTTGGCGTATGGAAAAATATATGATTTGTTCTAGCATATCGGCCTCCTAATGATCGTGTTCCGCTTCGGATTTTCCGATATCCGCTTTGATGATGAAACTTCCCTTGCTGACATATTCCTCACCCGCTTTTAGGCCGGAGAGTATTTCCACCATGTCGCCATCGCGCTTGCCCAGCGTGACCGGGCGAGCTTCGTAAGCATTGCCTTCTTTGACAAAAACAACATTCTTCTGTTCCATTTGCTGTATCGCGCCTTCGGTTACCGCCAGTTTCACCTGATGCTCATTTAGCAACACGTCGCCTTCCACCGTCATGCCCGGACGCCATGTGCCCTCAGTGTTGGGAATAGACACCACGGCAATCACCGTTTGGCTTAACGGATCGGCGGTGGGTAAAATCAGCGTGATGGGGGCTTCGGCTTTATGCGTATCGTCAATCGTATGCACGCGCACTTGTTGCTCTTTTTTTACCTTGCCAAGATCACGCGGGAATACATGAAACTCTGCCCAGACTTCTGATAAATCGGCGATGGTAAATAATGGTGCTTCTCCGGCGACATTGCCCGTATTGGTATTGCGGGTCAGCACTACCCCATCGGTGGGGGAGACGATATTATAGCTACGCAAGCTATCATTGGCCTCAATGGTCGCCAATGTCTGGCCTTTTGTAATATTATCTCCCCAATTGATCTTCACGCTTCTGACGATGCCCGGAAAGCGAGCGCGTACTTCTGCGGTGGTATTGCGGTTGGTGACAATGCGCCCGGTCAGCGTCAGCATTTCATAAATGGTGGCAGCTTCGGCTTTTGAGGTCTCCACACCCGCTTGCGCGGCTGCTTCGTCATTTATTTCTGTGAGGCCTTCTTCCTGCTCACCATGTTCATCATCATCGTGACCGTTTTCACCATGCTCATGGTCGTCATTATGTTCCGTATGCGAATGATCATCATGGCCGTAATCGGATATGGCGTAAACACCACCCGCAACTACGAGCAAGACGATGGCAATTAATAGGATCGGATTCTTTTTCATTTCGTTTCTCCTGTATGGGTCATGCGCTGCACATTGGCGCTGGCTATATGGTAGGCTCGAAGCGCTTCAACATACTGCTCTTTCACTTCAAATAATGTGCGCTGGGCATCCAACACTTCAATGTATGGGAAGCTGCCTGCCTGATAGCCTTCGCGGGAAAGCCGGAAGGCTTTTTCCGCCGAAGGGATGATATCGCCTTTTAAGCTATTGGCCTGTTCGTATGCGTTGATAAGATCTTCCAAATGCTGGAATACTTCATTTCGTAGTGTCAGCTCTGCGTGGTGACCCTGACTTTCCACCTGCAACGCATCACTCCTTGCTTTGGCAATATTACCCTGATTAGCGTTGAACACCGGGATCGGGATAGACAGCCCGACCATGAATGCTTGTTCACCTTCTCCGCGCAAGTCACGCACGCCAACTGCCACTTCCGGATCAGGAATAGCCTGCGATTCCTCCACATCAATCAGACTGGTGCGCCGCTGATGCTCCACATCCCAGCGTTTTACATCGGGTGTTTTCTCCAGCAATGTTTCCACTTCATGCTCGGCGGGAGGGGGCTGCAATTCATAAAAATGCTCATCCGCCAGATGGAAATTATCCTCATGGCCTGCCCACAGGCTGGAAAGCACATGCTTGGTATGTTGAAACTCTCGCTCGGCACGGGATAAATTAAAATTGGCGGTGGAAACCCCAATGCTGGCTTTGCTTTGCTGAATTTCCGGTTCGCGTGCAGCTTGCACACGTTTTTTTACCGTCCGGTGTAACTGCTGGGCTAATTCTTTGCGTTCCTCAGCAAGTCGCAATGTTTCCTGTGCGGCCACCGCATCTGCATAGGCGACATGTACATCACGCATCAGATTGAGGCGCTCAATATCGATATCCAGCTGACTTAGGGCAACGCCTTGTTCTGCTGCTGCCACGCGGCTACTGCGCTTGCCACCAATTTCAATTTGCTGAGTTACACCATAGGTGATTTCCGCACCGCTAATGCCGCTAAATTGACCGCTGCCGCCGACATCCTCCGCCTCTATGCCAATGCGTGGATTGGGCCAATATCCTGCCTGCTCACGCAGTCCTTTTGCTGCCTCCAAACCGGCTTCGCTGGCTTTTAATCTCGGTGCAGCATTGATGGCTTTGGCAGTGGCATCTTCCAGTGTGATAACCGATGTCTGATGTGTTTGATGTTCGGTATGGGCTGCGGGAGGGTTGGCTTCCTCCGCCCACACTGATGCTGAAAGCATGGTAGAACAGACCAGCCCTCCCACGCAGAGCGTCCGTAGTAATGATTTTTGCATGATTATTTCCCGTTAAATTCCTAAATTCGCGCTTCATCACAATCGGTAAGCGGCAATAACCGCGCACTGATTGCGTTGCAGGCACACGTCACCTGCTACAAAAGGAATTTAGGCTTTGGGAGGTTTAGAAGGGGGGTAGTGAAGCTGGGAGAAATAATTGTCACCCACTTGGCTATGCAGCGTTTGGCTGGTAGCCGCTATGTGTTCGGCTTTGCCGTTGGAAAAGGCTGCATGATGGTGGTGATGGCCACAGGTGGCACAACAATCACACATGGCATTTTGCTTTTCACCACCTTTATTACCATGATCATCAACCGATGCCGCCATTTCAAAATCACCGCAACCGCCCGGCTGATCGCACGCAGCATGAGCTGTACTTGCGAAATTCATCGCTAGTAACGCCATAACCATAAGAAGTGCAGGTAATTTTTTCATACCGATGATCCTACCAGATAATTATTAATTTTCTACTTTTATATTCTGAAACCTTCGTCCCTCCCATAAATAGTAGACCACCGGGATGACAATGAGGGTTAAAATGGTCACAGTGATCATCCCGCCTACCATCGGCAGAGCAATACGGCGCATCACATCCGATCCTAGCCCTTCGGTGATAAAGATTGGCAGCAACCCTATCATGGTAGTAAGCGCTGTCATTAGCAATGGGCGCACGCGCAATACGGCACCATGCTGAATCGCATCGGATAGCTCCGCGAGTGACTTCGGTGGATGATGGCGTATCTGCTGGTCAATATAGATTAGCATCACCACCACGGTTTCTGCTGCGATGCCACCGGTAGCAATAAAGCCTACGCCTACGGCCACCGAGAAATTATACCCTGCCAGGTAGAGCGCCCACATACCACCAACAAGGGCAAATGGCAGGGAAAGCATGACAATAAGAGAGCGATCCAGCCTGCCAAAATGCAGCATGAGCAGCATGAAGATAATCAGGATGGCCGATGGCACCGCTATTTTCATGCGTGCTTCGGCTTCCTGCATCTGCTCAAACTGGCCTGACCATTCCACTGCATAGCCTGCAGGCAGCTTTACTTTCTCAGCCACCACGCCTTGGGCTTCATCAACATAGGAGCCGATATCCCGATCTGCAATATCCACAAACACCCAGCCGGTAAGCCGAGCATTTTCAGATTTAATCATCGGTGGCCCTTCAACAAACTCAATGCTGGCCAACTCTGCTAATGGGATATGCTGACCTTGCGGTGTTGGGATTAGAATATCTGCCAAATCTTCCGGGTGCTCACGGAAAGAGCGCTCATAACGCAGCATGATATTATAACGCTCTCGCCCTTGCACCGATTCGGAGATTTTCATACCACCCAGCGCTGTTTGAATGACACGCTGGAACATGCCCAGATCAATATTCTGCCGTGCCAGTTCATCACGATTGGGAGTAATTTCCAGATATTTTCCACCAATCACGCGATCCGCAAATGCAGAGCGTGTGCCGGTCACATCTTTTACTGCCGCTTCAATATCCAGTGCAATGCGGCTTATCTCATTCAAATCTGCGCCCGATATTTTAATGCCGACCGGTGTGCGAATCCCGGTGGAAATCATATCCATACGGATTTTAATCGGATACCCCCAGCTATTGACCACACCGGGGAGCTTCACACGTTTATCAAGGTCTTTGATCAGTTCCTCGACCGTTAGCCCGTCACGCCACTCATCCTTGGGCTTGAGCCGTATCCAAGTTTCGATCATCGAAATAGGAGCCGGGTCGGTGGCGGTATCGGCTCGGCCCACCTTGCCAAATACATGATGCACCTCCGGTACGGTTTTTATTAAACGGTTCGTCTGTGCCAATATTTCTTTGGCCTTGGTGATAGAAACGCCGGGCAAGGTGGTGGGCATATAAAGTAATTCACCCTCATAGAGCGCTGGCATAAACTCCGAGCCGGTGCGCCAGAGAGGAACGGACATGCTGACCACCAGAATACCGGCAATAATAACGACCAGCCATTTGCGTGCCAGGGCCAGCTTGAGTAACGGATGGTATACGGACACCAGCCAGCGATTGACCGGGTTTTCTTCCTCTTTGCGAATACGACCGCGTATGAGCCATAGCATCAGCACCGGCACGACCGTTACCGACAAGATGGAAGCAAAGCCCATGGCATAGGTCTTGGTGAATGCTAAAGGCGAGAATAGACGGAACGATTGCCCGGTTAAGGCAAATACCGGCAGGAATGACACGGTGATAATTAGCAGCGAGAAAAATAGCCCTGGGCCGACTTCTTTGGCGGAAAGCAGGATGGCTTCACGTCTTTCTTCCCACGGGGCATCCTTGGCCATCACCGATAGTTTTCGGTGGGCATTTTCCACCATCACAATCGAGGCATCGACCATCGCACCGATGGCAATGGCAATGCCTCCCAGCGACATAATGTTAGCGGTGATGCCTTGCGCGGACATCACAATGAATGCTGCCAACACCCCAAGTGGCAGGGTGATGATGGCCACCAGTGCAGATCTGGCATGGAGCAGGAAGATAATGCTGATCAGCGCGACTACGATACCTTCCTTAATCAGAGTTCTGGTCAAATTATCTACGGCACCTTCAATCAATGGTGCGCGGTCATAGACCGTTTCAATCTCCACACCTTCAGGCAGGCCGGGTTTTAATTCCTCCAGTTTTTCTTTCACACCCTCAATCACGGTGAGAGCATTTTCACCGGAGCGCATGACGACCACACCGCCAACGACTTCACCTTCACCATCCAATTCTACCACGCCACGGCGCAACTCCGGGCCTTCAATCACTCTGGCAACATCCGATAATATGACAGGCGTACCGCTTTTTGCGTACACCACCACTTTCTTCAGTTCTTCCAGATTAGTGATGTAACCTTTGGAGCGGATCATCAGCTCCATTTCACCTTTCTCAATAACGCGGCCACCCACTTCTTTACTGGCGGCACTGACAGCGGCGGTAATACGATGCAGCGGCACGTCATAGGCACGCAGGCGATTGGGATCGACCAGCACCTGATACTCTTTGACAAAGCCACCCACGCTGGCGACTTCCGATACACCTTCGACTGTGGCCAGTTCAAATTTCAAAAACCAATCCTGCAACGTGCGAAGATAGGCCAGGTCATGATTGCCGGTTCGGTCAACTACCGCATATTGATATACCCAGCCCACACCGGTTGCATCCGGGCCAATTTGTGGCACGGCATTATCCGGCAAATCTCCCTGGATTTTGGATAAGGCTTCAATCACCCGGCTTCGCGCCCAATATTGATCCACATCATCTTGGAAAATGATATAGACGAAGGACGTGCCAAACATTGAAAAGCCACGCACATCCTTGGTTTTTGGTAATCCTAACATGGTGGTGGATAAGGGATAGGTCACCAGATCTTCAACAATCTGCGGTGATTGGCCGGGGAAATCGGTGCGGATAATCACTTGCGTATCGGACAGATCAGGTATCGCATCGAGCGGAGTATTTTTGACCGCGATCCAGCCTGCCAGCAATAATGCTATCATTCCTACCACGACCAGCAGTTGGTTGTTCACCGACCATTCGATGATTTTAGCAACTCCTGATTTGGTTGGATCGTGGCTTAAGTGATGATTAGTGTCCTGCATGCGCACCTCCCGCCGGTGCAGTAACCGTAGGGGCTTCGGCATCTACTTTGTCTGGCAATTCCACTTCCACCGCATGACCGCTGCCATAAGGATTAGTCATGTCACCTTTAAGTTGTAGCCAGTGATTGCCGGTGCCATGATCCAGGTAGAGCTTGATGCCTTTGTCTTTGTAGTATTTCGGTTTACCCTCCATGATCCACGGCTTGAGTGCGGTTACCAGCTGGGCAAGTGCCTGTTGCTGCGTTTCTTCCGTGATGGCTTCATTGGCTGCCATCAGTGCCTTTTCTGCATCCTGCAAAATAAATTGCAATTTGGTGCCACGGAATTTAGGCATGAGATGATCATTGAGTTTCAACGCTGGCATTAACATAGCGGTATCGATCTCCGCATCAGTTGTTTGCACTTCATGGAGATAGAGTGCAGCATCAATCAGGTGGTCAATCATCGCCTGTTGGTCTTTATTGACTTCCAGTAATGACAGTGGGGTTTGCACCTTCTGCAATTTGCGGAAAGATTCACGTAAGCTGCTTTCCGAATCAATCAGAAACTGGCTGCTGACCACCACTTCTTCGCCATTCTCAATACCATATTTAATCTCGGTACGACCACGGCTTGAAACGCCGGTTTGTACTAGCTGTGATTGGAATCTACCCGCGCCAAGTGCCATGACCACAAAATCACCCTCAGCACTTTTTAAGATAGCCTCGGATGGTACGCTTAAGCGTTTATCAATATTGGTTTCAAATATCACATCGGCATAAGCACCGGGGCGCAATGTGCCATTGGGATTATCCATCACCAGGCGCACTTGACCGGTGCGACTATCGGCATCAATGGTGGGATGGATATAGTCGATACGTGCCGTGCGTTCAATATTACCAAGATTCGGAAAACTGACCGTGGCTTTGCCATCTTTTTTTATAAACTGTAAATCCTTTTCCGCCACGCTGACATCAATCCACACAGAGCTATAATCCTGAATGGTGGCAATTTGCATGCCGGGTTTTACATAGCTGCCCTGGTTGACCATGAGATGACTAACGATCCCATCAATCTCAGCATAAAAAGGAAGATTTTCCAGCTTTTGGCGTTTGGCTTTAATCTGTTCAATGGTTTTGTTGCCAGCACCCAGTGATTTGAGGCGTTTGGCACTGGAGTTAATGCGCCCCTGAATGCCGGTGGCAAGGGCAGCGATATAATCCTGCTGGGCAGAGATCAAATCCGGGCTATAGAGGGTAAAAAGCAATTCGCCTTTTTTTACTTCATCGCCAACCGCCGTGATTCTTAATTCCTCAACCCAACCGGCAACACGTCCGGAAATAGCATGAGTATTGCGCACGTTCTCTGCGACCAGACCATAGCTTCTGACATCTCTGCCAAAGGTTGCCATGGTTGCTTTCTCGGTGCGTACACCGATATTTTGAATAGTTTCGGGACTAATCGTTACCGCTTTACGTGCATCTCCATCATGACCGCTGTGATCTTCCTCTACCGCGTCTCCACCTTCCATTGGCACTAAATCCATACCACAAATGGGGCAGCTTCCAGCTTCCGTGGCTATGTAGTGTGGGTGCATTGGGCAGGTATATTTCGTGCCTTCAGCCCATGCAGAGCCGGTTGCAAATAGCAAAACGACCAGTAATAGTTTAATGGGTTTCATTTTGCTCTCCTATGATATGGCTATTAAATTCGGCAGCAAGCCGAATGTGTCGGCTGCGCTGGCTGGCTAATTGCGAGGCAATGGTTAGCTCATCAATTTGAGCATCCAGCGTGGTTTCCAGTGTGGCATTACCCGCTTCATAATTACGTTTTGCCGCCTTTACCATTTCACGTAAGGCGGCTTTTTTCTCCTGCAGCAACTTGATGTTATCAAGGGCAATATCACGCTCGGCCTTAAGCGTTGCCATACGTTTGATCCATTCACGCTTGGTGTCATCATAGGCAAATTCGGCGCTGCGCTTGCCTGCCTCTGCCGCACGCAATTTGGGCTTCTGGTTAGATTCATACCAAAGTGGGATGGAAATAGTGGCCTGTACGCTAAACCAATCATCTCCACGGAAATTGCTACCATCCTCACGCTGTTTATAGATGGCTTGCACCCCGTAATTAGGGTTGAAGGAAGCATCGGCGGCATCCACATCTTTGTCAGCTACTTCTATATTTTCGGCAGCAATACGCACAGGATAGAGTGCATCTCCCTCGCGCTTCCATGTGATTTCCGGCACGGATGGTAATGGAGTGGCAGGCACTTCACCTACCAGGCGTATTAATTCCTGCTCAATAGCCACACGCTCGGCTTTTAAATCATTGAGACGTTGTTCCACTTCGGTGCGCTCGACATCAATTTCAGAGAAGCGCCCATAGACCGCGTTGCCTGCCTCTAACTGGCCTTTCAAATCTTCTTCCATCGAGCGATAAAAGGCCAGCTGCTGGGTAGCAAGTTTTTCCAGCGTTTTTACCTTGTCCAACTCGGTCAACTGGCTGATCAGGATAGCTTCCAGCCGTTTTTTGGTATAGTTGGCTAATAATTTCTGGCGCTCGGAGAGTCGTTCCTGTTTTTCAGATTTTGCCGTGCGTAAATCGTAGCTGGGAATTTGCTGCTTGAAGCCGAATACCTTGGAGGTGGGAAGAAAACGGTCAAATGCCGGATCATTTACCGGCATATTATCCACGCCAATAATCAGCTGCGGATCAGGCAGACCCATTTCGCCATCAGATAATTCTTTAAGTTGGCTGCTTTGCTCTAATATCTGAGTGACCTGGGGGTGCTCGGCCAATCGTTTCACATAGTCATCAAAGGTTTCTGCACGCGCTGTGGTAGCAGAAAACAGAACAAAAACCGTCAAAATAAGAGATCGCATAGCTATATCTTTCCTCGTATTGTTCCCGCTAATACGAAGAGAATGGCCTTATCCCTCAAAATAAATCAGAAAATGTTAAAACATCAGGCGAAGGCCGATGCTGGCGATAAAATCATCATTATCTTCGCCATTTTTCTTGGCAATAGAGGAGGTTTCACCAAATTTGCGTTCATAGCGTAAATCCACATATGGAGCGAATTTACGGGTAATCTCATAGCGCGTTTGCAAACCGAATTCCGCATTGGCCAGACCAGCTCCCACTTCCTGATCAGCTACATCCTGCGCATAGAGGTTAGCTTCCACATAAGGCTGAATGATTAGGCGCTGGGTGATGAGGAAATCATTTTCCTGACGAATACGAGCGCTGACATCACCTTCATCGCTCACGAATAAATGCGCCTCGGTTTCAAAGAAATAAGGTGCAAGCCCTTCAACACCGAGTGCCAAATAGCTGGTGGATTCGGGTTGAGTGTCATGGCGGATACCAATTTGAGCATCCCAGAAAGTAGCAACATTGCGGCTATATAATGCCCAAAACTCAGCTTGCTCTGTGTTACCATCTGCCACTTCACCTTCGCTTTTTAGCCAGAGCTTATTGACATCGCCACCAATCCAGCCATCAAAGTCCCAGCTGGCGATAGGATCATCCTGTCCGGCACCGACATCGGCTTCTAACCTAAATGCATGGAATATCTGGCCGCCATGCTCCGCTTTGTGAGATTCGACCTCGGAGGCTAATGCAGGTTGCAGGGTGGTAAGTGCTAGAAATGTAGTGAGAGCATAGGTTTTAATGCACATGATTATGTTCTCCTTCCATTTCTGTCTTTGTTTTCATCGGCTGCATCGAGGTAGGAACATCTGCCGTATCGAGTTTGGCTACGATTACCTTATTCATCATGCCTGCCATCATGTGATAGAGCAGATGGCAATGGAACGCCCATTCTCCTGCTTCGTCAGCGGTGAGCAACACGGAATAGGATTCACCGGGCGGTACGATGACGGTATGTTTGTTAGGCAATTTCTCGGCTGGCTGTCCATTTTCCAATTGCACGAACATACCATGCAGATGCATCGGATGCGCCATCATGGTATCGTTGATGAAGTTGAGCCGTACACGCTCTCCAAATTTTAGATTGATTGGGCCTGCATCGGAGTATTTCTTGCCGTTGATCGTCCAGATATAACGCTCCATATTACCGCCCAGCCGCACTTCAATTTCTCGCTGTGGCGCACGGACATCTTTTTGAATGCCAAGATAGCGTAAATCCGCATAGCTTAGAGCTTTATCACCTTTCGGTGTTCCGGCTTTTGCCCAGCCGCTTTTTTCTGACATTTCCGCCATACTCATTTTGCCGCCCATATTATGCCCCATGGCAGCGTGATCCATCTTGGAATGATCCATGCCTTCCATATCACCTGACATATTCATTTTACTGTGATCCATGCCCATATCGGCCATGGTCAGTAATGCGCGTGGGCGCGGCTTTGGTATCTCAGCTTTCATGCCTTCGCGGGGGGCAAGTGTGCCGATGGCAAATCCAGTGCGATCAATCGGTTCGGCGGCAATAGTATAGGCTTTATTTTCTTTCGGGGTGACAATCACATCATAG
>Ga0066640_10002739_pt1 | contig 10557 bp, 6 predicted proteins | sample CryGeyCG2114_020_2_FD_59505 | JGI IMG/M metagenome (GOLD analysis project Ga0066640, IMG submission 59505) | Groundwater microbial communities from aquifer - Crystal Geyser CG11_big_fil_rev_8/21/14_0.20 | ecosystem: Environmental > Aquatic > Deep subsurface > Groundwater | place: USA: Utah... | reverse complement strand
ATGAGAAGTTTGTCTTTGATGTGCAAATAGAAGATATCATAGATGAAGAAAATGAAGAAATGACTGGCTACAAGATTATTTTTATCAACTATGAAGAGTCCAAAGAGAGTAAGAAACAAAAAGAATCCAAAATCATTGAAACATTGGCATCAAAACACATAGAATACACCCATCCAGCAGTGAAAAAATCCATTGATGAATTTTTGAAAAAACGAGGCAGAGATTATTTTATTCACAAAAGACTCAAAGCATTTCTTACTGAAGAGCTAGAACGATACTTTTTCCAAATGCTCAAAACAGATATACAAGCCAAAACTGACATCCTCAATATCCAAGCTTCGATAGAAGAAATCAAAGCAAAGTATCATGATGATCCTGATGTGATAGACTTCAAAATATGACAGCTCATGAAAGAATCTCAGTGAGATACAAAATTGAGTCTCTATGAAACAGCTTATTTATGGATACTCAATTTTATCAACATCCTTGCGGATTTGGAAGAATTTAAAGCAAGGTTATGGAATAAAAAAAGAAAAGTGATCAAGCAGGAGTATTGTATTACGGTGTGAAAAATAATTGAGTATGGAAACCTCATACCAAGAAAAAATGATATGCTAAAAGAAATATTAAATAATGCAGATCAGATCAAAGAACGAGAGGAGCTATTACAAGCAGGACATAAATATTTGAATAAAATTACTCTCGAGGGGATCAAAGCAGAGCTGGAATCATGATTCATCAATATGGCTATCAATATGGTGGTAGATACGAAACATTTTGATAAATCTAGTAAATTATATCAGACGCTCCATGAACGAGGGCAACAGAAATTGTATGAAGAATGAGCGAAACTTAATGGCCTTCTTATTAAATCTGAAAATTATCAAGGGCTGAATTTATTGCTTGATGACTACAGAAATCAAATACAATGAGTTTATATAGATCCACCATTTAACCTCTGAGAAAATGGAGATTTTCTTTATAAAACTGATTATTTGGATGGAAGTCGAGCAACATTAGTTAGTGATAGATTTATTTTATCTAAAGATTTATTAAGTAATAAATGAAGTATATATGCTAGATGTGACTATCATTGAAGTCATATACTTAAACCCACTATGTGAAATATATTTGGATCAGATTTATATAAATCTGAAATTATTTTAAGAAAAGCAAATAGTCAGTGAGTCCTAAACTGATTCAATACATCTACAGAAAGTTTATTCTTCTTTTCAAAAACGACAGAATCATTTTTTGAGCCAGTCTTAAAAGAAAGATGAAGAGAAGTAAAGCGAGTAAATTGTTTATCTCCAAAAGAAAACAAAAGCAAAAACACTATCGAAGTATCTGGCAAAACATATGTTTGTCCTGCATGACAACATCGAAGATTTTCTCAAAAAAAATGGATTTACTAGAATCACGTTGAAGAATAAGGATAAATGAGAATACTAATATACCACAATATTTGGAATCTGATGAGGTTGCACTAGACTCCAATCGGACAGATTTGCAGTGATATTCATTTTCTACATGATTTCCTACGGAGAATGCCGAAGGTATTCTCTATAGAGTTATAAAATCGATCTCCTACAAAAATCATATAATCTTAGATTACTTCATGTGAAGTGCAACTTCTCAGGCGGTCGCTCAAAAACTTGGTAGAAAACGGATGGGTATTGAAATATGAAATCAATTTGAAAAGTATGATATCCCTAGACTTAAATGAGTTCTTGCATGAGAAGGAAAAGGCATATCAAAAGAAAAAGATGTAACATACACATGATGATGATATTTCTCTTATCTCTATCTCAATCAATACGAAGATCGATTTAAAGTGTGATGATACCTCGATATCATAGAAGGTGAGATGAATCAATTGGGGAACACAGATATAAAAACTATATGAGATATCAAACAACTTCTTTTCCCACTCTCCCAACTCAAAGACAAAATTTATAGACTAGATGATGAAATCATCTGATAGCTTTTATTTTGTAAGATAATCATGATGTCTCTGTTTGATACTATCAAACATATCAACGACTACGGACAAGAATTTCGAAAAGCTCGTCAACTTGCTAAGATCTTGGATTATCGCGATTTTGGTAATTTTGAAAATGTGATTAAAAAAGCAAAGATGACCTGCAAAACTTCATGACAGTCGATCAAAGACCACTTCGGTGACATCACCGAGATGGTAGAAATTTGATCATGAACCAGTAGATCCTTCCCCAGTTATCAACTTTCTCGCTATGCCTGCTACCTGATAGCTATGGAAGCGGACGGTAGCAAATCAGAAGTGTGATTGGCAAAAACATATTTTGCTATTCAAACAAGAAAACAAGAAGTACATGAAAAATATTTGGAGGACCAAAAGAGAGTGTTTTTGAGAGGGCAAGTGACGGAACACAATAAAACTCTTGCAAAAACAGCAAAAGAGAAAGGTGTAGTCAACTTTGCAAATTTTGTCGATTATGGTTATTTGTGACTGTATGGTATGAGAAACAAAGCAATACTCAAAACCAAGTGATTAGCCCCCAAAACATCTTTGATGGATCACGTAGGAAGCGAAGAATTGGCAGCCAACCTTTTCCGTGCCACTCAAGCTGAAGCCAAGATCAAAAGGGAGTGAATCTCATGACAAACCCAAGCTCAAAAAACACATTTGGAGGTGGGTAAAGAAGTCAGAGATACCATCAAGAAAATCTGAGGGACGATGCCAGAAAACCTACCTGCAACAGATCATATCAAGGAAGCAAAGAAAAGAATTTCATCTCAGCAGAAAAAGTTAAAAAAGAAGAAAAACAAACGATAGGCATTTTTCACTTCTTATTTGAAATGTATGTCACAAATAGATCAAAAATATTTCTGAGAGAGCATCTTGTATACTTATATTCTTCACCATGTGATCAATTATGAGAAATTGCAGGAATTCCGTAGAGATTATCTCAAATGATTGGCAAGTAATGAACTGGATCAATCATATGAGACAGTGAATAAATTCAAAGATAATCTCAATCATTATCTCTTGGAAGAATATCAGGACATCAATACATCAGATTTTGTCAGTATTTTGGATCAACTAGAAACATACTACCAAGAGATTATGCCAGATGAATTTCATAGTTTTAGATGGTATCAGTATAGTAGCTTATTTTTTTCCTATATTTTCTTTGTCTTGCATCAAGACAAAGATTTCAAAGAAAAATACCTCCAGTATATAGATCAAGAAGTACTGGTAAAAGGTGGAGAAATACATGTAGATTCTCTTGTGGAGTTTAGCTTCAATAGACTTGGGTATTGGATGGCGACATGATGTGGGAAGACATTGCTCATGTATGCAGTGATGTATATGTATTGCAAACTCTTTTCCCCTGATACCAAAACATTATATGTGATAGTTCCTAGTGATGAATTGAGGAAACAACACAAAGAATTCATCAAACAATTTGCTCAGTCATGATTAGCTCCTATCAAAGATGGTGTGATTGTAGAATTTAGTAATATATCATTGTTTGGCGATTATGAAGTGTCAGGAAAACTGACAACTATAGCTGGTATTCAATGAGCACAATTGAGTTCAGATTCAGTCTTACTAATGGACGAAGCGCACAAAGGAGCTAGTAATGAAGCAGGAGCGATAGAATCACTTAAAAATCAATATATTTTACAAAACAATACAATGCTTTTTGAATTCTCTGCAACATTTCAAGAAGCTTTTAAAGCAGAAAGTAATATAAATTCAAAGGAAAATATTTTCGATTACTACCACTTTTCATCACTGTATAAATATAACCTTTTTGATTTTAATGCTGATGGTTTTGGAAAAGATTATCTCGTCCAGGCAGTCAAAAAAACAACTGAAGATGAGGTGACTGACAAAAGAAGACTTGTCTGTAGTGCATTAATCAACTTTGCTTTACAGCTAAGATGATTTGAATATACACAAAGTTGAGCAGAAAGGAAACATTATGTCAAAAAAAATACCTATTTGGAAAGAGTACATGATTGATTGAGGTTATATAAACCAATGTTTCTCTGACTATCATGGAAACTTGATAGTGATCCAAAAAACAAAGAAGGAAAAGAGAGCGAGACGACACTCACTGCAATCTTGAGAAATGTTGCATACATATTTACTCATCTAGATGAGTTTCAGGAGCAAATGGTATGATCTCAAATTGAAGTATCAGAATTTTATCACTTATTGACGAGTCTAGATTATTCTCCTGGAGCTAGTATATGATTGCAGATATGGTACGATAAACAAAACGATGAAATTAAACTATGGTTAGGGAAATCAATTATGCTAATCAATACCTGACAAAATGCAAAAATAGCAGAAAGACTTAAAGATGATCCTCAGCTTTCCACAGCGTTTTCCTATCAAGATTTATTACAATCAAAAAGATTATTCCATGAGGTAGATAAAAATGAAGACATTCTATTCTTATTTTGATCAAAGAAATTTATTGAATGATGGGATAGTAAAAGACCTTCCACAATATTATTGTTCAAAATGTGAGGTTCATCCACTGTTATTGCTACACAAATATTGGGGAGATGATTGAGGTTGTATGGAATCAATGGAGATGGCTATAGACATCTCAATTACCCAACAAAGCATTCACCAAGTAGCAAACTCAAACCATTGGAACAGATTTGCCTGTTTAGATATGATATCGACGAGTTTGAAAAATTCATAGAAGCATTGGCAGGAGATGACTACAGAGTAGCTGTTATCAAGAAAAGAGAGTATGCAAGTACTTTTAGACAATATTTAGGAGAAAATAATATTACTCCGGCAGATGACACTAAGGTCGTTGCTCTTTTCAAAAATAATTTTCCTCTTTTGGAGGAGATTCTTGAACAATGAGAGGAAGAGAATATACAAGCAGAAGAATTAATTATAGAGAAGATAGCTGGGAAACTCCATTTTATCTATGAAGATAGAGAAGAAAATATCAGAAAAACTTTGTGAGTATTCCAATGACAATATAAAATACTGTCTGAGGTAACGAGAAAAAAATTAGAAGGAGGAATTGTAGAAACTGATCAGGTAGTGACAAGAGATATCTATAATAAAACATACAATGAAGTGCTTTGATCGGAAAATATCTTTGCATTAACTACAAAAATAATTCATTCACTACAAGTGATCAAAATCAAACCAGAAGATTTTCAAATTGTAGTAGATCATATTTGAGCAATGATTATTCAAACTGATAGATTTTCAAAAGCATGAGATAGTCCTGAGCATATGTTTGATATATATTCACATCAAATGATTATTTGGTTTTTTGTAGAACACCTAGAACAGCTTTTCAGCGTCATTGAGAGAAGAGTCGTAAACTATAAGTTCAGATCCGTCAATACTACTATAAAATACCTAGAAATAAAACATTTAATAGATGATCTAAGATTAGAGTTCACACTCAAAAAAAAGGAAGATAAAGAGACGATACAATTATTTTTTTGAGATTCAGCAAAATTTACTATCGAGAAAATTTTTGAAGACCTCAACACAGCACAACAAGATCTTATCAAAAATATGTTTATGCAAAAAAATTATGACTTACATCTATATGAAAGATTGTATTATTTGGGTACAAGAAATAAAATATATCTACATGATATAGATGATAATAATAGATTTTTCCGTGATTTAAATATTGCACCAAGAGACATTGAAATAAATAAAAACGAAGAACAAAAAATAGAAAATATCCTCGAAAGAATCAGGAACAACAAAGTAGTATCAGACAAATATACTGTTTTCTATTTGAGGAATCTTGTAGGTAAAAAAAAATGAATAGCATTGAGTTATGAGAATGTAGACGGAGAATATGCTCACTTTTATTCAGATTTTTTATTCTGGTTTATCAATAAGTCAAATACTACCGACATTACGGTCGTCTATCTTGAGCCAAAATGAGATGGTATAGATAAAAATTGGGAAAAAAAGCAGGAAAAGCTAGCAGAGATCACTTCAATTGATGTACCAAGTGAGATTAACATTTTGTTTGGAAATAAAATCATCTGAACTAAAACATATAGTTGAGTGAAAGTATTGGGAGTGATGCAGATGGAGTTTTAAATATTATTTTGAGAAGTATGGATACCATTATTATTGTTTGAATTGTTGTTATTATTGCCATTCAAATATTTAGTCTGATTAAGAGCAAAAATTCTGATTGATTCAATACATTGAGAGTTTCTCTCAAAGATGATTTACATACATTCAAAGATGAGATAAGCGAAAGGATAAACGATAAATTCGAAAAACTTTTTAAAGAAAATAAAGAGAATGAAACGACTTTAAGGACCAGCATTGAGACTACAGTTTCAAAATTTCTCAAAGATGCATTAGAGAAAATAGCTATGACCTTAGATTCCATGAAATTATCTCTCTCACAAAAATTTGATGATCTCAATACCACGACAAAAAATCAGCTTGATAGTATTTCAAAAAGAGTCGACGAAAGATTGGAGAGTGGATTCAAAAAAACTGAAGAGACCTTCAAAAATCTTCTTGAAAAGATGGTGAAGATTGATGAAGCACAAAAAAATCTTGATAAAATATCAGTAGAAATAACACAGCTACAAAATGTCCTGAGTAACAACAAAACAAGATGAATATTCGGAGAAATACAACTTGAACACATCATGAGTAAAGTATTTGGAGAATCTTCAGGATTATATGAAACACAATATAAAATGAAGGACGGTACTTTGGCAGATTTTGTTGTAAAAACAGAGCAAGGATTAATACCTATAGATGCTAAGTTTTCTCTCAGCTATTATGAAAGAATGTACAATGAAGAACTTTCGGAAGAAGAAAGAAAGCAAGCGAAAAAGGATTTCAAAACAGCACTAAAAAGACAAATAGATGAAACAACAAAATATATCCAACCAATAGACACAATAGAAAGTGCCTTTATGTTTGTACCTGCTGAAGCTATCTTTGCAGAGGTATATGCATACCATAGAGATGTCATCGAATATGGTTATACCAAAGGCATCAATATCGTGTGACCGGCAACTATTATGGCTATGCTCTCTATCATATTTTTGAGTATAAAATCGCAAGAAACACAGAAAAATGCCATACAAATAAAATGATATCTCAAATGATTGTGAGATGAATTCAAGAGGTTTAGAGGAAGGTGGGATGATTTTACGAAGCACTACGAGAAGGTGACTCAAGACCTTGGGAAAATTGATACGACGGCAAAAAAGATTATCAATAAGTTCGATTGAATACAAGAATTGAGATTTGAAGAAATAGAGGCATTGCCAAATCATAGTGAGGATATTAGATAGGTGAACTATGCCATTTGTCTCAAGCATCTATCTCCTCTACCACTACACCCACTTATTTCATAAAACAACCTATGCTTCCAAGCAGATATATCACAAAATCTCTCTACTACTCATCATCCATACCCTTCATTTTCCCACTTCTTGTTTTGACGATATCTTGTGCGACATTGCTGGGGACTTGTTCATAACTTGCAAATTGCATACTATAAATTGCTCTTCATTGGGTAGCAGATCTCAAGCTCGTTGCATAACCAAACATCTCAGAAAGAGGAACTTTGGCCAAAATAACAGTTGCATTGCCTCTTTGATCCTGTCATTGGATCATACCACGCCTAGAACTCAAATCACCCATCACTTCACCGACATAATCTTCGGGAGTGACCACTTCGACATCCATAATCGGCTCCAACAGCACTCCACCAGCCTTGCTAAATGCATCTTTGAATGCTCTATAAGTAGCGATTTTGAAGGCAACCTCTGACGAATCAACATCATGATAACTACCATCATACACAGCAACTTTGACTCAAATGATAGGATATCATGCGATGATACCTTGTTTCATCGTCTCTTTGGAACCTTTTTCAATCGCAGGGATAAACTCTCTGGGGATAGCACCACCCTTGATCTCATCGACAAATTCAAAGTTTTTGACAACATTGTTTTCATCCACTTGACCACGAATATTTTCAATCCTGATCAATGCATGTCCATATTGACCTCTTCATCAGGTTTGTCTTTTGAAAACACCTTCACCCAAAGCAGTTTTGGTGATAGCTTCTCTATATGCTACCTGTGGCTTGCCTGTGGTGACTTCCACCTTATGTTCTCTTTTGAGTCTATCAACAATGATTTCCAAATGTAATTCACCCATACCTGCGATGATAGTTTGACCCGATTCTTCATCACTGTGTGCACGGAAAGAAGGATCTTCACGCATCAATTTATTCAAAGCAAGTCACAATCTTTCTTGATCATTTTTACTATTGGGTTCGATAGAGATAGAGATCACAGGATCGGGGAAGTCCATGCTTTCAAGTAAGATAGGTTGTTTGATATCACACAAAGTGTGTCCTGTCGAACTGTCTTTCAATCACAAAAAAGCACAAATATGTCCTGCACTGATTTCAGATATTTCTTCTCTTTTGTTGCTATGCATCAGCAACAATCTTCCTACTCTTTCTTTTTGTCCCGTGACAGGATTGAGTAGTTGGTCACCAGATTTGATCGTGCCAGAATACACTCTCACAAAGGTCAAAGTACCCACATATGGGTCAGTCATGATCTTGAACGCCAATGCAGAGACAGGAGCATTTTCATCAGCATCTCTATGGAGATGTTTTGTATTATCATCAATATCCACACCATTGATTCCTCCAATATCCAAGGGAGAGGGGAGGAAGTCCACGACAGCATCCAACATCAATTGGACACCAGCATTTTTCAATGCACTACCAACCAAGATAGGATAGATCTGAGAAGTGACAACACCTTTTCTGATAGCTTTTTTCAAAAGCTCAACTGGGATATCTTCTCCTTCCAAAAATTTATGTGCCAATTCATCATCAAACAAAGACGCAGTGTCCAAGAGTATCTCTCTTCTCTCTTCTGCATCAGCCTTCAATATCTCAGGTATCTCATGAGTGACTTGTTTTTCACCATTTTCACCTTCAAAGGTATAGTATTTCATATCAATCAAATCGATGATCCCTTTGAATTCGCTGGATTCTCCACAAGGGAATTGTATTGCCACTCACTTGTCCGATAGTCTCGATTTGATAGTCCTGACACACATATCAAAATCAGCTCCGATTTTGTCTATTTTGTTGATGAAGCACATTCTCGGTACATGATATTTGTCAGCCTGTCTCCAGACTGTTTCAGTCTGAGGTTGGACACCATCAGAAGAGGAAAACACAACCACCGCACCATCCAAGACCTTGAGCGATCTTTCAACTTCAATAGTGAAATCCACGTGTCAAGGAGTATCAATGATATTGATATGATGATCCTTCCAAAAACAAGTCGTCGCCGCAGAAGTGATCGTGATGCCTCTTTCTTGTTCTTGTATCATCCAATCCATCTCCGCTTCGCCATCATGGACCTCACCTATCTTATGCTTTTTACCAGTATAATACAGAATTCTTTCGGTCGCAGTCGTCTTACCAGCATCAATATGTGCGATAATACCAACATTTCTCACATCCTTCAAAGATTTTTTCGCAGGCATCAAAACAATTGAGAAAATTTAAAAAATCTGACGTAGCCACGTCAACGGGTATACAAAAACTAATGATTTTGATGATGGATACAAGTGATTTGTGTCGAACACATTATCAATATAATTTCCATACCCTCTGAACTAAGAGAACAATCTGAGATTATAAACTCTCTTCCAATCAGACTTATTAATTATCTACTTCAGCGACAAATAACTCAAGTTCAAAGTTCCATTTTTTAATCGAGTCGGCTGTGAGATAGGGAGGAATATTTTTTAGTATCAATGGGCTAGTTTCATCAATAATGTATCCAAAAAAAATAGGTATTTTTTCATCAAAACCATTCAATAATTGATTGCGGAGACTGCGATATAATTCATCAATGAGTGTATCTATGATCTGTGAATTCTCTTTTAAATCTTTGTTTTCTAATTTATTTGAATATTGCCTTGATATACCAAGTAGTATAGGATTTTTCATATGCTTTTCTTTGAAATATTGTCGTATAGAGGGATATAATCATTTCCTCACTATGTCATTCAGCTTAGTTTCCAATGCTCTCTCAATATCTCTCTCCACATCACATGAAGAATTTTCTAGTATTATCTTGCTATAATAACAATTGACTATATATCTTTGGACAAGCCTAATACTTTCATGTGCAAAGAAGTTCGCCAATCAATTTACCACAAACTGTCAAACTGAAACTTCTTCAAACATCCTATTCAATCATGAACTATCATTTGTTTCAAACGCAATTTTAATTTCATTTTTCAACCGTTCACATCACGGAATTCTTTCAATTCCGAGGAGATAATTAAATGAATTGAGATCAAATATACTCATATCTAAAATGATTTTAAACAAAGAAAGACTAACAAAATATAGAAATACAGGTAGTTGTCAATATAATTATTTAATCTTAAAATTCCTCGACCCTTGGGTCGGGGTTGTTGTCTGGGTGGAAATAAATAGAAAGGTAGGGGTTTAGTCTTTGCCTGAATATTATGAATGA
>Ga0066640_10002734_pt1 | contig 10569 bp, 13 predicted proteins | sample CryGeyCG2114_020_2_FD_59505 | JGI IMG/M metagenome (GOLD analysis project Ga0066640, IMG submission 59505) | Groundwater microbial communities from aquifer - Crystal Geyser CG11_big_fil_rev_8/21/14_0.20 | ecosystem: Environmental > Aquatic > Deep subsurface > Groundwater | place: USA: Utah... | reverse complement strand
TTGACCCGATTTCCGCGGTGATAGCCGCGCCGATACGCCCGGCTAAAACCAACGCGGTTAAAACCGGGCCCAGCTCCCGCGTCAAGGAAACGCTGACAAGGCTGGCCACATACATGACCGCGCCCATCTGTTCCAGCTGATAGGCAGACTGCATGGCCAACACAACGCCCGTAAAAAAGTTAACAAAAAAAACAATAACGACCGAATTGACCCCCATAAAAACCATCTGGTCAAAAACGGTATGAAAATTAATGAGTTTTTTCTGGAAGTGGCCCTTGACGATCCAATAGATAGTTTCACCGAAAAGGCGGAAAAAATCCCTGCAAATGCAGGAAAATTTCTTTAAAAAGATGCCGATCTTCTCAAAAAGTTGGAACATGTCGTTCTTTCTTTTGAATCAGCCGTTTAAACCTTGAGAATTTCTTTCACCTTGGCAAGCAGGATTTCCATATTCACGGGCTTGGTCAAATGCGCGTCCGCACCGGCTTTCCGGCCGATTTCAAGGTCCTCTTCCTGGCTCCGGGAAGTCAGCAAGATGATTGGAATACTTTTATGCTTTATCTCGGTTTTAAGCAGGCTGCAAATATTAAAACCGTTGATAATCGGCATCATGACGTCGAGGATAATAAGGTCCGGCTGTTCGGTCATGGCCCTTTGCAGGCCGACATCCGCTTCCGTTGCCGTCAAAAGTTCATAACCGCTTTCGCTCAACCGGCCAGCGAGCAAGTTAATGACAACAGGATCATCATCAATAACTAATATTTTCTTATTAGTATTAATCTTATTCATAATTCAAAAATATCAACTTTTAAAGGAACAAGCAAACATTATCCCTAAAATCTTCAATTCAGGACACTCCTCCGCCTTACGGCGTCCAATTACCGTTGTCCATCTGCACTTTTTCGCCCGGCTGGGCTTTGTCACGCTGCACCTGGGCAAAAACTTTTTCAATCGTTTCCAAAGCTCCCCCCAGGTTATTCTGCTGGGCAATCGTGGAATAGATAATCCTGCGGTCCTGGTTTTCCAGAGAAACAACGCCGGCAGCCGCATCACTAAATGCCACGACATAGCCGCGGTTATTCTCCCCAACCGCCCCGCTGGCCTTAAGCCGGGAAAGCTGATCATAACGTTCACGCCGGCTTTCCAAAGCCGCTTCAACCTCAGGAGTCATCTGTTTGATATGATAGGATTCCGCCCATAGCGTCGTTGCGGATAAAACCAAAATCATCATGAAAAAAATTCGAAAAGATATATGTTTCATTTTCCCTCTCCTTTTTTATTAATAAGGTCTTCTTTGGATTTGTCGCCGCTGACAAAATCTTCGATATTGGTAGCGGTATCTTTTAGTCCGCGGACATCAATGGTGATGTGGTGTTCGATGGTGATCGGGCGGTTTGGGTCGCCTACCGCCTTGACCGTACAGCCTGAGGCCACGATACAGAGTAACCCCGCCGCTATCGTAAACGGGTTGTAAAAAATATTCACCTTCATAGATTGCCCCTTTCCTTTACAAAGATATTTTTCTTAACTGGCGCAACAGATTAAGGAGTCCGCCTTCGATGTTGATTTCAATCGTATAATTCGGCGCTAGGTTGAACTCATTGCTCAGAAGGTTTAAACGCACAATGAGTTTTTCATCACTGAGACTTTCAATTTTTAATACTGCTTTATCAAGTGAAATGAACCCGTTCCGGGTGATCAATTGCTGTAATTCTTCGCGTTGCTGTGTCCCGGCAGGAACATGCGTGACCACATCCGCCAGGACATTGGCCTGGATCATACCGCCCCGCGGCACATCAAAACCCGCATCAAACGATTGCAACTGGCCTTGATTCCCGACGATAACAGCATCCCCTTTAATTTTGCCCTCAATTTTGGAGAAAACATCAGGGTTAATCTCTCGCATCCGCCCCAAATCCGCATCAAGCACCTTCATGCGGGCGATGTAAGAAAATTCATCCGTATAATCCATCAAAACCTGTCCGGCCAGCTGCCCACCATAAAATTCGGCAAAAAAATCATACAACTCCATGTCCTGGCGCCCGGCAACAAATTTTGCCCGAACCGCATCCAGTCGGTATTCCCTGGCAACCGCCTTTTGCGCTTCAATAACCCCTTTAATATTACGATAAGCCGCGGAAATATCCAATTGTAAAGCCATATTTTCCACGTTGATTTCGGAGGAGCGGATATCTATCCCGGAAATATCCAAATGAATCTTATGCTCCGGGCTCCCAAACAGGTCCGAAGCATCCAGGCGCGCATCCCGGATCACAACATCATATTGTTCTTTTTCAAAATACACAGAAAACCGGACATTCTGCATGTCCATTCTGCTCAAAAAATGAAATTGCTGCCCTTCTATCGTAAACCCGCTGAGCCGGGCATCAGTAAGAAAAAGAATGATAATTTTAGGGATAATTTTTTCACCGGCACGGGGAGAATTCAAAAGGAAATACAACCCGGCCGAAAAAATTACCAACGCAATGAGGATTTTCTTAAACATCCATCCCCTTTCAATCTCCCGCACTTAAAGGGCGCAGGGATATTTGAACTAGACGCTGAACCTGAAAAACACGACGTCGCCGTCCTTAATTTCGTAATCTTTTCCTTCAAGCGTAACCAGGTTTTTTGCCTGCAGCTCCCTAAAAGAACCAAGCCGGTCAAGGTCAGAAAATTTGTAAACCTCGGCTCGGATAAATCCGCGCTCCATATCCGAATGGATTTTACCGGCCGCCTTCACCGCTTTTGTTCCGTGAGGAACAAGCCAGGCGCGTGTCTCCGTCGGCCCGGCTGTAAAAAAACAGTCTAACCCCAACAAATGCCGGCCAGCCTCTGCCAACCTGGCAAGGCCGGGCGTGCTGATCCCCGCCTGCTCATAGTATGCCACGCGCTCTTCCGGAACAAGCTGCATGATTTCAGCTTCCAGTTTGGTGCACAGGACGACTACTTCCGCGTTTTCTTTTTGGGCGCGCTCCCTCAATGGATTGATCAAAGCCGAGTCCACATCCCCTTCATCCGTGTTGGCAACATAAAGGATCGGCTTGGCGGTCAAAAACTGGAATTCCGAAATCTTATCAAAGGGGACATCCTGGCTCCGGGCCGAACGGCCATTATTAAATCCCTGCAGGAGCTTCTCAAGGATCTCATATTTCACCATAGCCTCTTTATCGCCGGATTTTGCCGGTTTTCTAACTCTTTCAAGAGCCTTCTCACACTGCTGCATATCCGCCAAAAGAAGTTCGGTTTCAATAATATCGGACGCGCTTAACGGATCCAGCTCCCCCAATACATTGACAACATCTTCATCATGGAAGCACCGAACAACATGCGCGATCGCATCGACAGACCGGATGTGGGCAAGAAACTTGTTGCCCAACCCTTCTCCCTGGCTGGCTCCTTTGACTAATCCTGCAATATCAACGAACCGGATTCCCGCCGGAGTGATCTTGGCGCTCTTCCATATTTCACTCAACCGGCTCATCCTTGGATCCGGAAGGGGGACAACCCCGACGTTGGGTTCAATCGTTGTAAAAGGAAAATTCTGCGCTGCGGCGGCAGCTCCGGTTAACGCATTGAATAAAGTAGATTTTCCGACATTAGGAAGGCCGACAATACCGATTTCCATAAATTCACCTTTCGAAACTGATTATTGAATATCAATGCGGCGTGAAGAAAAAGGAAGATTTTCCACTTTTCCGTTAAATTCCCAACGGGCATTGGTGTAATCCACCCGTTCACCGTCTCTTGTATCACGAAATGATACGACCATACTGCACAATCCCGTCCCCTTTTCCCCTGCCACTTCCAGGGTAAAACTGCCGACTCCCGGATCCCCCGGAGCTACCGTAACCTTATTGACGGAATTAACAGCGGGCGCCACAGAACGAATGTCGCCTATATCTTCTTTAATCCGTTGTGAGCGTCCGACATATTTTTTTGCAAATTCATAATGCTTCGCGAACTCTTTCCGAGCCCACTCGTCACGTTTCTCCAGAGATTCTGCTGCCGGAAAACTTGAACGGGGGTACATCAAAATCATCGGGAACATCACCAGGGCACTGCCGGCTACAAACAATATTATCCGACGGATAAAATTTCGAGGAGTTATGCGTTCCTGGCGGAAAGCCCGGAAAACAGCCCAATAAATAACGGCAACCGGGAATAAATATTGAACCGTCAGGAACACCAGGTTAATAATAAAATTTTCATTACCTTCAAGTTGTGGATAAAAAATCGCAACGAAAAATACCAGGATCAAAAAAGCTGCCACGGCCCCCAGGAACGCTGAGGCGGCAATCAGAATCGGAATAATCTCTTTTTCTTTTTTTGAGAAAATCCAAATAAGTGCAGAAAATATATACGTCCCTAAAACCAGCCCAAAAAACCCTCGCGCGAAGGAGAAAAAAAGCTGGGTCATCATATTTACCTTCATGTAATTCCTCGAAGGTTCTATAAATACAAAGCACAAAGCAACCAAAAATCCGCATACGGCACAAAATGCCGCAATCCAAGCCTTGCCGAAGGAATCCCACCCTTTCCATCTGAACATAATCATTTTCTCCCGGCCAAAAAATATAAGCTTCTTAAACATGCACTATTATTCCTTATCTTTTCTGATTTTGCAATGATTCCTTGGGCTATCTGGCAAAAATCCATATAAAATAAAATGGGCCTGCCTGTAAAACAGGCAGGCCCACTCACAAAATCATCATCAAAAAAATTTATAATTTATTAAGCTTTGTAACGGTTTTTTGACGGGAACCGGCAACAAGCGAAAATACTTTTTGAATTTCCTGTAAAAACTTAAGATAAGCGTCCATCGAAGAAACACTCCCCGCACTTTCGTTCCGAGCCAAACGGAAGCCTTCCCTGCGTTCAAAACAGAGGGCGTCTTCCTGAAATTCCTGTCTTTCCCGATCATTCAACATGATGAACCTTTCTTAAAATTCCTTCTAATTCTTTTTCTCTTTGAAACAGGGTAAAATATTCTTTCACGAGCTCCAGGTTAAGATCCTCGCCCTGCGCTTTGATCAGGTATTCAATATCCGCAAGATCCTGGTGGTACCGCTTAGGGTCATTGCTGCTGGACTGAACCTTCAACCCGATAATGTCTTCCGGCGTCAAAACCCTGACCGTGAATTTATTGTTTAGTATGCCACATTCCCGGGCTCTTTTCAACATATTCCGGGCATAGCTGCGATGGGCATGCAAATAGTCCACTTGCCCCAATTCCTTCATTTTTCCGACAAAATTGGAAGCATCTTCGCTCTCATGGATAAGCTCGTAACCGAATGCCCCCATAATTTCCTTCACTTTAGGCATATCTTCTTTCAACACGAGAAAATCAATATCCTGAGTCGCCCGTGTATAGCCGGCCGCATGCATGGCAAATCCCCCCATCAACGCGAATTGAATATCGTATTTATTAAAATTTTCCAAAAGATATTCCAGGACCGCAGTAAAATTCAACCCAAGCTCCTTATCATTTGATCATGGCGTGGTGGCAGCGAAAAAACCAGTGGAAGTATTATAACATTCTGAGGGGAACCGGGAGGCAAAAATTTGGGGGGTTGCGGCCCAAAGGCCGCAACCCCCATCCCCCTTCTGTACCGACTAGACTTCAGAAATAACTTTATCGAATTCCTTGATCGGCATCGCCGGAGACGTCTTGAATGAAACTCCGGTCAACTTGGTCAAACCGGCCGAAAGCGTAATGGCCTCAAACATACCGGGCAAGTCGATTAAAAGCAAAAGATCATAATCACCCATAAGGGCATAAATATTGATAATTTTCCCGTGCATCCTGGAGACGAGATGTTCGGCTTTACGGGTACGGACCGCACTGGCGTTCTTCAGTCCTTGGGCCGAATATCTTCCCAACATCATAAATGTTGCCATGAAAAGCTCCCCTTTCTTGATTAACTAATGTTGATAGCAAATTAACATTCTAAAAAATAAAAGTCAACGAAATCTAATTAATTTTTTTACTTTTCCCCACCATCGGCACAAACCGTACCGGAAGCAGCCGCTCTTCCTTCACTTTCACAGCCGTACTGGTCAGACGATACAACTCCTGCTCCGATGACCCGACCGGAATCACCATCCGTCCGCCAACCTTCAGCTGTTGAAGCAGGTTTTGAGGGATTTCCGGCGCGGCAGCCGTCACAAGAATGGCATCAAACGGCGCCTTCTCTGGCCAACCGCCATATCCATCTGAATGTTGCACAAAAATATTATTGTATCCGAGGTTTTTCAATCTTTCCCTTACATTTTCCGCCAGGGGGAAGACCGACTCCACGGTATAAACTTCCCGAACGACCTCCGCCAGCACCGCGGCCTGGTACCCGGATCCGGTCCCAATTTCCAGTACCCGGTCGCCAGCCCGCAGGCCGGCTGCTTCGGTCATAAAAGCAACAATAAATGGCTGAGAAATGGTCTGCCCATAACCGATGGGCAGGGGATGATCCGCATAAGAAGACGCTCGGATATCCTCAGGGACAAAAAGATGCCTCGGGACCGTCCGCATCGCATGCAATACCGCCGGGTCAGAAATCCCTCTGCCCATAATCTGCTTTTGAACCATTTCCATCCGCAAAGCATTATCAATATTTTCCATCATTTTGTTCCTTAATATGTTATAGTTATATTATATCAATACCCGGATAAAAATGGAAAAGACCTGCTTTTCGCGCTTCTATCAACGTAACCCATATATAACTTGACCTTTAGTTTGATCTCTTTTATAGTAATCCTTAACTAAAGCCTTCCGCCATGCGGAAGGCCTTCGGGATACCCTTATGAGCACAGAACATACCTTCCATATACCCGTTATGGGTACGGCTTTCTCCATCGATACCCCCATCAAAGTCGCAAAATACGGAATTTCATCCGTCATTTCACTGGTGGACGACAGGCTGATTGAAGACATGCGCAAGCACTACTGCAATGTCACAGGGGAGAAGTATGTCCCGATCACAAAATATGAAGACGATCACCGTGCCCGCCGAATTACCGCATACCTCGACCTGGTCGACCGTATCGTTAAAAAGCAGTTTAAAGAACTGAAGGCCTCTCCTTTTGAGCCGGGAAGCGAAATCACAAAATATTTCGAGCTGCTTCCTGAAATTTCTCCGCTAAAGAAATTGTATACAAAAATGCTGCAGGCAACCGACGCGGATGAAAAACAAAAAATCCAGGCAGAATTACGGAATGCGATCAAGCCTGGGGACATTAACGTTAATATCATGACCAAGTTGGACCGCACCAATTTTGATTCCAAAGGCAACCAGCTCTCTTCTGAATATTCCGACGCTCTGGCAGCTTTACGCGGATACGCCCAAAGCACCCTGCAGTCCGCCATTGTTTTCTCCGCGGGTATCAATCGACGATTGTACAGTTATGTTGAAAATTTCAAAGATTTTTATGCTGATGCCAAAGGATTTATTAAAAAGAAAATCATCCTTAAAGTCAGTGATTATCGTTCTTCCATTATTCAGGGAAAATTTTTCGCGAAAAAAGGATTATGGGTTTCGGAATACCGCATTGAATCGGGATTAAATTGCGGCGGGCACGCATTTGCCAGCGACGGTTATCTGATGGGCCCTATTCTCGAGGAATTCCGCACCAAAAAGAAAGAATTAGTTGCCAGCCTCCACAATATTTATAACGAAGCACTCAAACTTAAAGGGCAACTGACATTTTCAAAACCTCATGAAGCCAGAATTACCGCCCAGGGTGGGATTGGAACAGCCCGGGAGAACAAATTTCTCCTGGACCATTACCAGATCGATGGAACAGGATGGGCAACTCCTTTTCTGCTTGTCCCGGAGGTAACTAACGTCGATGAAGAAACCCTGCGGCGCCTTTCCGATGCCGGGGAAGAAGACCTGTATTTAAGCGAGGTCTCTCCCTTGGGAGTACCTTTTAATAACCTGAGAACATCCCCAAGCGACCAGGCACGCGATGAACGCGTGGAGAAAAGCCGTCCGGGCAGCGCCTGCCCCAAAGGATATCTGGTTTCCAATACCGAATTTACCGCAAAACCGATTTGTACGGCCTCACGGCAATATCAAAAATTAAAGCTGGAAGAACTGGACCAGCTAAAACTCAGCCCTGATACACATAAAAAAAGATTTCAAACGATAGTGACCAAATCTTGCCTTTGCAACGACCTGGGTGAGCCTGCCCTGATCAAAAATCAGATCGGAATGGGGGTCAAACGCTTCTCCGCTGTCTGCCCAGGCCCCAACCTGGCTTACTTCTCAAAAGTTGCGACGCTTAAGGAGATGGTGGACCATATCTACGGCCGCATCAACCTGCTTAACAAAACATACCGGCCTCATATGTTTATTAAAGAGCTAAAAATGTATATTGAATATTTCATGAAAGAAGTCAATAAATGCCTGGAGCCGACAGAAAAACAACGGGAATATCTGAATGAATTTAATAAAAATTTACTGGAAGGCATGGAGTATTACAAATCATTGTTCCCGAAAATGATTGATGAAACCTCGGATTTCCGGACACAAATGCTTCATGAATTAGAAGAGTTCAAGAGCAAGCTGGAAAGATTTGTCGCGCAGAACCAGAGCATTATATCCGGCGCCTCTCACCCTGTCCCCGCATAACAAGCTTATTTCATCTTTCATTCCCACTGAACGATAACCGGCTGAGTCCCGGGGGCAACATTCACAAATAATTTTTTCTCCCCCACGCGCACCGGAAAGATTTGTTCCGTCCCTGACTGAACGGCAAGAGCGCCCACGGGCTGATCCGGCGAGGTATCAATCACAACAGTCAGTGGATAATCAAACTCCTTAGGATCCAAAGTGCTGTTTACTGAAAAAACAATACTGCGCGCGGCAACGCGATCCCAGGAAACTTTCGATTCGTTCTTTTCCATGAAATAACGGTACACATTATTGAATGTATCCACCCAGACCTCACCTCTGCTTTGAATGTCTTTAAGATGCTCCCTTAGAAAATCCGTTGTCAACGGTTTAAAAGCCGTGGCTCCTGTTTTGAAATAACCGGCTTCCCGGGGGGCAATGGGCGACAAAGGCTCCGCCTGGATCTCATGCAATTCGGCAACAATCCATAACTTTTTCATAATTGCCAGATCAACGATCCGGCTGCCGGTTTTTATAAAAAACTGGTTCCCCCCGTAAACAGCTAAAAAAACATTCGGGTATACATTCGACAAATACGCGTGTTCCCGAATCGCAAAATGGCGCTCTGTGACTTTTTGCAGAACCCGCTTATCGGAAATATCAAACGGGAAGGCAAATGATCTCGGAGTTGCTCCCATTTTTTGTTCAATCAAATCATAACTGCCGTTAACTTCCTTTTCCAGGTCATCATCTGATACTGAGACCAGCCGAGGATGCGTCATGGAGTGGTTACCTATTTCAAAACCACGTGCCTGCGCATCCTGCCAGTCATGCCAACTCCCCCGCCACTGATCCCCCTCCTTATCCTGAATAACCCCGGGATTAATAAACATCGTCGCCCTGTACCCGTATTCTTCAAAAATCGGCATGGCTTGCGTGTAAACACTTTTAGGCCCGTCATCAAAACAAAATGTGAATGCCGCCTTTTTATCATCTTTAAACTGGGCAATATAGACACCTTTTGAAAGGAGGTCATCCTTCTCAACAAGGCTGAGGTCTGCTTTTAAATCAGCCAAAGTATAAAATATCATATCCATATTTGTGCCGTATCGCCCGGCCTGTTCCAGGACTTTTAAAGCCTCGTCATCTCTTTTCAGTCTGAAATATATCTGCGCCAGGAGCGAGTATGCTTTGGAATGATTGGGGGCAAAACCCAGCGCTTTCCAGGACAATTGTTCCGCTGCGGACAATTGTCCTTTATGGAAAAGTGTCACTGCCTGCCGCGTCGCCTCCTCTGCAAGCCGGCTACGCTGAAGAATCACTTCTTCCCCCGATTGCGTTGGCAGATCCGGCGCGGCACTTAACTGCCCGGGAGGGAATAATATTACTGTATGGACTATGGCCAGGAAGGCCCAGAAAGCTATTTTAATTTTATTGCGGCTCATATATTTCCAATCTCAATTTATTTTATCTTAGCTATTGGACAAAGCAACTATTATCGGGCTTTGCCGGGATAGAACAAAAACAGGGGGGGCTGCTTTTAAGGCAGCCCCCCCTGTTTCTTTTTGAACCGTGAACCGGCTTTATTTTTTCGTTGATTTTGTTTTCGCTGAACTATCCGTCTGCAGGCTTTCCTGATATTTCAGGTAATCCTTGCTTGGCATCAGCCCTTTTTCTTCCGCTTCCTCTTTAGTCATTTTGACAACTTCTTTATTAACCAGAAAACGGGAATTTTCATGATGGTACTTTTTGCCATGTGGAGTTGCATAAACAAACTCCGCAAAAGCTGAAGAAACCAACATCGCAGAAAAAACAACTCCCAACAACACAGCAAACAACTTTTTAATCATGACCTACTCCTCTCTTAATGTTTTAAAACACAAATCTATAGAAACGGAAAGCTCCGGTTGATGAGGAACCTTATTTCTTAAGAGAGGGGTATTTCGGGAAATACTGG
>Ga0066640_10002733_pt1 | contig 10572 bp, 13 predicted proteins | sample CryGeyCG2114_020_2_FD_59505 | JGI IMG/M metagenome (GOLD analysis project Ga0066640, IMG submission 59505) | Groundwater microbial communities from aquifer - Crystal Geyser CG11_big_fil_rev_8/21/14_0.20 | ecosystem: Environmental > Aquatic > Deep subsurface > Groundwater | place: USA: Utah... | reverse complement strand
CCTTAACCGCCACCATTGCCGCTGAGATGGGCGAGGCGGTGGTAGGCAGCGAGCACTATTTTGCGCTATTTGCTATCGGCATAGTTTTGTTTATCATAAGTTTCGCTATAAATGTGACCGCTGACCTGTTTTTACACAAGAGGCATCAATGAAAAATCCTTACAGGACACAGAAGATAGCGTTTGCATGTTTATTCCTTGCCACGCTTTTGATAGTGGTCCCGGTAGGGTTTATCGTCGTCATTATAATTCAGAAAGGGATGCCCGCTATAAACTGGCAGTTTCTTTCGGATATCCCGCGGCATGGTATGCGCGCAGGAGGCATATTCCCGGCTATTGTAGGGACCCTTTATTTAGTCACCGGGGCTATTGTCTTTGCCTTGCCCATAGGGCTTCTAGCGGCCGTATACCTGAGCGAGTATTCAAGGGACAACGCACTTACCCGCGTTATAAAGCTGGCTATAGTCAATTTAGCCGGCGTGCCGTCCGTAGTCTATGGGCTTTTCGGGCTGGCCCTCTTTGTCGTATTTTTTAAATTCGGCGCGTCAATACTGTCCGGTTCGCTTACGCTTGGGATCATGATACTTCCGGTAATCATCACGACCTCGCGTGAGGCCCTGGAGAGCGTCCCGTACTCTTTTCGAGAAGTGAGCCTGTCTTTGGGTGCAAGCAAGTGGCAGACTATAAGGCACATAGTCCTCCCCAACGCCATACCGGGGATATTGACCGGGACCATCCTGGGTTTGGGAAGGGCGGCAGGGGAAACGGCGCCGATTCTTTTTACGGTAGCGGCCTTTTATTTACCTCAATTACCGGCCTCAATATTTGATCAGGCGATGGCGTTGCCGTATCATCTTTATGTGATATCGACCCAGGTGCCGAATGTTGATGAGAAGATCCGATACGGCACAGCGCTCGTTTTATTGGCATTGGTTCTGTTTATGAATCTGGTAGCAATCATCATTCGTTATAAATTTAGAAAAATGAAAAAATGGTAAACTCCGTTAGAAATTTTAAGGAAACCCCGGCAAGAAATTATCGGAAAAATATTTCTAAAGGGGTGAAGTTCGACATAAATGACCTCAATATCAGATTTGGTTCCGTGCATGCCTTAAGACATGTTAGCCTGAAAATCCAGGGCAATGAGATCTTGAGCGTGATCGGGCCTTCAAACAGCGGTAAGACAACTTTCTTAAGGGTACTTAACCGGCTGAACGATTTAGATCTAAATGTCAAGATGGAGGGAACGGTTAAGCTTGAAAATGAAGATATAAAAAATATTGATATGGAGTCATTGCGTAAAAGAGTGGGTATGGTATTTGCGTTACCTTTGCCGCTTCCCCTGTCTATTTTTGATAATGTGGCTTACGGCGTGAGGATGCATGGCGTAAAAAATAAGAAGTTTTTAAGAGATAAAGTGGAGGAGTCCCTGTCAGAGGCCTATCTCTGGGAAGAGGTGAAAGACAGATTGGGCGAGTCGGCCTTCAAATTATCAGGGGGCCAGCAGCAGCGCCTTTGCATAGCTAGAACTCTTGCGGTTGAACCGGAGGTAATCTTATTTGATGAACCATGCTCGGGGCTTGACCCTATTTCTACCGCGAAGGTGGAGGAAGCCATGGTCAAGTTAAAACAGAAATACACACTGGTTTTGGTGACGAATAATGTAAAGCAGGCTGCCAGGGTAGGGGATAGGACAGCCTTCTTTTTAAACGGCGAGCTTATCGAGATAGACAAAACCGATAAGGTTTTTACTGCCCCTCATGATAAACGTACAGATGGTTACATTAGAGGGAAATTTGGATAACACCCCACCGTTTTGCCAAGTCACCAGTTTTGCTTTTACTGGTGACTTGGTGACCTGGTGACTTGGTGACTCGTATTCCATGAGCAAAATAACCGTACAGAATCTCAATCTTTGGTATGGCGCGTTCCAAGCCCTGAAGGGCGTCAACGCGTCCTTCGAGGCGAAGAGGATCACCGCTATTATCGGGCCTTCGGGATGCGGCAAGTCAACGCTGCTTCGGGTCTTTAACCGTATGAATGACCTTATTGAAGGGGTGCGTACGGAAGGAAAGATTTTGGTTAATACCGAAAATATCCTGAGCCCCAAGACAGATCTGGTAGCCTTGCGTAAAAAGGTAGGAATGGTATTTCAGAGGCCCAATCCGTTTCCGTTGTCCATTTATGAAAATATCGTTTTTGGAGAAAAGATCCATGGCGAGGGCATAACAAGGGATGCCCTGGATGAGATCGTTGAGAAAAGCCTGAGGGATGTCCTCCTGTGGGATGAATTAAAAGATAAACTGAATACATCTGCCTTGAGCCTGTCCCTGGAGCAGAAGCAGAGGCTTTGTATCGCCAGGCTTATCGCTGTTAAGCCTGATGTATTGTTAATGGATGAGCCTTGTTCCACGCTGGACCCGCAGGCAACCGAGAGAGTTGAGGAATTAATGCGTGACTTGAAGAGCAGATATACTATAATAATAGTTACCCATAATATGCAGCAGGCCGCGCGCGTTTCAGAAGATACGGGTTTTATGCTTTTGGGCGAGTTAATAGAATTCGGGAAGACGCAGAGTATATTTACCGCACCGCATGATAAACGCACTGAAGATTATATAACCGGCAGGTATGGATAGATAGTTGTAGCTTACAGGAAAATTTTTTCCTATGAGCTACGACCTATGAGCTAAAACGGAGGGTGACTGAAATGGAAAGACACGTTGATCAGGAACTGAAAGAATTGAATAAAAATATCCTTAGGATGGGCGCTTTCGCGGAGGAGGCTATCTATAAATCTATAGAATCGCTGAAGGGCCGCGATAAGGAGATGGCAAAGAGCGTTATAGACAATGACGCTAATATTGATACATTGGAATTGGCTATAGATGAAAAATGCGTTGATTTGATAGCGCGCTATCAACCCATGGCCCGAGACCTCCGTTTTATAACAACCGGCATGAAGATAAACGCAGAGCTGGAAAGGATAGCGGACATTGCGGTAGATATAGCGCAGCGCACGCTTGAGGTAGTGGATAAGCCTTTTTTAAAACCACTGATTGATATACCCAAGCTAACAACTGTTGCGCAAAATATGGTAAAGATGTCAATAGACGCATTTGTAAAAGGTGACATAGAACTGGCAAAAAAAGTATTACTATCCGATCCTGAGGCTGACAGATTGAGGAACCTGATACAGGAAGAGCTTATAGAAGATTATATGGTCAAAAATGGCGCTACCGCCCCGCGGGCCGTGCAGTTATTGCTGATCGCGCGTTTCCTGGAGCGCATATGCGACCATGCCACAAATATAGCTGAAGATGTAATATATATGGTTAACGCCGAAGTTGTTAAACACCATCCCGAGAAGGTTCAAGAGAAGTAATCGTACGGCCGTTTTTCTTAGTGGTGAAATCCCTTAATTTAAAAAGTCCTTGAATTCTTCATACATATGTGGTCTATTGGGAGTATAGGGGATATTAATCTAAACAATAAATAGGAGGTAGCCATGGAGCAGAGAGACATGCCATCACCCGATGAAATTATTGACATAGGTAAAAAGAAAATCTCCGATTCAAAAAAATTTATACCCTTGATAATCCTGGGATTTGTTATCCTTTTTGGCCTCAAGGGGTTAATTTATTCTATCGGGCCGGATGAGGTAGGGGTGATTCAAAGATTTGGTAAATATACAGGGCAAAGTATGCCCGGCCTTCACGCAAAGATTCCTTTTGGCGTTGATAAGGTTACCCCGATTAAGGTTAAGAAGATATTCAAGGAGGAGTTTGGTTTTCGCACGGTCCGCCCCGGGGTAGTTACAAAATATTCACACCAGCAATACCTTGATGAGTCATTGATGCTGACAGGGGATTTAAATATACTGGATGTGCGCTGGATAGTTCAATTTAAAGTTAATGACCCTGTAAAGTTACTATTTGTCACAAAAAACCCCTTAGATAACATACGCGATATATCAGAGGTCATAATGCGCCGCTTTGTAGGGGATTATACCGTGGATGAGGTGCTGACTGTTAAAAGGGAGGAGATAGCCGACCTAACGCAGCAGGAGATCCAGAAGATCCTGGATAGCTATAACATCGGCATGCAGATAGTAACAGTTAAATTATTGGACGTTAATCCCGCAGAAAATGTAAAACCCGCGTTTAACGAGGTCAATGAAGCAAAGCAAGAGAAAGAGAAGATGATAAATCAGGCATGGGAGGCTTACAACAAAGTCATACCTAAAGCCAGGGGCAGCGCTGAGAAGACTATTCGTGAGGCAGAGGGTTATGCCTTGGATAAAATTAACCGCGCTAAGGGAGAATCGGAGAGGTTTCTTGCCGCTTTAGCTGAGTATAAAAAGGCGCCCGAGATAACCCAGAAAAGGCTTTATTTAGAAACACTAATGGAAGTCCTCCCTAAAACAAAAGCCAAGTATATAATCGATTCAGAGCAGTCTTCTATTCTGCCTTTATTAAATATTGACAAGCAAGCGGAGGTGCAATAATGAAAGGCCCCTTAAAGATTATTTTAGGAATTGCTGTTATAGTATTCGTTTTTGTGCTGCTGGCTTTTATGGGAGGGGTGGTATATGTAGTTGATGAAACAAAGCAGGCGGTTATTACCCAATTTGGTAAACCCGTAGGAGACCCGATCACCAAGGCGGGGCTGCATTTTAAAATACCTGTCACTCAACAGGCGCAGTATTTTGAAAAAAGGCTGTTGGCCTGGGACGGAGACCCTAATCAAATCCCCACAAAAGATAAGAAATATATCTGGGTTGACGTTATGGCGCGCTGGAAGATCGTTGATGCCTTGAAGTTCCTGCAGTCAGTAGGAAATGAGATGGTCGCGCACGGCAGGCTTGACGATATCATTAATTCCGCAACCCGGGATGTAATTACCAGCCAGCTTTTAGTTGAAGCGGTCAGAAACAGCAACCGGATCTTAGAGGCGGTGAAGGTGGAAAGCGAGGACGTGATTGTCACTGATGAAGCGCTTGAGCGGATTAATGTAGGCAGGAACCAGCTTGAGGAATCAATTTTAGAAAAATCAAAGGTGCTTGCCCCTCAATACGGTATTGAAATCGTAGACGTGCGCATTAAACGAGTTAATTACGTAGAAGATGTGCGTAATAAAGTTTACGACAGAATGATTGCCGAAAGGAAACGCGCGGCCGAGAAATATCGTTCGGAGGGTCAGGGGAAATCCGCTGAAATCGAAGGCCAGGTATCCAAGGAATTAAAGCAGATTACTTCTGAAGCTTATCGCCAGGCCCAAATTCTCATGGGGAAAGCAGATGCCGAAACAATAAATATATACGGCAATGCTTATAATCAAAACCCCGGGTTTTACTCATTTGTAAAGACCCTTGAAACATATCGCAGCACTATTGATGATAATTCAACGGTCATTTTAACTACTAACAGCGATTACTATAAGTACCTGAAGAGCTTGAAGGGCGTGGAATAAGGTTTTTATATAAGCGCGATTTCATGTCCGTTCCTTGTACCGCACAATTTTTGCAAACAAATATTTGAATAGGGGGATGAAGTAATGATGCGCAGGTTGTTTAATTGGCAGTTTATGCTTGGTTTGCTTTTAATTGTTCTTTCCGCTGCCGTTTATTTTATCCATTATTTGATTTTCAGAGATATGCATCATATTTTTCTTTACCTTGTCGGGGATATCGCTTTTGTTTTTATTGAAGTTTTGCTTGTAACTCTTGTTTTGCACCAACTGTTACACTACAGGGAAAAGAAAACAATGTTGAATAAGCTCAACATGGTAATAGGGGCGTTTTTTAGTGAAGCGGGCACGGAGTTATTAAAAACCTTTTCCTCTTTTGATAAAGAAGCCTTCAGGATTACACAGAAGCTGGTCATAACTAATAAATGGTCAGAGAAGGATTTTTCAAAGATATTAGTAAATGTGAGAAACCATAACTATAGCATTGACAGTAAAAATGGGAATCTGGAAGATGTCAAAACTTTTTTGAAAGAAAAGAGACAGTTTCTTCTTAATCTTTTGGAAAACCCTAATTTATTAGAGCACGAGTCATTCACTAACCTATTGTGGGCGGTATTCCATTTAACGGAGGAGCTTGTCCACAGGCGGAAATTGACGGATCTGCCGGATACTGATTATCAGCATCTGGCAGGGGATATAAAAAGGGTGTACCATCTTTTGATCGCGGAGTGGTTGAGCTATATGAAACATTTGAAGGATAATTACCCCTATTTGTTTTCTCTCGCGTTAAGGACAAATCCCTTTGATGCGAACGCGGTTGTAGAGGTAAAACAATAAGAGAAGGAGGACAGTCATGCCGGAATTCGGAACGCCATTTTCAGGGTTGGGAAAGGACAGGAAGGTAACCAAAGAGGAGCTTATTCGCGCGATCCGTTTTATGGTCGCAGCGGAATATGAGGCAATACAGATTTATATGCAGCTTGCCGAGTCGACAGATAACAAATTGGCGCAGGAGGTTTTGAAAGACATTGCGGATGAAGAAAAGGTGCATGCGGGAGAGTTCTTAAGATTGTTAAAAGAGCTTGCTCCCGATGAACAAAAGTTTTATAACGAAGGGGCCAAAGAAGTAGAAGAAGAGATAAAGAAGAAATAACTTGTAACAGGCGTAAGATGAGGCGCATTAGTAAGCCTCGTTATCCCATACGGCCCTGCCCCCAGGGCCAATTTAGTTAAAGATTTATCGAGATACCCCTATTCAGGCTATAATTTCTATGCCCTGACCCAAAAAGATGCTATAATAACTACAAATCCCCTTTATATCCTTTAACCAAGGCAAAGAGTTTAATATTTAAACTTGCAGTATGACACAGCTAGATAAAAGAGAGATTAAGCGAGAAGGCAAGTTTTATGTTTATATGCTTCGGTGTAAACATGGCACATATTATACCGGATACACTAACAATTTAGAAAAACGGATTAAACTGCATAATAGCGGAAGAGGGGCAAAATATTTAAGAGGCAGAGGACCGGTAAAGTTAGTGTATGCGAAAGAGTATAAGCATTATAAGAAGGCGGTAGATACGGAATTGGGAATTAAAGGAATGACTCACAAGGAAAAAGAAAAACTTATACTTATGTATAAAAAATCAAAAGAAATAAGGGCATCCGACACCCAAAAGCCAGGAAGGTTATTACGAAAGCATGGTTTTTCCCGCGCCATCCCGAAAAAAATGGCACCGAAATAAACACCGAAATAAAAAATATTATGAAATACACCCTGACACAAAGGTATGATAAGGCCATGTACAGCTCTTTTTATGAAGGGTGGTTTGGCCGTTCTAATTTCTATAATTGGGGATACTGGACAGAGACAACCAAAAACGCTCACGAAGCCTGTGAGCAGCTTACGGAACGACTTTTGAGTTTTCTTTCGGAAAAAAAGGGGCCTATTCTGGACGTGGCCTGCGGGAAGGGCGCGACTACCAGGCATCTGCTGCGGTATTACAAACCATCCGAGGTGACAGGCATTACCATATCCGACAAGCAGATACAGACATGCCGCAATACGGCGCCCGGTGCGACTTTTTACCAGATGGATGCGACGCGCATGTCTTTTGACAACGAACAGTTTCAGGCAGTCATGTGCGTTGAGTCAATTTTTCATTTTAATACGAAAGAGGATTTTTTAAGGCAGGCCTACGGAATTTTAAAGCCCGGAGGGTATCTGATTTTAACTGATTTATTATTTAGGGGGGCTGTCTTCTCAAATGAAACTTTTCATTTCAGGGAAAACAACCCGCCTTCGATCACAGCTTACGAAGCGCTGTACAAAAAAATCGGATTCAGCGAAGTCGAAATCGCAGACTGTACCGCTCAATGCTGGAAGGCTTACCGGAACCACATGCTTGGTTATATTTTTACCAAGGCGCGATCCGGAAAACTTGATCTTCTCGCCAGGTGCAATGAGATCGCGCTGTTATTAAAAATGCAATTATTCCTGAAGCATTATGTTCTGGTAGCGGCGAAAAAGTGAAAAATATAAAACTAAAAATATTTTATAATCTATTTTGGTAAATAGGAGAAAAAAGTCGTGAAACAATGGTATGAGTCATTATTCGAGAATTATGCGCAGAAATATGACAGAGAATGTTATGTTCACGGAACGATTGGCAAATGTGATTTTATAGAGAAGGAGTTAAATCATGACAAAAAGATGAGCATAATTGATGTCGGGTGCGGCACAGGAAGACATTCGATCGAGTTGTCGAAACGAGGTTATAGAGTCACAGGAATCGATTTGTCGGAATCTCAGCTTGCAAGGGCAAGGGAGAAGGCAAAACAAAGCAATCTTAAAATCGATTTTCAGAAGCTTGTGCCCGCAAGCTTCCTTTTAACGGTGAATTTGACGCCGCGATAATGCTTTGTGAAGGCGCCTTTTCTTTGATGGAAATGGATGAAATGAATTTTGAGATACTCAAGAATGTAACGAAGGCGCTGAAAGGCAAGGGGAAGTTTATTTTTACTACATTAAACGGGTTATTCCCGTTGTATCATTCTGGAGAGAAATTTCGCGAATCAATCGGCTGAGGATATAAAAATTTCGATTTAATGACATTGCGCGACCATAACACTGCTGTATTTGAGGACGATTCGGGGAATAAAAAAGAAATAAAAAGCAATGAACGCTATTACGTTTCCAGTGAGATAACCTGGATGCTGAAGAGTCTTGGATATAGGAAAATCGATATTTTCGGCGCAAAGCTGGGAGCATACTCAAGGAAGGATGAATTAACCCCGGAAGATTTCGAAATACTCATTGTCGCAGAAAAACGATGGTTTAATCTTATGGCGAATAGGCTTAATACAAAAAGAAAGGTTTTTATCCGGGTTTTTGGTTAGCCGATGTCTACCTTATAGACACAGCATGTCTGATCTGACGGAGGCGTTGACAGGAGAGGAATAAGCCAAAAAGGAGTTATTTGCATGCAAGCTTCAAGATTAAAAGATAAGGTAAAAGATAACACAAATTTGAGAAATACTGGTATAAAAATAGTTGGGTATATGCCATGGGGAACACATCTGTGCCAGTTTTACCAAACAAAAAAAGATTTGCTAGAGATTCTTCTTCCTTATTTTAAAGCGGGGCTAAAAAATAATGAGTTTTGTATATGGGTAACTTCTGAGCCGTTGAGTGCTAAAGAGGCAAAAAATGCGCTCAAGAAAGAAGTGAAGAATATAGATAAGTTGATTAAAAAAGGTCAGATAGAAATATTGGACTATAGCCAGAGGTACATAAAGGGCGGCAGGTTCAATGCGGATAGAGTATTAGCAGGCTGGGTAGAGAAAGAGCGGCAAGCCCTAAGAAAAGGATTCTCTGGCCTGCGTCTTACAGGAAATACCTTCTGGCTGGAGAAGAAAGATTGGAGAAATTTTACTGAATATGAGGCTAAAGTTAATAACGCCATCGGCGGACATCGGATGCTCGCGATTTGTACTTACTCTTTAGATAAATGCACTGCCTCACAGGTTATAGACGTCGTTAATAATCATCAATTTGCTCTTATAAAACGTGAAGGAAAATGGGTTTTTGTTGAAAGCTCCTCGTATAGAATGGCGGCAAATGACTTAAGGGAAGTTAGCCATAAATATGAATTGCTTATTGAAAATATTCCTTTGCATGTTGCCGCCATAGACCAGACTGGAAAATTTATTATATGGAACAAATATTCAGAAGGGTCGTTCGGCTATAATAAAAAAGAGGCTCTCGGAAAACTTGAGCCAAAAGATTTACACGTATCTTTCGCTGATGCAAAAAAAGTTATTCGCGCAGCAAAAGAAAAAAGTATTTTTGATGGAGATATCAAATTAAAACGCAAAAATGGTTCACTTGTAGACATACACCTTGTTGTAATCCCTTATAGAGACGAACGCGGCAGCATACTAAATTACTATGGTTTTGGGGAGGACATCACTGCACGCAAGCGTGCCGAAAAGATTATTCAAAAATCACACCACGAATTGGAAGAACTCGTTCAGGAGCGTACACGGGAGTTGAAACGGACAAATGAGGCATTGAAAATAATAATGGATAACCTTAACAGAGCGCAAGCAGTGGCTCATGTTGGCAGCTGGTATCTCGATATAGTAAATAACGCATTGGTTTGGTCTGATGAAACGTACCGCATATTCGGTTTAGATATAGGATCGCCGCTTGATTATGAAAAATTCCTTGAGATTATTCACCCTGAGGACAGGGAGTATGTTAATAAGAGTTGGCAAAGCGCATTACGTCAAGAGCCTTATGATATTGAACATCGAATAGTCGTGAGAGGTGAAATAAAATGGGTCAGAGAAAACGCCCAAGTGGAGTTTGATACAAGGGGCAAAGCCATTAGGGGTATAGGCACGGTGCAGGATATTACTGAACGTAAACAGAAAGAAGATGATTCTCGCGAACTTCAAAACGAATTAACGCATGTATCGCGAGTAACAACGGCGGGGGAACTTACTGCGGCATTAGCGCATGAACTCAATCAGCCACTTATGGCAATTATGAGTAACACCCAGGCAGCGCAGAGATTTATGGCAAAGAAAGATCCGGACC
>Ga0066640_10002732_pt1 | contig 10576 bp, 9 predicted proteins | sample CryGeyCG2114_020_2_FD_59505 | JGI IMG/M metagenome (GOLD analysis project Ga0066640, IMG submission 59505) | Groundwater microbial communities from aquifer - Crystal Geyser CG11_big_fil_rev_8/21/14_0.20 | ecosystem: Environmental > Aquatic > Deep subsurface > Groundwater | place: USA: Utah... | reverse complement strand
ATTCTATCTCCTCCACCGTTCCAACCGTTTCTACCGCAAGGGCGGCATCTATCTTTCTCGCAAGCCCCTTGAGCACCTTGCCGGGGCCTATCTCAAGATACCTATTCACGCCTTCGCTCTTCATAAAGTTCATGGAATCTTCCCACCTTGTGGCGGAACTCACCTGTTTTATGAGATTTTCCTTTATCTCATCGGGTAGAGAGACGGGTTTTGCGGTAACATTACTCACCACCGGAATCTGCGCGGTTTTGAATGCGATACTACCCATCTCCTTAAGAAGCCTCTCTCCGGCGTCTTTCATAAGCGATGAGTGGAATGCGCCGCTCACTTCAAGCATAATCACTTTCTTCGCGCCCGAAGCCGATGCTTTGCTCTTTGCGATCTCAAGGGATTTATTCCCCCCCGATACCACAACCTGATTAGGGCAGTTGAGGTTCGCGACCTCACAACCGCTCTCCCCGCATACCCTTTCCACATCCTCTAGAGAAAGACCTATTATCGCAAGCATACCGCCCGCCTCTTTCTCGGCGGCCTCTTGCATAAATCTCCCTCTCGCCGAAACGAGCCTGAGGCCCTCTTCAAAATCCAGTACACCGGAGGCGACCAATGCGGAGTATTCTCCGAGGCTTAAGCCCGCGGTCAGCGCCGGATGAGAGAGTTCATCGCGCCCCAAAGAGCGAAGTGTACGCATAATTGCTATACTAAGCGTAAATATAGCAACCTGGCTATTATCTGTTTTTACCAATTCCTCCGCCGGGCCATCGAAACATAGGGCGGCGATATCACGGCCAAGCACCTCTTCTGCCCTATCGAATATATCTTTTGCTTCTTTGAATTTTTTATATACATCCCGGCCCATGCCCACATATTGCGCGCCCTGACCGGGGAATATGTATGCTATCTTTTTCATATCTCTATAACACAACTACCGGATGTCAGACCGCTTCCGAAGGCGACCAATACGGTCTTGTCTCCTTTTTTAAGCACGCCGTACTCTATCGCCTCGCTCAGGGCCACAGCCGTCGATGCCGCCGACATATTACCATATCTCTCTATGTTGAGATACACCTTGGAAGGCGGCAGGCTCAAACGCTTCATAATGGCATCTATTATACGCATATTCGCCTGATGCGGAATAAAGCATTTTATATCTCCGATCTCCAATTGGCATTTCTCCAGAACGTTCTCGGCCGCTTTGAGCATATACCTTACGGCAAGCTTGAATATCTCATTACCTTGCATCTTCAAAAAATGCATCCTGTTGTCCAGCACATCTTTGGCGAGAGGCATTCTTGAGCCTCCGCCGGGCCTCTCAAGAAGGGATGCGTGCCGTCCGTCCGAGGCGAGGTAACTTCCGAGTATGCCTCCCTCATCAACAGAGGATAACACGCACGCGCCCGCCCCGTCTCCGAATAGAACGCATGTGGACCTATCCTTCCAATCAATGGAAGACGTTATCACCTCGGCCCCTATCACGAGCGCGTTACGATAAGTTCCGTTTGCTATAAACTGCTCCGCGGTCGCCAGGGCATATATATAACCTGTGCAGGCGGCAGAGATATCAAAACAGCTGCTATTATACGCCTTTATCTTATCTTGAACTACGCATGCGGTAGAAGGAAACGCCATATCTCCCGTTACCGTCGCCACTATTATTAGTTCTATATCCTCCGGCTTCATTCCGGCACGCGCTATCGCCTGAAGGGCCGCCTTCGACGCAAGGTCGCTTGTCGGGGTACCCGGCTCGGCTATGCGCCTCTCCTTGATACCGGTTCTCGTTACTATCCATTCGTCAGACGTATCTACCATCTTCTCGAGATCCGCGTTTGTAAGGACCTTTTCGGGAAGATACTTCCCAACGCCCACGATGCCGACCCGTCTCTTTTTATGTTCCATTAATATTCTCCCCGGGCATAACGATCTCGGCAGCCTTCTCCTCTATCTCTTTATTGACTTTATGGGATATAAACTCCCCCGCGACCCTTATAGCGTTCTTTATCGCTTTCGCGGAGGAAGAGCCATGGCATATGATACATGTGCCGTCGACTCCGAGAAGCGGCGCTCCGCCGTATTCGGCATAATCCGTCTCCCTCTTAAGCTCTCTGAATGCGGAGATGCTTAGGAGCGCGCCGAGTTTAGTTAAGATGGTCCTATTAAGCTGTCTGCGCAACATCTGATTTATGGTTACGGCAATCCCCTCCGATACCTTAAGGACCACATTGCCCACAAACCCGTCGCATACTATAACGTCGCAGTCTCCTTCAAATATATCTCTTCCTTCCACATTTCCGCAGAAATTCAGGTGGCTTTCACTCAAGAGCCCGTGAATCTGTATCATGAAATCTGTGCCCTTAGTCTCTTCTTCTCCGACGTTAAGAAGCCCGACGGACGGATTGGTCTTCTTGAGTATATGCCTGGCGTATACATCTCCCATAAGCGCATACTGAAGCATGTGTATAGGCTTAGGGGCTATGTTGGCCCCGACGTCTATTATCAGCGACACTCCCTTCTGCGTCGGGATTGCTATAGCTATTCCCGGGCGCTCTATGCCTTTTAACATTCTTAAACTCAATGTGCTGGCGACTACGACAGCTCCTGTATTTCCGGCGCTCACCAACGCATCGGCCTTGCCCGTTTTTACCAGATTGACCGCGACGCTTATGGATGAATCCCTCTTCTTTCTGACAGCGATCACCGGCGACTCCTGCATGCCCACAACCTCTGATGAATGCTGTATGGATACGCGGCCGCGCGGGACCTTGTGCCTGGAAAGTTCGGCATCTATCTTCTCCGTATCTCCGACGATTACGATATCGAAATCAAATTCGCGTACCGCCTGAGATATGCCTTCTACTATTGCCGAAGGCGCATTGTCGCCGCCCATGCCGTCTATTGCGATCCGCATTAATTAAATCTCCTTCTAAATCCCAAATTACAAATTCCAAATCAGAGCGAAGCCTCCCCCGAAGGGGACAAACAATATACAATACCAAAATCACAATTACCAAAACAACACTGGATATAATAGGTATTATAATTTTACCCTGTTTTCTTCTTCTTTTCTCTATCTTTCTTGATAAACACAGCCCTTCCTTTGTAATAACCGCAGCTCGGGCAAAGGCTATGCATGGGCTTATGTTTCTTGCAATTCGGGCAGAGCGAGAGAGAAGGCTTTGCTATGCTGTCCTGCCCTCTTCGCTTTTTGCCCCTCGTCCTCGAATGTCTCCGTTTTGGTAATGGCATCTTAATCCTCCATATGGTTTATCAGCTTAATGAACAATAACCAAGCACCAATGACCAAATAATAACCAATTAACAATAAACAAATACGGTATTTGTGATTTGGTTATTGGAATTTATTTGGTGATTGGAATTTGGTGATTGTTTATTTCTCGTATCAATATCTCGATTATTCCCCACAACTACACTCATCTTTATTTTTATTCTTACCGCAAGAGGGGCATATGCCCCTGCAATCATCGCTACATAGTATCTTTATTGGATATCCGAGGATGACCTGCTGGCGTATATCGTCCGTTATATCTATAAAAGCCATTCCCTCATCCTTATAATGCAATTCCACATCCTGCGCTATCTTTGTCCCGAAAAGTTCAAGGCATCTGAAGCAGGACAATTGCGCCTCCACAGAGACCTCTCCTTTTAAAAATACCGAACTGCCGGCCTTCTCCACTCTGCCGGAGAAGCGCACAGGGACCAACAATTTCACATATTCCGTATCCAGATCGAGCTTGTCCGGGCTGTACTCAGCCTCAAGATGTTTGCCGTCGGGCGGTATCTTATCAAGAAATATCTTCAAGGTGACCCACCTACCTTCTCTCTATTAGGCGGAAGGTATCGAACGCTATAAGGCTCTCTTCGTCCGTATGGACTACAAGAACGCGTGTATTAAACTTCTTTATGAGCGGCATCAATGCCCTGCGTACGGCCGTCCTTACGCGGGGCTGATTCTCGCCTATCCCCGCGGTAAAGATAAGCGCGTCGCATCCTCCGAGAACGGCCATATACGCGCCTATATACTTCACAAGCCTGTAAATAAATATCTCGAATGCCAAACGCGCGCGTTTGGAACCTCTCTTCATCGCCTTAAGGATATCGCGCATATCGTTACTTACGCCCGATATACCCAAAAGCCCGCTTTTTTTATTGAGCATCTCCTCTATTTTATGCAGAGAAAATGACTTACTTGCCAAGAAAAATATTATAGACGGGTCTATATCCCCGCTTCGAGTCCCCATCACAAGGCCTTCCAGCGGAGTGAAGCCCAGGCTCGTATCTATGGATCTTCCGTCCTTTATCGCGGATATGCTGCAACCGTTACCGAGATGGCACGAGATCACCTTAAGCCCTTTCTTTTTGGGCATCAGCTCCGCGGCCTTAAGCGCTATATATCTGTGGCTGGTGCCGTGAAACCCATAGCGCCTTATTCCGTATTTTCTTGAGAGCTCATACGGCAGCGCATAAAGAGACGCGTAATCCGGCAGTGTCCGGTGAAAGGCGGTGTCAAAGACCGCGACCTGTGGCACGCCCTTAAGGATATCCCTGCACGCCTTTATCACGCTCAAAGCCGGCGGATTATGTAGAGGCGCCAATTCATTAAACCGCGAGATCTCCGCGAGGATCTTTTTAGTTATTACGGCGGAGGATTTAAACCTTTCTCCCCCATGCACAACCCTATGGCCTACTCCGGCTATATCGTCTCTATCTATTCCCTTGATTATGCGCCCTACCGCATCCTTATAATCCTTACTGCCCCCAAGCCTCTCCGCAATTCCGGAGGCGATAATCTTGGCGGCGGGCATATCAAAGAGCTGATATTTTATGGAAGAAGATCCGGCATTTAATACGAGCACCAACATGCTACAAACCTTTTATTTACTTACCCCGCATTTAGCCATAGCCGCTATAACGGATACCGTATTCACCACATCCTCGGAGTCGCACCCCCGGGAGAGGTCACTTGCCGGCTTTTTAAGTCCCTGAAGCACCGGCCCTATAGCCTTTGCGCCGGCGAGCCTCTGTGTAAGCTTACAGGCGATATTTCCGGAATCGAGATTCGGAAATATCAGGATATTAGCCCTGCCCTTAAGCGGGCTATCCGGCGCCTTTATCCCGCAAACCCCCGGGTCTATGGCGGCATCCACCTGAAACTCGCCGTCTATTAAAATATCTGGCCTCAACGCCTTTACGGATTCGGTGGCCTCTCTTACCTTGTCCACACTATCTCCCGCGCCACTGCCTTTTGTCGAATAACTTAACATCGCCAGGCGGGGCTCTATGGATAAAAGGCATTTTAGAAGGTCTGCCGCCGATATGGCTATAGACGAAAGCTGTCTCGCGTTGGGATCCGGAACTATCGCGCAATCCGCGAATATGAAGATACCGTCATCTCCGAACTTTTTATCCGGAAGGGCCATTATGAACGCGCCCGAAACTACGCCCATCTCCTTATCTACTCCGATACACTGTATGGCAGCCCTTGCGACATTGCGGGTAGTATAACTTGCGCCGGCTACAAATCCGTCGGCCTCGCCCCTTCTCGCCATCATCGCGGCTATATATACGCTATTCTCAAGCAATAACTTCTTCGCGTCATCCCTCGTAACGCCCTTATGTTTACGCATTTCGTAAAAATCATCTATATACGCGCCTATCCTATCATCGCTATCCGGATCCATGATATCAACCCTATCCGCCATATCGGAAAACTCTTTTTTAAGCGCCTCCAGGCCGCCAATGATAGTTATATCGGCTATAGATTGATCCACTATAGACCTAGACGCCTTTATGATACGCGCGTCGCCGCCCTCAGGCAGTACTATACGGCACCTATTGGCCTTTGCCTTCTCTTTTATTTTGGATAATATATCCATTATCGCCTTACTTTCTTGAGTTTACGCCTAAGCCGGCGCTCGACTGACGAAGGGACAAAATCTTTTACGGAGGCGCCGAGGCTTGCAGCCTCTTTGATAAGATTACTGGAAAGGTATGAGAAGTCCTGGTGGGGCATCATGAATATCGTCTCTATATCGCCCGCCAATCGCCTATTAGTAAGCGCCATCTGGAATTCATATTCGAAGTCCGAGAGCATACGAAGCCCTCTTATCATAACTCTGGCTCCCCTTTTTTTGGCATACTTCACCACAAGCCCCTCAAACTTCTCGACCTTTACGTTTTCCATACCCTTGATCGATTCCTTAAGAAGCTCAACGCGCTCGGATATGGAAAATAGCGTCCTCTTGCCCGAGTCTCTGGCTACGGCGACTATAACGGTATCGAATATCTTAACCGCCCTCTTTATCAGGTCTATGTGGCCATAGGTTACGGGATCGAACGTGCCTGGATATATAGCTACTTTTCTCATATCATTATTGTAATTATATTATTAATCTCTTTTGACGCTCGAAAACGCCGCCGTCACTTAATCTTTTGTATAAAACGAGAGAGCCGTATCTCCGTACAACTTGGTCTTGTATAAGATAAGGCCCTCTGCCCTATCGGGCAAAGTCACATTTTTAAGGTGCTCTATGACCAAAATCCCGTGTTGGGACAATATATCATACCCGGCCAGACTTATCAAGGATTTTTTCGCGTCCTGGCCGTGATAAGGCGGATCCGAAAATATCAGATCAAAGGCATCTCCCTTTCGCCATAACAATTCCATCGCGCTGTAGGCATCCGTATCCAATACCTCCGATTTATCGTCGAAGCCGCAGCGCGATATATTGGACCTTATCGCGTCGATACAGGCCCTCTCTGAATCCACAAATACCGCGCGGGAAGCTCCGGAAGAGAGCGCCTCCAGGCCCATGGAGCCGCTTCCGGCAAATATATCAAGAACGCTCGTCACATCCGCGCCTCTTATCACATCGAAGACGGCCTGCCTGACCTTATCGGAGGTACACCTGATGGCCGCCCTAGGGATGCCTATGGTAGTGCCTTTCATCTCTCCGGTAACAACCTTCATCCGGCGCCTCCGCCTTCATGGCCGTAACGAAATCTTCGATCCATTGCGGACCTTATGTTCCTATGCTCTTCCTTATCGAGGCCGGGGTCTGATCCGACTATACGGAACGCCTCATCCCTGGCCTTCTTGAGTATCTCCAGATCGTTCGTAAGATCCGCGAGCTTCAGCTCTCCGAAACCATGTTGCCTTACGCCAAAGAGGCGGCCGGGCCCTCTGATCTCCATGTCCTTCTCTGAGATATAAAACCCGTCCTGACTTGCTATCATCGACCCAAGGCGCTCCCCGGCGCTATTCGACTCGGCATCGGATATAAGTATACAATACGATTCGCCGGCAGAGCGGCCTATCCTTCCGCGGAGCTGATGGAGCTGCGCGAGCCCGAACCTCTCCGCATGGTCTATAACCATTATAGTGGCGTTCGGAACGTCTATCCCCACCTCGACGATGGTGGTCGCTACCAAAAGGTCCGCCTCTTTATCCCTGAACGCCTTCATGGCAGCATCCTGCGCGCCTTTCGGCATCTTTCCATGGAGCAATTTAATGGCGTATCCGGAAAATATATCATTCTTAAGGCGGCTGTATATGTTTTCCGCGCCGGATATATCGGCTCTCTTCGCGCTATCTATGAGAGGAGATATAATGAATGCCTGCTTGCCCTCTTTTAGCCGGGCCTTTACAAAATCATATATCTCACTCCTCCTTGACGGATCGAACCAATAGGTTATGACCGACCTCTTTCCTTTCGGCATATCCGACAATGTGGATATATCAAACTCTCCGTATATCGTCAAAGCGAGCGTTCTGGGTATGGGCGTCGCCGTCATTATCAGCATATCCGGCCTTTTGGGGACTTTAGATAAGAGCGCCTCTCTCTGTATAACGCCGAATTTATGCTCCTCGTCTACTACGGCAAGGCCGAGGTTCTTGAACCGGACCGTATCCGCAATGAGCGCGTGCGTGCCTACGATCATATCCGCCTCTCCGCTTGAGATCTTTTCGCATACGGATTCTTTATCCTTAACGCCGCCTGTGAGAAGTTCAATACGAAATCCCATCGGGGATAAAAACTGGGATATAGTTATAAAATGCTGATCGGCCAATATCTCCGTCGGCGCCATAAGCGCCGCCTGCATGCCGTTATGCGCGCTCAATGCCATCGCGTAAGCGGCAACCGCCGTCTTTCCGCTTCCGACATCGCCCTGTAACAATCTCGCCATGGGCTTGGAGCTTGCCATATCTTTAGAGACCTCCGCCATCGCCTTCCGCTGCCCTTTGGTCAGCTCAAATGGCATGGAACCCAAAAATGAACTGACAAAATCTTCTTTTACGCTATGCTTAACGCCCGGGCTATTCTCTCTGATATGGTGCCTCTTTAATCCTATAAATAACTGCATAAATACAAACTCATCAAAAACCAACCGGCGCCTCGATTCCTTCATCATATATTCACTCTTCGGAAAATGCATATTCTTCACGGCATCACCGTATCCTAAAAGCTTGTTGCGCGCCCTTATGCTGGTAGGAAGCGTCTCCTTTAAATACGCGGAATAATCTTCTATAACGCCATATATGAGATTACGAAGCCACCTCTGCCCCAGCCCCGCCGTAAGCGGATAAACCGGCACTATTCTCCCCGTATGGACGGAATCATGTTCTTCCTCACCCATGATCTCAAACTCCGGATTATTCATCTGAAGCCCCTTAAAATTATCTACTCTTCCGTAGAATACGGCCCTGACTCCTTTCTTGAGGTAGTTCTTTAGATAAGGCTGATTGAAAAATACGATATTCATCCTGCCGGTGCCGTCGGATATCCGGACCTTGAGCATAGATTGCCCTCTCCTGGAACGCAATAGCCCTGTCGCGGTGACCGCCGCCTCGATCGTCTCAACCCCTGCCGCCTTAACCTCGGATATAGGCCTGATACGGCTGCGATCTTCATGCCTTCTCGGATAACAAAATAACATATCGGATATATTATATATTCCAAGACGGGCGAGCAACTGGGCCCTCCCGGGCCCCACGCCTTTTATGAACCTCACCGATTTATGCACATCATCAATTTTCATTTGCTAAAAGACCGGGAATATGATAGTATATCCGCCTAATCATCTCAATCTCTATGCTCTGGTTTCTGGTTTCTTATTACTAAATGTATTCTACTAGGAGAGAAAAAAATGTCAAGAATATGCGAGATATGCGGAAAGAAACCCAGTGCCGGGTCTACGATCAAAAGAAGGGGCATGGCAAAGAAGAAGGGCGGAGTCGGAAGAAAGATAACCGGCATAACCAAAAGAACCTTCAGGCCCAATCTTAAAAATGTCAGAGCCATCATAAAGGGCTCCGTTAAGACCATAAAGGTTTGTACGGCCTGCCTAAAAAAAGGCAAGGTCGTTAAAGCCTGATATCCTTAAGTTCAAGCTGAATAGTCGTCCTTCCGTGACGGTGCTTAAGGCCGGGCGCATAGGCGATGCTGAACGGGCGGGATAACACATCATCCGAAAATTCGTCGGCCATCCTGTAGCCCACCGCCTCACAGGTCACATCTCCGTCGGTAACCCAAATAACTAAAGTATTCTTTCCCACCCGCTTCGGGTTTGTCTTTACCCAGACATTGGCGGAACTAAAAACGGGGCGCGGATTTCCCATACCAAACGGCTCGAGAAGATCAAGCTCTTCAAGGACTCCCATAGAAAGATCTTTCAATGATATATCCAGGTCTATGCGCAACTTTGGCATAAGGTCATCCGGAGATAACGCCTCTCTGGCTATGGCATTTATCTTATCTCTGAACATATCTATATTCTGACGCTTTATATTAATCCCCGCGGCATATTTGTGCCCTCCGAACTCCTCTATAAGTTCATCACACTGCGATATCGCGTCATATAAATGAAAAGACTCTATGGACCTGGCGGAACCCTTGCCCATATCCTCATCCGTAGATATAAGCACCGTGGGCCTGTAAAACCTCTCCGCCAGCCTTGAAGCGACTATCCCTATAACGCCGGAATGCCAATTATCGTTATCAAGGACTATAACATTATGCTCCGCGAAGTTAACGGATTTATCGACCTTTGCCATGGCCTCTTTAAGGGTGCTACCCTCTATCTTCTGGCGCTCCTTATTTGAACGGTCCAATGTCAAAGAGATCTCCCTTACTTCGTCCTCATCATCCGATGTCAGCAATCGCAAAGCGATATCCGCAGAGTCGAGCCTTCCGGATACGTTTATCCTCGGGCCGAGTATGAAGCTGACCGACTGGGGAGTTATAGCCTTACCGGATATACCGGCTACATCTATTAAAGCCCTTATCCCGGGGTTTTTGCTATTCTCTATGCGCGGCAACCCCTCTTTTACGAGTATCCTGTTCTCTCCCGTAAGAGGAACCACGTCCGCGATGGTCCCTAACGATACCAGGTCGAGGTGTTCGTCAACATCGTAATCCCTTTCGAAGCACAGGGCCTTCAACAGTTTATACGCTACTCCAACGCCCGCAAGGTCCTTGTAGGGATATAAACAGTCTGCCCTATGAGGATTTATAACGGCACAGGCATTAGGCAGAATCTCTTTTGGTTTATGATGGTCTGT
>Ga0066640_10002725_pt1 | contig 10583 bp, 7 predicted proteins | sample CryGeyCG2114_020_2_FD_59505 | JGI IMG/M metagenome (GOLD analysis project Ga0066640, IMG submission 59505) | Groundwater microbial communities from aquifer - Crystal Geyser CG11_big_fil_rev_8/21/14_0.20 | ecosystem: Environmental > Aquatic > Deep subsurface > Groundwater | place: USA: Utah... | reverse complement strand
ACGTGACAGATGCTTGACTCTAATCGCCTCAGCTGATCTCCTAAGCTCTTCACTCTTGCGATCGACATAGGACATATCCACAGAATCTGGGCGTTTAATAAAGTCTCCCATTTCTCGATGGAACTGGAACACTTCTTCGAAAAATGACAAGAATTCTTCCCGTACATCATTTTCTAACTTACCACCTTCCATGAATCGGGTGAAATGAATACAAAGTTTCTCTAAATAATCGGCAACACTCTCCAATTCATCGGCCACTCGTACGCAGACTTGAGCGCGAGCCGATTGCTCCTTGGACAACTCTCTTTCCATCACAGCACAAACAAATACCGTAATTTCTTTTTGAATATTATCTGTAATCTGCTCGTAGTCCTTAATCTTTGCCAGCATCTTAGGTTGATTCCCACCGGCCAAAATATACTCTTTAGTCAGGTTAAACATTTTAGATACGATGGCATGAAACTTCTCATTCTCGGCCTCGGCTTGAATCAGCGCGGTGGCGGGCAAAATATCGGATGGATTACCTAAAACTACTAAATGGTGCTGTTCTTTTCTTTTAGGTTCAGGAGTTAACTTTGTAACAATAGATGCTAATACGTTAACAAAAGGCAGACAGAAGAGAGTGGCAGTAAGATTAAAAAGCGTATGTGATGTGGCGATATGGATGGCGATATCTGGCCTTTCTCCCGCAGCATTGAGTAAATTGGGATCGCCTGGTACCAACCAGTCAACAAAATGGATGTACATAGGAAAGATTGAAAAGACCACCATAACACCAAAGACATTAAAGAGGGCGTGGGCGCGTGCTGCCCGCTTAGCGTTGACGTTGCCTCCGATAGAGGCCAAAAGGGCAGTGATGGTTGTGCCAATATTCTCGCCTAAAACTAGCGCCGCAGCAGTATGAAAATTGATCACGCCAGAAGAGGCCAAGGCCATCGTTATGCCAAGCATGGCCGAGGAAGACTGAATGATCATGGTAAGCATGCAGCCAATTAAAATAGAGGCAAAATAAGCGCCGTAATGTTCGCCGGAAAAATAGCTGATGGCATCTAAAAATTCTGGCATTTTACGCAAGGGCTTGAATGCCCCTGACATGATCTCAAGCCCAAAGAAGGCCATCCCAACACTAAAGAACAAACGGCCTATTTGTTTCCAACGATCGCTCTTGGCAAAAAGAGCAGGGAAAATTCCAAGACCAATTAAGAGCAAACCGTACTTACCAATTTTGATGGAAATGATCCAACCAGTAATCGTGGTACCAATATTGGCGCCAAAAATAACTCCAATGGCTTGAGTTAAGGACATGAGTCCGGCATTGACGAGTCCTACCACCATAACTGTTGTGACCGAACTGGACTGAACGATCATTGTCACCACAGTTCCAACTGCCACGGCCAAAAAGCGGTTGCGAGTGATAGAAGCGATAATATCCTTAATCACATCGCCAGCAGCCGCTTGCAAAGAATCGGACATACCTTTCATGCCATAAAAAAAGACTCCTAGCCCACCAAGAACCTCATAAAAAATGGTAAAAACGTCCATGCAAGATTTCCCCTCTTAATAAAATTTATTTCCTAAAATCTACGTACTAAGTCCCAGATCCAGTGTTCGGAAATTATTGATTTATTGCCCAGCTCCCTCTATTTGTTGATGAAAGGATTTTTAACAGAAAATTCATTGGCCGAAAACCACAAACATGCTGATTATCAGCAATCTTTCGGATCAAAATCTGTCAAAAATTTCAGTTATTTACACTTTTGTGACAATTCTGCGACCCAAGGGGTTTATAAATCTATATATGATTAATGAGCTCAAGGTTATCCATATTCGAGGGAAAATTGTCGGCAAGGACGACCGGCCTCCCGTATCTAGTAACAGCTTGAATCAGGTTTTTGTCCTGCAAACCTGCCAACGTATGGTTATCGCAGGCTTTAACTTTTGGCCTGAATATGAAGTATCTGCCCAAGGCATCAGTAGCGACATGCCCTTTGAAACATACCATGGAACCGAAGCTTATCAATTTCTTTTAGAAGTTTTGTGTGGACTGCAAAGCCGTTTACCTGGTGAGTCAGAAATCGCCGGGCAAATTAAAACCAGCTTCGCCCATTACCTGGCGCGAGCTGACCGAAACCGCCCCCTGTGCCAGACACTAGAGAAATTATTTAAGGATGGCAAAAGTATCCGAACACATCATATGAGTAAGATTGGTCAGTATTCTTATGCCGGCCTATGCAAGCGTCTGATTGAAAACCACCTAGGCAAAGAGCAACATAATAAGGCCAACTGTAAAGTCGCGATCGTAGGCTCAGGCCAGTTGGCCCAGGATCTTGGCAAATTATTGCAAAAAAAAAGTTCCCTGACTTTTTTTGCTCGCAATAGTGAAAAAGCTTCAGTATTGCGAGAACAATTTCAGGCCGAGATAGGCGACTGGCAAAAGCTAAACAATGAGCTCTTGGATTACAAAATTATTATCAACACTATTGCCCCAGATCAAACTCTTTTGAATCCAGACTTCTTTGATAAGTGGTCAATAAATAATCATTTTGCAGGGCTTTTTATTGATCTTAGCTCTCCCTGTGTGATAGACACTGCTCAAGGACCAGAAAATGGTGTGATGAGATTGCAAGATTTATTTGGGCTTGGAGATAAGTTGTCCCTAGTCAAAAACAAACAAATCAGCCAGGCCCGCCAGGCCATCAACGAGTTGGCAAAATATCGAACCTTTTCCCACGTCCTAAGTATGCCCTTTGGATGGGAGGAAGTTCAATTTGCCTAATCAAAATTTACGCCCCTTTATTATTGGAACCAGAGGATCTCTGCTGGCGCTGACTCAATGTGGACAGGTCAGGCAACAACTTGAAAGCCTGAGCGGCCGAAAATTTGAGCTTAAAATAATCAAGACTCAAGGTGACCAGCTAACAGGCCAAGCGTTGTGGCAATTGCCTGGTAAGGACTTCTTCACCAAAGAATTAGATGATGCTCTATTAGGTGGTCAAGTCGATCTAGTCGTTCACAGCCTAAAAGACCTTGGTAGTGAAAGACCTGCGGGCATCAAATTACAGGCCATCACAAAACGCCAATTTTCTCATGATATTCTGCTTATCCCTGAGCAACATGTCGCCACACTTTGTGCCAAAGAATGGCAGGGGAAATTTGTTGTCGGCACCTCCTCACCAAGACGAATAGCCAATGTGACAGCTGACCTGAAAAAGTTTCTTCCCCATGCTTCACAAGCAGCCGATTTTCAAGTCACAACTGAAATATTACGCGGTAACGTCAATACGCGAATTGAGAAGCTAAGACGTGGTGATTTCCATGCCATCGTTTTGGCATTGGCCGGTATCGAAAGACTTTCGCTTGATGAAAAATCCACTCAAGAATTACTGCCACTAGTTCGCGATCTCAATTTTATGATTCTTCCACGACAAACTTTTCCTAGCGCTGCCGGACAAGGGGCCTTGGGAATTGAATGTTTAGAGCAGGCCGATCAGGATTTAAAAAATATTTTAATCCAGATGCATTGCAAAAATACCGCCACGCAAGTCAAGCATGAGCGTAAAATATTCGCCTCTTACGGAGGTGGATGCCACTTGCCTTTGGGCATAAACATTCTTCAATGTGACTCAGGTAATGAATTGGTTCAATCCATAAAAGGCAGCTGGCAAAATTCGCAATACAAAAAATATGCTCTCATACGAACCAGTGAAATAGAAAAATATCAACGCAATCCCAATGAGATGGCCTTCGTTGGACTGGCACGCATGCCACAACCATCACCTGATCATTATCTTTGTGACCAGCTCTTTCACAAAGAGGCAATTGAAGATGTAAAAAGCGGGCATGTCCTAAGTGGTGATGTCTTAGTCTCCACCGCCTACGCCATTGGGGCCTTAAATGATTTTAAGCGACAAAATAGACTGACTCCCCAGACTTTTATCTGGGCCAGCGGAGAGAAGACCCATCAAAAACTTGCGCGCGAAGGATTCTGGGTCAACGGCACGGGAGATGTTAATGGCGAAGAAGATGTTAACCAATTCCTTTCATCTAAATTGCTAAAACTTATAAAGCAACAAAAAGGTATAAACCCCTCTCTCAATACTAAATATATTTTAAGCAATGCCGAATCATCCTCACAGTTTGGTGAAATTATTCCAACTTACACGCGGCGCTGGAGTGATGATCTTCAAAAGATCGAATCAATGCATAAGATCCTGCAAACAATCAATGTCTTTTACTGGAGCTCTTTCGCTCAATACGAAATCTATTGTCACAATTTTCCCTTTATAAAAACAAAACGGCATTGCTGTGGGACAGGAAAAACCTTAAAACATTTTTCACAAAAAAATATTAATGTTACGGCCTTTACTGGCGTTCTCGAGTTTTGCAGTTGGTTTGAAGGAGAATAAAATGAACTCACAACAACTTTTTGAAAAATCCCTACAAATTGTTCCTGGCGGAGTTCATTCTCCTGTTAGAAGTTTCAAAGGTCTATTTCGCACTCCTATTTTTTTCAAACGCGGGGAAGGGGCCTATCTTTATGACGTCGAGGGGAAAAACTATATCGATTTTTGCATGAGCTTTGGCCCTTTAGTTTTGGGACATAAGCAAGAGCAAGTTCATCAAGCGTTGAAACAAGGGCTAGAAAATGGTTGGAGCTTCGGTGCATGCGAACCTTACTCGCTAGAGCTGGCCGAGTTCATCATTTCTCACATTCCATTTATCCAGCAAGTCAGGTTTGTAAATTCTGGAACTGAAGCTGTTATGACTGCTTTACGCCTTGCTCGCGGTCATACTGGTCGTAATAAAATTGTTAAATTCAATGGTTGCTACCATGGTCACGTCGACAGCATGCTGATCAAGGCAGGCAGCGGATTGGCAGGAGAAGCAACTTCATCTTCGGCCGGCGTAAGTGAAGGGATTGCCCACGAGACACTGATTGTTGAGCTAGGCGATGAGGCCGCACTACAACGCACCTTTGAGCTATACGGAAATGATATTGCAGCGGTTATTGTAGAGCCACTACCGGCCAATAATGGTCTCTTAATTCAACGCCAGGAATTTTTAACTTTTGTTCGTGACTTAACAAAAAAACATGGAGCCCTACTTATTTTCGACGAGGTTATTTCAGGCTTTCGCATAGGCATGGGAGGCATGGCCTTAGAAACTAATATCACCCCGGATCTTGTGACTTATGGCAAAGTTATCGGTGGCGGCATGCCAGTGGGCGCTATCGCCGGGCCTAAATCTATCATGGAAAAACTCGCTCCCCTAGGGCCTGTCTATCAGGCGGGAACATTGAGCGCCAATCCGCTTGCGATGGTGGGAGGTTTGGCAACTCTCAAACTGCTCGCCGCACCAGAATTTTATCAAAAGCTGGAGAACCAGGCACAAAAAATAAAAAATATTTTTGAGCGTTGGTTCAAAGAATATAATCACGGTCAGTTTAAGAACTTAAATTTTATTCAAAAAGGCTCACTCTTTTGGATTTGCCAAAAACCGGCGATAGAAAAGGCCTGTGAGATACCAATTTCTTTGGCGGCAGACTTCAATCCTTTGTTTGAATGTCTAATAGAAAAAGGAATTTATCTTGCTCCTAATGCCTATGAAGTTGGATTCGTTTCTGCTGCCCATGATGATAGTGTGCTAAAGGAATTAGAAACACGCTTATGGGCCTAAACCGACGTTGGATCTTCCCTACTCTCTACGTGCTCTGGCTTTTAACTCTGTTGGCCTTAGGGACATGGTGGGCCTATCTGATACTTTCGCCTGAAGCTCTCATTGCTTCTGGGCCCAAGTTAAAGATGATGATTAAATGGGAAGGTGGTACATTTTTCATGGTACTACTATGCCTTTCCATCACTCTTTTTTTTCTATATATAAAAGACATCAAAAAAACAAAATCTTTACAGAATTTTTTTGGCAGCCTAACCCATGAACTTAAAACCCCTTTAGCCAGTATTCGCTTACAGGCAGACGTTATCCACGACTTAGTTGAAAATCAGCAATACCAAACATTAAAAAACTTAACTCAGCGTCTAATTGAAGATACTCAAAACTTAGAAACACAAATGGATAAAATCCTACAACTCTCACGCATTGAACGTGGCGGGGTAGTCCATCCTCGACCATTAGATTTTTCTAAATTAATCCAAGGCATTTATAGTAAATGGGGCAGCGGACTGCAAATCACCATCCGAACAGCCCCCGATCAAATGCTATGGGGATTGGCCGATGAATTTGCCAGCGAACTTATCTTACGCAATCTATTTGAAAACACCAGGCGCCATTCACACAGCACCACGGCGCAAATTGAAATAATGCAAAAGCAGCAACAGATAATTATTCATTATCAAGACCAGGGCGATTTTAAGGGCGATATGCGCAAGCTTGGCCATGCCTTTTACAGCTACAATTCAGGCAAGGGCAATGGCATTGGTCTATATCTGTGTAAAAAGTTAATGCAAAAAATGCAAGGCAAACTTAATTTTGTTTCAAAGTCACCCTTCGCCATTGAACTCATTTTTCCCTCTACTCAGGAGCAACAATGAGTATTCAAAAACTAATTAAGGGTAAAATTTTAATAGTGGAAGATGAAAAAAATCTTGGCGATACACTTTTTGATTATCTGGTCAGCAAAGGGCATGAATGTCTGTTATCACGTAACGTCCAAGACGCACGTCAGGATTTTCGCACGCTTTCGCCCCATATTGTGCTTATGGATATTGGCCTACCTGATGGTTCAGGACTGGAGCTTGCCAAAGAATTTAGGTCTCTGCGAAAAGATTTTGTACTATTATTTCTATCTGCTCAAAATGACCCTAACACACGCGTTCAAGGACTTGAGATTGGCGCAGAAGATTTTATAACTAAACCTTTTGCTTTAAAAGAACTGATGATCAGACTGGAGAGAATACTTAGTGCAAAGTCCCATCTTATTTCTCAAAGTGACGACATTCAAATAGGAAAATTGAAAATATATTTTAAGCGCTACGAAGTCGTTGATGCTTTTGGAACCGTCATCCCTTTATCTCAAAAAGAATGCGCTATTTTAAATTTTCTCTACCAATATAAGAATCAGGTTGTGAATAGAGATTTAATTTTAGATGAAATCTGGGGCAAGGATGTTTTTCCAACCACCAGAACAGTCGACAATTATATTGTTAAATTGCGCAAATGGTGTGAAAGCGATGAAACAGGATCGATAGAAATTACCAGTGTCAGAGGTGTTGGTTATAAATTGAGTCTTAAGTCCTAATACGAGGAGCTTTTATGGGATTATTTCAAAACCGCAAACAAATTAATGGAAAAACGCAGGTCCCGGTATGGTTCATGCGTCAAGCTGGTCGTTATCATGATCATTATCAAAATATACGACGGCAATATGGTTTTATGCAAATGTGTAAGCAACCTGAGTTAGCAGTTGAAATTACCATGGGCCCAATAAGAGACTTTGACTTTGATGCTGCTATTCTTTTTAGCGATTTACTGTTTCCACTTGAGCAGCTTAATCTTGGACTCAGTTATGAAATGGGCCCGCCCACCCTTGAAAAGAAACTAGATTCGGTCGAATTGATCAGATCTTTGCAACCTTCAGAGGCGGCCGAGTCTTTCTACCACTTCCAAGCAGATGCGTTGCGGGAATTACGCCAAACACTGTCACAAGATAAATCGCTACTTGGTTTTGTTGGTGCGCCATTTACCCTCTACACTTACGCCTGTGAAGGCTCACATTCAGGCAATCTCTCTTCTTCTAAACTAGGCCTGCGCGATGGAAGATACCAAGCATTTCTAGAAAAGCTTTTACCTGAGCTGCTACAAAATATGATTATTCAGGCCAACGCCAATGCCGATGCCATCTGTCTATTTGATACTGCGGCAGGAGAACTGACACCTAAAGATTTTGCCACCTATATTGTGCCCATTATCCGGCAATTGAGCTGTGATTTCAAAAAAGCTTGCCCTGACACTCGACTAGTTTACTACTCAAAGATGACTCAGCTTGCGCACCTACAAACAATTGAAGATCAAAATATAGATGTATTAGGTGTAGATTGGAGACACGACATGGCCCTAAGTCTTGATCAATTGGGTAAGGATTATATGATTCAAGGAAACCTAGACCCCTCACATTTATTTCTTCCTTGGAAAAATTTGCAAGATGAATTACGGTATTTATGGAATAGGGTTTGCGCCAGCAAGACTTCCCCTGACCGCTGGATCATGGGTCTTGGGCATGGAGTCCTGCCAGGGACACCACAAAATAATGTCGCCGATACTGTAAAATTTGTGCATGAGAATTTTTTATATTAAAGGTCATGAAAAACAAGCAGCTTCACTCCCTCATTCTTAAATATAAGTCCCCTGGCAATCGCTATGCTTACTATCCATCATATCGCGCTTGGCGGACTTCAGGGCCAAAGACCGCTGAAGACTATAGTATGGCGCTTAAAAAGTTGCCTGACCATGGCCCAATTTCACTCTACCTTCACCTACCATTTTGTGAAAGTCTTTGTACTTTTTGCGGCTGCAACATACAGGTAACCAAAGATCATAGCAAAGAAGAAAAGTACCTGGAAATGGTCCTAAAGGAGTGGGACTATATTTTACAACACTCTTCCGATTTAACTATCCACTCCCTCTACATCGGAGGAGGAACACCAAACTTTTTTCAAGCAAAGAATCTGGAAAAGCTCTTGACTGGAATTTTAGGTAAAATTAAATGCAGTGATGATTTTTACGCCTGCTGTGAAATAGACCCGCGTTTTTTGTCGCTACCACAAATAGAGGTTTTGACCAAAATGCGTATTTTGCATTATGCTCTAGGTGTCCAGGATCTCTCGCCCAAAGTTATGCAAAATGTTAACCGGCCGCAAGAACTTGAACAAATAGCCCAGGCCTGCTCACTAATAAAAAAATATCCCCAGACAACTGTCAGTTTTGATCTCATTTATGGACTCCCTCATCAAAATTCTGAATCCTTTACACATACCATCGATACGCTTTTAGGTCTTGAACCTGATGGCTTTTCATTTTACCCTCTGGCCATGGCCCCCTGGCTTAGGCACCACCAAGATGCTCTGGGGGATTTTTCTGCACTGACAAATGAAATAAAAACTGAACTTGAAGTAAGTGCTATTGAACGTATGCAAGAAAGTAATTACTCCTGTCTGGGAATGGGACATTTTTACAAAGCAGGACCGCTGGCCACCACTTCCAATCTTGGCCGCAACCTATCTGGCCATCTGCCCTTTAAATCTAGTTGCATGATAGGTCTGGGAGTTTCGGCCTTTACAATTATGCCTAGTATCTTCTGGCAAAATGAAAAGATACTTGAAAAATATTCTGATGCCATTAACTTGAAAGGACACGCTGTTAATCTTGTTCACTCGCCAAATGCACATGAATTATTTCTTAAGGATTTTTTTGAGAAAATAATCTGTGATAAGCAACTTTCACAATATGACATGGAGAGCTTCTACCAGCATCTTTCAGGTGCGCCAAAGGAAAGCTTAAAAGTCCATGAATATTTGTTGCATGCTCTTAAAGAGGATGGACTGATTGAAATGTCAGGTGAAACAAAAAACGCAAGCTTGCGTGTAACTGAAATGGGGAATCACTTTTTAAAAAATATTTGTCAGGCCTTTGATCCTCAAGTCTTTATGCCGTAAAATACTTACTCTTTATGCTTTCGATCTTTTGCTTTGGCAAAAACGAGTGGTCTAGTGCTTCTAAATTAATCCGTCTAAAGCAATCCATATCAAGGCCTAAATAATCCCGGCATACCCTATATTCGTTGGTCAAATCAATGTTCATTAGCCGAGGATCATCAGAATTAATAGATAGCGAGATGCCCGCTCGATAGAGCTTTGCCAAAGGGTGATCTTGCAAAGATGTAACACAATGAGTGAGCCAATTTGAAGTTGGACAAACTTCTAAATGGATGCCCTTTTTAAGCAGTAAATCCATGACGGATTCATTACCCCATACTTTTATGCCATGACCAATTCGCTTGGGTGAATAAAGTTCGATGCTTCGCCTGACGTGCTCAGCACTGGTGTCTTCACCACTATGAATGGTGACCGATAGTCCCTGATCTTTCGCCTTGGCAATAATTTCCACAAAATCTTGGGCATTCGTTCCTTGCTCATTGTCGGCCAAATCAATGCCCACCAGTCGCCAAGCACCGGGATAACTGGATTTTTTAATATTAAAAACTTCTTCTGTGGCACGAATATTTTCTGCCAAAGACAAAGACCTGGGCAATATATGAATTAGCCCTACTTCAATAGCAAAGTCCTGGCATGCTCTCTCCACCCCATCAATCACGCCTTGGATAATGTCTTTATATGCCAGATAGGATTTATCTTTTGCGATAAAAACCGGAGCAAATCGTAATTCTGCCAGCCTAACGCCATCGAGAAAACAGTCTTCCACATTTTCGTAGGCAATTCTCTCCATCGCTTGCCTTGAACACTGCACCTTCTGAGTCGTCCAAAAACTATCTAATACTTCTTGCAAACTGTGCATGGGTTGGGTAATTTTCACCCGACACAAGAGCTTTTGCTTAAAATCTGCCAGACCAG
>Ga0066640_10002722_pt1 | contig 10593 bp, 4 predicted proteins | sample CryGeyCG2114_020_2_FD_59505 | JGI IMG/M metagenome (GOLD analysis project Ga0066640, IMG submission 59505) | Groundwater microbial communities from aquifer - Crystal Geyser CG11_big_fil_rev_8/21/14_0.20 | ecosystem: Environmental > Aquatic > Deep subsurface > Groundwater | place: USA: Utah... | reverse complement strand
GGTGGCAACGCCGGATGTCGTCGTGCCACCGCCCCCGACCAGGACGGACGGGGGACGGAGCCGGAATCGGGCCGGCCGCCTCACGGCCGACCAGCTGGCCGCCCGCCGCCAGGGCAAGTCGGGCGAGGAGTAGGACCCTCGTCAACGACAACAACAGATAGCCGCCCTTCCTGGGGCGGCCGGTAGCGGGCACACCGAACACGTGCCCAAACCTCCTGCTGCGCTTTGCGCCGGGAGTTCCCGTTAACCCCTTGCCCTCGCGGCAAGCGAGGCGAAACGGGAAAGGGACCCCTCTGTCGATGGCTACTATAGCATCGACACGGGTCCTTTTTTCTTATTTAAAAAAACACCCGCTTCTTTAGAGCGGGTGTTTTTATGACCAACAAATTGTTTACTCTACTGCTTTTTCTTCGGTTGCGGATTCAGCTGGTGTTGCTACCTCTTCCGGTGCTTCAGCTTTCACCTCTTCTGCAGCAACTTCTGTAGCAGTATCCGGAGTAGCTGGTGCTTCGACTGTAGGCGCTACTTCAGCTTCAGCGACAACTGGAGTTGCAGGTTTTTCTTCTGACCCACCGTCAGATGCGTCTGCTGGCTTCTCAGTCATTTGTTTCACTGATAATCCTAATCGATGATTATGTGGTTCAATAGATACAATTTTGAACTTCCGCTCTTCACCTTCTTTGACCACTTCTTCTGGTGATTGAATTTTCTTCCAGGACAATTCAGAAATATGTGCCAAGCCATGAATATCCTTATCCAGTTCAACAAACGCACCAAAAGGATTCAACTTCAACACGGTTCCCTTTACAATATCTCCAACAGTGTACTTCTTCGCCACGTTAGCCCATGGATCTTCCTCGAGTCGGCGAATAGAAAGTGAAATCTTTCCACCATCAATAGAAATGATCTGTGCTTTCACATCATCATTTACTGAAATCACATCTTTTGGATTATCAATACGTTGCCATGCAAGTTCTGAAATGTGAACAAGTCCTTCAAGGCCATCGCCGAATTCTACAAACGCTCCAAAGTCGACAACGCCAGTGACTTTACCTTCAACAATCTGCCCAACTTTGTATTGAGACAATACTTCTGACTGTTCAGCTTCCTTCGCTGCTTTCTCAGAGAAGATCAACTTACCTTCAACTTCATCTACGTCAATAATACGCAGTGTAAAGACATTGTCCACATAGGTCTGCAATCGTGCTAAAATCTTTTGTCGGTTTGCACCTTCTACACGAGGATAATGCTCAACCGTCAGTTGAGACACCGGTAAGAAACCGGTCACTAATCCATAACGAACAATCAATCCACCTTTATTTGCATCAATGATCGTTCCTTCTACCACATCTTTCTCTTTCATTGCACGTACAAGCTCTTCCCATGCTTTCATGTGACCAGCCTCACGGAATGACAACTCGAGTTGACCAATCTCATTCTCGAGCTCCAGCACTGTTGCAGATACCGCGTAACCAGGAGCGAGGTGTGTGTATAATCCAGACTCATCGACGAGTTCTGGACCACGTACCACACCGGTGGCGATACCGTTAATATCGATAAAAATTTCGCTGTTTGCAGCAGAGATGACAAGGCCGTCGATCACATCTCCCACCTCTGGAAGAGCGATTTGGCTATTGTCGTCTAAGAGCTTATCCATCTCTTGTGTTGTTTCCTCAGTCATATATTAATTGATTTAGCCGAACCTGACTTCGTTGCGGCCCACCATGATGCGCATATCAGGTGGATAGTTATAAAATAGCGCCAAAGGAGTGTACCAGAATCACGACTAGAATGCAAGCCACTTGATTTTGTGTGCCATATATTTTATAATGTAGCCCGAACATAGATTTATTTTAATACAACATGTCTAAGAAAAAACAATCATCACCGAAGAGTGCATTCAGGAATATGGCTTGGCTTTTTGTCGCATTTCTTGTATTCGCAACAGCATTATCACTTGTGAGCTATTCTCCTCTTGAAAAGCCAGAAGAGGTTGGTATTTCACAAGTCGCCGAACTCATCAAAAACAATGAAATCGATCGGATCGAGGTAGAAGACAATACAACCATCTCCATCACAAAAAAAGGAGAAGAGAACGCCACTGTTGAGTCCAGCAAGGAAGCATCTGAATCATTAGAGTCACTATTAATCGCATACGGCCTTACGTCCCAACAGATTACTGGCGCAAACATTCTTGTTATCCAGCCAAGTGGATGGAAATACTTTATGGCAACTATTTTTCCAGTTGCGCTTCCAATTTTGTTCATTGTGTTCTTTTTATGGATCATGCTACGGCAGGTACAAGGGGGAAACAACAAAGCAATGATGTTTGGACAGACGCGTGCGCAAGATGCTGATCAAGACAAAAAGAAACATAAAACAACATTTGCAGACGTTGCTGGAGCAGAAGAAGCAAAAGGAGAGTTAATGGAAATTGTCGACTTTTTAAAACATCCAAAGAAGTTTACAGCACTTGGAGCAAAGATTCCTAAAGGTGTGTTACTCATGGGATCTCCTGGTACAGGTAAAACATTACTTGCACGTGCAGTAGCGGGTGAAGCCAATGTGCCGTTCTTCCATATTTCTGGATCAGAATTCGTAGAAATGTTTGTTGGTGTGGGTGCGAGTCGTGTGCGTGACATTTTTAAGAAAGCAAAAAAAGCCTCTCCTGCAATTCTATTTATCGATGAGATTGATGCGGTTGGTCGTCAGCGTGGAACAGGCATGGGCGGTTCACATGACGAGCGTGAACAAACATTGAATCAGATTCTTACTGAGATGGATGGTTTTGAAGAGCAGGACAACGTCATTGTTGTGGCTGCAACAAACAGACCAGACGTGTTGGACCCAGCATTGCTTCGACCAGGTCGTTTTGATCGACGTGTTATGATCGACCTGCCAGACGTGAAGGATCGTGAAGACATCTTGGCGGTTCATGCAAAAAATAAGATGTTTACAAAAGAGGTGAACTTTAAGGAGATTGCAAAACGAACAACTGGATTTTCTGGCGCAGATTTAATGAACTTGTTGAACGAGGCAGCCATTAGAGCAGCGGGTAACAATAAGAAGAAGATTGGTCTTGACGACTGTTTAGACTCTATCGACAAAGTGCTGCTTGGCCCTCAACGAAAGAATCCACGTACACTGGAAAGTGAAAAAGAAATTACTGCATATCATGAAGGTGGACATGCATTGATTGCATATTTGTTAGAGGATTCAGATCCCGTGCATAAAGTCACCATCATTCCTCGAGGACGTGCTGGCGGATACACGCTCAAACTTCCTGAAGAAGATAAGAAAATGCACTCAAAAAGAGAGATGCTAGCAGATATTTCGGTATCACTTGGTGGTCATGCAGCAGAAATATTCAAGTTTGATAACATTACAACCGGTGCGTCAAATGATTTAGGCAAGGCAACAAAGATGGCTCGGCAGTTGATTACAAAGTACGGTATGAGCAAAAAATTGGGCCCCCGCACGTTTGGCGAAACCAACGATATGATCTTTCTTGGTAAGGAAATTCATGAACAGCGAGATTATAGTGAGAAAACCGCAGAAGCTATTGATGACGAAGTGAACCGCATTATCGAAGAACAGTATGCGATTGTAAATGAATTACTCAAAAAAGAAGAAGCAAAGCTAGAAAAGATTGCACAAACGCTCTTGCAAGTTGAGACACTGGAACGAGAGGAGTTTGAAGCCTTGCTTGATGATACAAAAAAACAAACAACCAGTGGAAGTGATAATGAGTCTGCTACAGACGCATTATCTGGGGATGCGGACAGCATGCCAGCCGCTGAATAATCATTCACATCGGGGGATATGACATTTTACAACAACATTTTCCGAAAATCATGGGAAGTGACCAAGAAGAATAAAATCTTATGGCTCTTTGGTTTATTTGGTATGTTTTGGGGAGGGAAGGGAATTGATCTTGAGATCTTTTTCACCAACGCTGATTTATTGAAATCATCATTCAGCCCGTTCCGACCAGAATTCTGGCAAATTCAAAAATGGACTGAAGTAGGGAATCGTCTATTCCCAAATAATATTTCGTTGGTCGCTATTATCATTTTTGTGGTAGTCGTGTTGTTATTTGTTATGGCCTTGATTATGTTTTCACAAATCGGGCTTATAGACGCATTCGGTAATGACAAAAAACAAAAAGGAAAGAACAATGAAACCTATAGCATAACAAATGCCATTGATGTGGGTAGGGAGGTATTTCCATCCGTGCTAACCGTTAACCTTATTGGGAAAGGTATTTCGTATGGATTGGTTGCACTTGCATCATCACCTCTATTCTTGGCACAGTTTGAAATGTCACGGCTTGTGTACACCGCATTTCTATTTATTGTGTTAACACCACTCGCAGTTCTTGTTTCTGTACTCACAAAGTATGCGGTGAATGATATTGTGTTGCATAGACACGGTGTAACAGAGTCTGTGTGGGTTGCATGGAAAACATTCGTGAATAATGTTGGTGTGTCGATTGAACTTGCTGTCTATATGTTTGTTTGGTATGCAGCGGTCAATATTGCGGCAATCACATTTATCTTGCTATTAACACTGCCGCTCTATTTCTTTGGGCTTGTACTGTATCTTAAAACAGGAGCGGTAATTGGAATAGGACTGTTTGAGGTATTTGTATACCTGGGTAGCGCTATTGCTATCACTTTCTCTTCTATTGTATTTTCGGCATGGCATTTTGGTAATTGGACGTTGTTGTTCAAAGAGTTGACAGTTGGGCGCAAACGTTCCAAGATACACCGCATCTGGAAGAGGTAATCCTCTTGCAGAGCACATGCTCCTGTAGCTCAGTTGGTTAGAGCACCGAGCTTATATCTCGGCGGTCCTTGGTTCAAGTCCAAGCAGGAGTACACGTCACTTGAAGAGCAAAAAGAAGTCTCCACACATTGGTTGACTTTTTTTGTTTTTTTTGATATAAAACAAGTTGGTCTTAGTAGACATACCACAGTTTAATAACCGTAAATGCTCTCTCTCTTTAAAATAAAATTTAGTCACATAGCGCAACTATTTGTTGTGATTTTTATTATTCTTTGTGCTGTTCCGGTAAGCGCAGCGACCTACACAGTGAATACGACAAGTGATGGTGATGATTCTACATGTATTCATCCGTATATAGACGCAAGTAATGACTGCACACTTCACGAAGCAATTGATGCGGCAAATGCTAATGTTGGCGTAGATATTATTACATTTGATATTAGTATTGCCAATTTTGCGGATGACGGAGACGGACAGTGGACAATTACTACTCTAGCCGCCTTACCTACTATTTCGGAACAGGTTGAATTGACCGCTGTTAGCATGTGGGATTCTACCGGAACGCTGAATGATCGCCCTGGCGTTCGTATTCTGGGTAGTAGTTCAACTGATAATGACGGTATTCGAATAAGTGTAAATGGAAATAGTACCGAGATTAAGGGTTTGAAAATAGATGCATTTGATGCACGAGGTATAGAAACAGCGAGTGCAGACAATTTGGTCATAGGTACGGACTGTGACGGAGTAGATGATGAAAAAGAGAGGAACGTTATAGTCAATAACGTGCTTTCGGGTATGTATATGACAAACTCAGACGCAACTGTTATTGCTGGTAACTATTTTGGAGTCGATGAGGACGGAGTATCAGATGCTGGCAACGGAACTACCCCTGCTTGGGGAGTTTCTGGTATGTGGTTATATCAGCCGAGTAATAACACTATAGGATATAATTCGGCTTCATGTAGTGCTGCGGCGCAACGTAATATTATTGGGGGGAATGGCTCTACCGTGAGTGGTGCTGGCAGTATTGGTATTACAATTGACGGAGGCGCATCTCCAACCGCCGGTAATAATAAGATTTCTGGTAATTATATCGGGACAGATGTAACAGGATTGGTCGCAATGCCGAACATCGGCGTTAATATTTACATGATAGGTGCGGCAGAGTACAACTACATCGGAACAAATGGTGATGGTGTAACTGATGCTGAAGAAGGAAACATTATTAGCGCTAGTGGTTCACACGGGATATTCTTTTATTCTGGTGTTTCGCAGGATGAACTAGGTGCAGGCGGTCCAGACCATAACCGAATTTCGGGAAACTGGATTGGCTTCAGTGCCGATGGGTCATATCTACCTAATGGAAGCCAAGGCATTAATACACGCGCTAATGATATTATTATTGGTGTGTGCGGGTCAGCTATAAATGCAACGCTCTGTAGTGATGCCGGAGACGTAGAGGATCAGCGAAATTATATAATTGGTGGAACCAATGATGATTTTGATGGTATTCGCTTAGGTGTTCGAGCAGATGGAATACAAATTTATGGCAACAAAATAGGAATCAGCCCTACCAGTCAATTGGTAGCAGGTTTATTAGGGATGGGTATTCGTTCCAATAATGAAACCACAGGAGTAACCATTGGTGGCACTGGCACTGGGCAATCTAATGAGATTGCAAATAACTCTATTGGAATATTATTTGCACGTAGTTATGTGAATAACACGCAGCCAATGGAGAACTACTCCATTGTAAATAATAATATTCACGACAATACAGCTCAAGGTTTGTATTGTGAAAGTTCTCTAGATGCGATTAGTGGTACATATCCATATGAAGCTACGATTACAGGGAATACCATCAGTAGTAATGGGACAAACGGAATAGAACTTGCAGGTTGTACGTTAGATATTCAAAGCAATACGTTGACGGGGAATGGGAATTATGGGCTGTACGTCCATTCAATAGAAAAAAAGGACGATACAGCGGGTTATGACAATCCATATGATGCACTTTCTCCAAACAATGCGAGTGACGACTTAGTTTCAAAACCGCGTATCCAAGGGAACACAATCGGTGGGAACACTCAAGGTGGATTGGTAGTCATTGATGCTGCGCCAAGTAATGCGAGTACACTTAATGCAGATAACACCTTGAATGCCAATAATGGAAAGATACGCCTCAAACGAGATTGGTATGTACTGATTGAAATTCTTGATGAAGAAGGGAATTCAGTAATTTCAGGTGCCCAAACAGTCACGTTAACACCAGCAAATAGCGCATGTGAAACAGTCACTGCTACAAAATCTGCTGATGCAGGTGGTGGTAACGCGGTGTGGGGTGGCACCGGTGTAACATATAATGATGCCACGACCTGGTTGTCTGTGAGTCAGTTTATTGTCGACAAGGACGGAGTGACACAGCAATGTGGTGACTACACAGTAAGAGCCGCAGGAACATACATGGACCCTATTGCTGCTGTTGTGAGTTTCGATGGCGTAAACAATGACGGCGCATCTACTAGTGGTTTAGCAAATGGAGTGACAACAGATGGAGTATTTCGGTATCAAACTCCAGAACTCATTACAAACACCGATGCAGATGGAGATGGAATTGATAATGACACAGAGATAGCAAATGGAACTGATCCACGAGATACGGATAGTGATGATGATGGTGTTCTTGATGGAGACGAGGGAGATGTTGATACTGATGGGGACGGAATCATAGATGCTATAGATACTGACTCTGATGCTGATGGTCGTCCAGATAGTGAAGAAGGTGACGGTGATGACAATGAAGATGGGGTGCCCAATTACCAAGATGATTCAAACGTCGCTCCTTCTCGACCAATCAATCAAAGCCCAAAAAATGGAGCAACCAAGCAATCGTTAACACCGACGCTTACCTCTTCTTTGTTTACTGATGTGGAAGGTGATGGACACGCAAAAACAATGTGGAAGGTGTATTCTTCGCAAACTGGATGTCAGGCAAGGAAAATTGCAGGTTTGATCAATATAGAAACATCAAGTGCATTAACGAGTTACACCATAGCAGCCGGATCATTAGTACAAAATGCTGAATATTGGTGGACTGTCGCGTATCAAGATGACTTTTTGACACCTTCAACAAGTGATTATTCAAAATGCACATCGTTTACAACTGGAAATGGCGATCCAATACGGATAAAGAGTGTAGCATCCTATTCTGTGAGTGAGGATAGCGCAGGAACAACAATCTTTGATCTTGATGATTATTTTTCAGATGGAGACGACACATTAACGTACAGTGTTCGATCACAATACGATGGTGATCCCGCTCATTTGTCTGTTGAAATCCTTGGAGACCACCAAGTACGTATCACGCCAGAAGCTAACTGGAATGGAAGTGAAGGATTGATATTCAGCGCAACGGATTCGTATGGTGCATCAACAGATTCGAACATTGTTGCTATCACAGTAACACCTGTGAATGATTCCCCTGAAGCGGTTGCAGCTGGTTTTTCTCCATCAGGAGGAGAAATAACCGCATCACAGTATCCAATTATTTCGTGGGATGATGCATCTGATATTGATGATAGTGATGACGTGCTCTTTTACGAAATACGCATAGGGTTGGCAGACAATCCATATGATACGTATGAGTATTCGATCTTCACAAATAGTGGCGAGACCAGCATCCGAGTTCCATCTGCGCTTGAGGATGAAACAACATACTATTACAGCATTCGAACAGTTGATGACGATGGAGAATCTTCTGGCTGGTCCGCAGTTCAGTCATTTGTTGTAGATCTTTCCAAAAAAGCAGAAATGCATCTACAGAAAACGGCCAGTATTATTAAAGGAGGAGGAAGAAGAGCAGGGACATTAGGTGAGAGCCAGGCAACAGAGAGTATTGCGACTATTTATGGTGTTTCTGTTGGACGTGTCGCCCGAACATCATCTGCTATCAGTTTATTTGTCGCATCGATTATCATTATTGGTCTTATAGCTGTTCTTGGCCATCCAGTTGATACGCTTGCTGTAGGGATGAAGAGATCACCAAAAGCGTTTGAAGCCATTGCTCGCCAAAATGCAGAAGGAACATATCAATTATCATATCATCAGTTTACAAAACGAGTAGTACCTTTACGATGGCTGCTTTTTGGAAGTATTCTCGCGGCCGCGCTATTCTTTGCATTGAGTTTTATTGCAGAAGCTGCGCCAGAGAGTGATGTTGTACATCCAGGCGGAACCATCCGTTATACACTGACATATTCTAATTCAGGGAATAGTTCATCAACCAACACATTTATTGTGGATTCAATCCCAGACCAGACATCGTTTGTTGAAGGATCTGCGATTCGAACGAGTAGAGGCTCAACAACAGAACTTGATAGTGTTGTAGGAGAGGATCGAAGTATCTCATTTGCAGCAGGTTCTGTTGAGCCAGATGGTTCTGGAACAATCACCTATGATGTTGTGATAGATAAACGTATAGAAAACCATCTTATTGCTAGTGGAAATGCTCAGATACTTTCGAATGAAGTTGCGTCGGAAGAGGGAGTGGTGTCTGGTTCAATTGGTATTGGAGTGGAAAGTGCATCAGCAGCAGTGACCGTTATTGAGCAGAATGGTGCGCCAGTAGAAGGTGTGGTTGTGCAGTTCTACAACCCCTCGATTACTGAGGAGAACCTTGTGTATGAAAGCACAACACGAAAAAATGGTGTGGCAGAAATGACAGGAGTACAAGCTGGGGTGTATCACATTACATTCCGCATGCCAGAAGGGTACCATCCTATTCAACCGCATACACTGTCTTTGGAATATGGTGCTGTTGGTGGTTTGAGAATTCAAGCCTTACGAGAAGGTGAAGCTGTGCAGGAAGAAGGCAGTACAGGTGATGCCGCAGCATTGAATGCCTTATCCATAAAAGGAGTAACTGAGCAGGAAGTCGCATTTGTCACTGCTCTTGCTCCGCTCACACTCAACAGAGTTGCAATGGACGAAGAACAGTCTCAAGAGTTGAACACTGCACTTGTAAAGGGAGTTGTTGAAAATATTCATATCACTGTTGTGGAAGAGAAGGGTATAGAGATTACTCCACACGAACAGAATGGGGTTACTGTTTTCCCTCTAGAAAGACAATATGGCTCTCTTGATATTTGGGAGCATATAACTCATAGAATAGAGCAGTTTGTTGGAAGAGGCGAGATTCAGATTAGTGGTATTCTGGAAATTCCAGAATCACTGCAACAGTCGTTTGCCGAGCAGGGCATTGAGGTTCACGTTCGGGTAGTTATATTCTCTGATCCAATCGTACAGTTGACGACAGTCGCACCAGATGGTACATGGACACTATCCGTACCAGCGAGTGCATTTGAAGCAGAGACAACACATACGATGTTAGTCGAAGTATCTGCGAATGGACAATCTTCTGGTATAACAAATACGGGACAGTTTGGTATTGTTGAAAATACAATCATCCCACTATCAACAAAATTGACCTTAATCAATTTCCTATTACTGTTCAGTATTATTGTCTACAGTATCGTGCGTTTGATTGAGACAAGAATTATGGTGACCAGACGTAGAAAGGCTTTCCAAGAAAAACCACTCAAACCTGAACAAGAAACAGACGAAGTACAACAGTTTAGGAAAAAGGAATAGATTGTTGACACTAGTGCTCGGAAACGGTACTGTTATTTTTGTATTATACAGCACATGGGCGGTTAGCTCAGTTGGTTAGAGCGGTCCGTCGACATCGGACAGGTCACTGGTTCGAATCCAGTATCGCCCACATCAAACACCCATGCGGGTGTTTTT
>Ga0066640_10002716_pt1 | contig 10600 bp, 10 predicted proteins | sample CryGeyCG2114_020_2_FD_59505 | JGI IMG/M metagenome (GOLD analysis project Ga0066640, IMG submission 59505) | Groundwater microbial communities from aquifer - Crystal Geyser CG11_big_fil_rev_8/21/14_0.20 | ecosystem: Environmental > Aquatic > Deep subsurface > Groundwater | place: USA: Utah... | reverse complement strand
CAATTCAATCCAGGTTGATCCGGCATCCGTCGAACGGTAAAGCCCGTGCGCCGTTCCCGCAAAAAGAGGGAAGGGGGAGCCCGGCCCCGACGCCAGGGCTTGTATTGTTTCATGGGGGCGGGTGACTTGGAAATACTTGTCGGGAATGAACCAGCCGCTGACGGACTTGCCGTTGAGGTCCAGCGATTCATAGTGCATCAACAGCACGCCCGAAACGGCGAGAATAAGGAAGAATGCGGCGCACACAAATCCCGTCCACTTGTGGAACAACCGCGCATTTTTGAAGCTGTGAATGTTCAAGAGAGTCCCTTTTTCTCCCGCGGGCCGAATCCCTGCTGGGCCAACCGGTCGTATTCGTCAAGCAGTTGGTTTTCCATCCCGAGGATCTGATCCGACAATTCATGCACCTTGCCGTGAATTTCCTTCAGGTGGTCGGACAATTCCATGAGATCCATGTCCTTCGTGTCCTTGAGGAAAATTTCGCACCGCTTGGCATGATGCGTAATATGCTCCACCATGGCATGGACCGAAGCGAGGCTCTTCTGAATATGATTCGTTTCGGCTTTCAAATGTTTTGAGTCCAGCTCGGGCTTGATGACGAGGGTGTAACCGAGCGCCCCCACGTAAGTGAGCGCCAGTACCGACTGGGCGATGAACGTTTCCCATGTGGGGTAGATTCCCATCCACCCGAGGGAGGGGAGAAAATTGGCCTGGGTCAGGGAAAGCTGTTCACCCATCTGCAGGGCATGCATTCCTTTTCCCAAAAAGGTGAAGGCCATGTAGGCCAGAAAGATGCTGGTGATGGAAAAAAACCATTTGATGGAGATCCTCATCCCCAGACTGCTGATGAGGTAATACACCACTCCCAGTGCCGCACAGCCCGCCAGGAAACCGGGAATGATGCCCGCCGTACTGTCCGAAGCGTATAGATACAGGGCTTTGTAAAAGAGGACGGTTTCGAATCCTTCGCGGTAGACCGAAAGGAAGGCCACGGTGGACAACGTGGCGAGACTGCCCGTGGATACCGCCTGCCGCATTTTTCCGGTGATGTAGCTTTGCCATTTCGTGGCTTCGATCTTGGATATGAGCCAGTAACTCACCCAGAACAGTACCGCCACCGCAATGAGCATGATCCAGCCTTCCATCAGTTCCTGGTTGGCCATGCTGATCTGGAGTACTTCCTTGAGAATATAAGCGGTCAGGACACTCGCCGCGATTCCCACTCCCACGCCCATGTAAATCGCCTTCAGCTTGTCCTCGTTCCGGGATTTGACCAGGAAAGCGATCAGCGCGGCAATGATGAGAATGGCTTCAAATCCCTCCCGGACGATGATCGCCATGGATTGCAGGAACAAACCGGTGAAACCCGTTTTTTCTTCCAGCACGGATTGGGCCAGCTCGAGATCCTCCTTGATTCCGTTATATAGGGATTCCACGTGTTCCAATGCCGCACCCCGCTTGATTTCTCCGCGGAATCGGCTGAAGGAGGCTTCCAGCCCCAGACCCAACTCCTTGCGCTTGTTGATGAGTCCGCCTTCCACTTTCTCGTAAACCAGATAGGCATCGAAGGCGGCCTCAATGGCTTCCGTCATTTGTTTATTTTTATAGCTGGTAAAACTCTTGTCCAAAAGGGAGTTGATTTCCTGAAAGGTACTTTCGACCGAAGCGGCAAGGGTCACGGTTTTCGCCGCACCGGAAGAACCGGTGGTGATCGGAAGTGTCTGCCCCGGATTCGAAAAACTCCGGATGTAGTAGGTGACATCCCAGATTTCCGTCTCCGTCAAATGATCGGCCCACGCGATCATGGCGGTATTCGCAATACCGACATTGATGACCTGATAGTTGTCATAGGGTTTCGTTTCCTCGTCTCCGGTGATGTCGGGACTCGCCAGAATCGCCGCAGGCGGATTCAGGGTGGATGCAATGGCGCCATCTCCCTTTCCCGCAAGGCCGTGGCAAATCGCGCAACGGGACTCGTAAATCTGTTTGCCGTTGGTTAGATTGATGGGGGTGGCGGGCTCGGGTTTCATCTCGATCGCGAATTGTTTCAGGACCGCATCATTGATCGCCCCGGCCAGGGAACGGATTTTAGAGGCCTCCGTCTTGTTCTGGCTCTGTTTCACCAGTTCGGCGAGTTGCGCCTTCACCGCCTCCGATTCCGGTCCGGGCATTGCGCTGGTGAGGGATTGATACCGTTCCCCCGCCAGTTCGAGGAACCCCAGGCTTTCTTCGTATTCCGCCGCGTTGGAGATCGCGCCATCCACGATCCCCACCGCATACTCTCGCACGACGATGTTCAGCATCATGACAATTTTTTTGACCTGCATTTCCTGCTCGACCGTGGCCGCGCTCGCCGTCAGGGGAAGCAAAAGAATACCGATCAATTGAGGGAGGATGAGGAAGGATAACTTAAAGGGGACCTTGCGATTGAATGGAGTCACTTTGAAATCACTTTATGATTTATGGTCCTTGTGTCGAAATGCACGGCATCGGAGGTGGACAGCGGGTTTTCGGCCGGACTCATAGGGTTAGAAATGACAATCCTTAATAATGAGAATGGTTTTCAATATTAGACTTAAATGCCGGGTTTGTCAACTGGGAAAAATAGCCGATCAAATTTATCTTTTTGTTATTTAATGAATATCGGAAGGATAGGACGATGGGTGCCCCCGGTTCAACCGGGATCCGGCCCTAAGCATTCAGTTCTTTGAGGCGTTGTTCCCAATACTCAATCATCGATTGAATGGTCTGAACGTGCTTTTTTTCTTCATCTCTCAGTTCGGCGTACATTCGCCGGGTTCCCTTGCCGACCGAATCGCTATCGTCCGTTTTTTGAATCAGGGTGTCGTAATAGAGGACGGAATTTCTTTCGCTCACCAAAGATTTTGCGAGCACGTTGAGCCTGCCTTGAATCGTTTCACACGTTTCTTCCTCAGCCGCCATGGAGTCCTCGCAAATGATGATAAACTGGGTCAATGGGTAGAACGCATTATAACAAAGAATGCGCCGTTTCTAAAAACCGCATTTGAGGTGAGTGGATGAAAGCCTATGTGATCCGAACATACGGGGGGCCCGGGAATTTTGAATTGACGGATCTTCCCCGTCCCCAGATAAGACCCGGGCACGTTTTGCTTCAGGTGAAGGCTTCGAGCGTCAATCCGCTTGATTATAAGATCCGCAGAGGCGATGCCGCGTCGATCGGGCCCGCACTTCCTGCCGTCTTGCATGGGGACGTGGCGGGAACCGTTGTGGAAATCGGAGAGGGCGTGGAGGGGTTTCAGTTGGGTGACGTGGTTTATGGGTGCGCCGGGGGTGTGAAGGGCATTCCTGGATCTCTTGCGGAGATGATGCTGGCCGATGCAAGGCTGATGGCTCCGGTTCCGAAAAATCTTCCACCGGAAGAGGCCGCCGTTCTGCCCCTCGTTTCCATCACCGCATGGCAGGCTCTGATGGATCGCGTCAGGCTCCAGCCGGGCCAGACGGTCCTTGTGATGGGCGGAACGGGAGGCGTCGGCCATATTGGGGTTCAACTGGCAAAATGGAAGGGAGCCCGGGTGTTCGCCACTTGCGGGAACACGGAAAAAATGAAACTGGCCCGGTCTCTTGGGGCCGACGAGGTGATCCTCTACAAGGAAGAAGGAGTGGCCGATTACGTCAAACGCCTCACCGGAGGTGAAGGGTTCGATGTTGTGTTCGATACCGTGGGGTTGTGGGAGGAAGCCATTGGCGCGGTCCGGATCAACGGGCAGATAGCCACCACCCTGGCCCTGGGGCCGGGAGAGTTATCGGGCGCCTTCATGAAAAATCTTTCGATTCATTTTATCCTGATGCTGGTGCCCCTTCTGCAGGGTTTGGGAAGGGAGCATCAGGGATATATCCTGAGACAAATCGGCGGGCTGGTCGAGGCCGAGCAATTGAAACCTCTGGTTCATTCCCGCCGGTATCTTTTTTCGGAAATCTCCCAGGCGCACCGCGAAGCGGAATCGGGTTCTATTGCGGGGAAAATTTGCCTGGTGGCATCCTGGTAACGAAGCCTCACTTTAGGTCGGGCCTGGAACGAAGAGTGAAAAATTTCCTGCGATTCAGGGCCGAAAACTATAGAATGGGCACCATGTCCTGTTCGCGCGCAAATCCTGAGGAAATGATGCCGATGGAAGCTAAAAAAGATTATGAAAGTCTTGTCGAACGGCTGGAAGAGATTGCGCACCTGTCCTCCGTGATCGGCATCCTGCATTGGGACCAGGAGGTGATCATGCCTGCCGGGGGGGCCGACTCCCGGGCGCGGCAGATGTCCGCCCTGGCCGGGGTGCTCCATGAAAAGGAAACCGATTCCCGGTTGGGGGAACTCATCGAACGGCTTCATGGACTCGGCCCGGCGGATTTTACTCCTGTTGAATGGTGCAACATTCGGGAGGTCAAGCGGGCGTATGACGAAGAGAAACGGGTTCCCAAAGAGCTGGTTCGGGAAATGGCCGACCTGCGGTCGCGGGGACATGGGGTTTGGGTCCGCGCCCGGGAGAACAACCGGTTTGAAGAATTTTCTCCGGTGCTGGAGAAATGGGTTCGACTGAAAACCCGTTGGGCGGAAGCGGCCTATCCGCATCTTCCCCCCTACGATGCCCTGATCGACCACTACGAGCGGGGTATGACCATGGCGAGCCTCACGCCGATGTTCGAGCGGATGAAGACGCGGCTGGTGCGCCTGATTCGCCGGGTCCGGGAGCAGGACGAACCGCCGGATTCCAGCTTTCTCCAAGGCAATTTCCCCGTAAACGTTCAGGAACAACTGGGACGCAGGATCAGCGCCGACCTCGGATTTTCCTTCGCCGAAGGGCGCATCGATGTTTCGGTCCATCCCTTTTGCGGAGGCGGAGACCCCACCGACGTGCGCATCACCACGCGGTACCGGACCGACAATTTCATAGAATCGCTTTACGCGGTGATTCATGAGACCGGGCACGGCCTCTACGAGCAGGGGCGCATGAAGGAAGAACGGCATCGTCCCGCTTCGGAATCGCTTTCCATGGGTATCCACGAATCGCAATCCCTGTTCTGGGAGCGCATGATCGCGCAAAACCGCTATTTCTCTTCCCACTATTTGAAGACGTTTCAGGAAACCTTTCCCGAATCCTTCGCCGGGGTGTCGGCGGACAGATTGTATCGCGCCATCAATCAGGTTCAGCCCGGCTTTATCCGCGTCGAGGCCGATGAAGTCACCTATCCTCTGCACGTGATCCTTCGCTACGAACTTGAAAAGGGTTTATTCGACGGATCGGTTGCGGTCGCGGACCTGCCCGGCGTCTGGAAGGAAAAGATGGGAGAGTATCTGGGGATCCAGCCTCCCACCGATACCCTCGGAGTGTTGCAGGACGTGCATTGGAGCGGTGGGGATTTCGGTTATTTCCCGTCCTACACGCTGGGGGCGCTTTACGCCTGCCAGTTTTACCAGGCTTTGAAAAAGGAGCTTCCGGGACTGGAAAATGATATCGCGGAGGGAAATTTTTCCCGGATCAAGGGCTGGTTGAATCAAAAGATTCATCGTCAGGGGAAATTGTTTTCACCCGAAGACCTGGTCGAACGTGTCACCGGGCGGCCACCCGATGAAGAGGGGTTTGTGCGCTACCTGGAGGAAAAATATTCCGATCTCTATTCCTTGCGGCAAGGATGAATCGTGTTCATGAAGGAAACGTTGCTCGGCAAAGCACGTAAGAAAACGGAAGAAGAAGGGGACCACCGCCGGGGGGAGGGGTTCTGTTCCGTCTGTCACCGGGCCCTGCCTCCGAAAAGTTTATTTTGCCCCAACTGCGGGCTCCCGGAACCTCCCGAGGAAGATCCCGAGAGGGGGTTGACTTTCGGCCAGGCTCTGCTTCGGATTTTGGGTTTTGTTCTTTTGTTTTGCGCCCTGGTCGTATACAAGTTGGATATCCAGCTGGAACAATTTGTTCCCGGTCCCGGCAAGGTGCCGGATAAAATCGAATATCCGAAGACCACCGATCCCGATTTCAAGGTGATTCATATCGTGAACATGGCGATGGTCAATGTCCGGGAGGGTCCATCCATGGACGCCAAGGTGGTGACGGTGCTGGAAAAGGGAACCCACGTCAAAGTACTTAAAACCAAGGGTGATTGGTCGCAAATTGAGGGCAATGGAGTTCAGGCGTGGGTCGTGAGCCGGCTTCTTACGGCCCATGTCAAATGATATGATCTTCGCGGGATCATGTGCGGAAAATTTTTCTGAAGCTGGAGAACACGGGTTTGATAATGTCTAAAGGGACCATTTTATTGGTGGATGACGAACAGACCCTGCTCGAGAGTGTTCGCTACGATCTGGAGAAGGAAGGATACCAGGTGGCTATCGCGGAAAATGGCGAAACGGGAATCGAGAAACTCCGTTCCGGTTGCTACCAGGTGGTGGTCACCGACCTGAAGCTGGAGGGATTGGACGGAATCCAGGTTCTAAAAGAGGCGAAAACTCTCCATCCGGATTCCATGGTCGTCATCCTCACGGGATTCGGGGCATTGGATTCCGCCATCGATGCGCTTCGGATGGGGGCGTCCGATTACCTTCTCAAACCGTGCAAGCGGGAGGAACTTTTACAGAGAATCGGCAATTGCTTCGAACGCATCGAACTCAAGAAGAAGATCCGGCTGTATGAAAAAATCCTGCCGGTGTGTTGTGTGTGCAAGAAGATCCGGGATGATCGGGGAAAGGAACCCGGAACCGGGGAGTGGATCGGTTTCGAGGAATTTTTAGTGCATCACTCCAGCCTCGATTTGTCGCACGGGTATTGCGAGGATTGCTTCCGGGAAACGAAAGAGAAAAAGAAACGGTAAACCGGGCGGGTTATTTCCCGGCGATGGATTTTTTCCGTTCCAGAAGGGTCTTTCGGGAGGCGATAAACGCGGCCTTCAATTCCGTGTAATTGCGCGTGACGGGAAATTGCGGAAACTCGCGCACCACATTGTCCGGCGGGCAAAAGAGAATTCCACCGTCCGCTTCCTTCAGCATTCCCGTATCGTTATACGAATCCCCCGCCGCGATGACGCGGAAGTTCAGATTTTTAAACGCCGCGACCGCCTTCGTTTTGCCATCCTTGATGCGCAGTTGATAATCGACGATGCGGTCGTTTCCATCCACGATCAATTCGTGGCAGAACAGGTTGGGGTAGTGCAATTGCTCCATCAGGGGGCCGGCAAACTGATAGAATGTATCCGATAGAATGACCACCTGGAACTCGGATTTCAGCCAGTTTAAAAATTCCAGCGCACCGTCAAGCGGGGATATGGTGCGGATGACTTTTTGAATGTCGCTCAGTTTCAACTTGTGGTTATCCAGAATTTTGAGCCGGCCCTTCATTAATTGGTCGTAATCGGGAATATCCCGGGTGGTGAGGCGAAGTTCCTCGATTCCGGTTTTCTCCGCGAAATTGATCCAAATTTCGGGGACCAGAACCCCCTCCAGGTCAAGACAAGCGATCATAACCGTAACGTCCTTTCGTCCGATAAAATTCCCGACACATTATAGATAAAGCCGGGGTCAATACAACTCGATTCTTTCACGCCTTCCGCGAGTTGGGAGCTTTCTTTCTGCGCCCCAGTTCGATCAGGAAATCGAGCTCCTCGTTTTTGAGAACTTTGGCCGTAAATCCGAATGCGATGATTCCTCCCAGGATGCATCCCAGCAGAACCCCCACTTTAACACCGAGGGGCGCGGCGATATCGAAAAACGCCTGGTTGCAGTAGAAAGTGACTGCCGCCATGACCCCCGCGGCCGCCATGAGCTTTAGGGTCGATTCCAGAATTTTACGTCCGCCCAGCAGACCCAGCCGCTTGCGTAGATGGTGGATCAGCATCAAGACATTGAACAGGGCCGAAATCGAGGTGGCCAGCGCGAGCCCTCCATGTTTCAGAGGGACCATGAGGATAAGATTGAGGACGATATTGAGAACCATCGCATAAATGGCGATCCGGACGGGGGTCTTCGTGTCCTGAAGCGAAAAAAAAGCGGGCGCGACCACCTTGATGCCCGCGAAGGCACACAAGCCCACCGAGTAGTACAGCAGGGCAATCGCGGTGCCTTCCGTCGAAACGGAGGTAAACTCCCCCCTTTCCCAAAGGGTTTGCACGATCGGATACCGAAGAATGATGAGACCCAGGGTGGCGGGAATGGTGATGAAGAGGATCAGGCGGATGCCGAACGCCAGGGTTTTGATCAATTCCGGGTAATCCCTTTGGGCCGCATGCATTGACAGACTCGGGAGAATGGCGATCCCCATGGCCACTCCGAATATTCCCAGCGGAAGTTGAACCAGCCGGTTCCCGTAATAGAGATAGGAAATGGAACCCTCCGGCAGGAGCGAGGCGAGAAGGGTGTCCACCACCAGGTTGACCTCGTACACGGCCAGCCCGAGAATGATGGGGACCATGAGTTTGCCCATCCGCACAATTTCCTTGTTCCTCCAGTCCATGGGGGGGGACAGGGTGAGGCCGGTTTTCAGGCTGGCCGGGATCTGAAACAGGATCTGCAGGAGACCGCCGGCGAGAACGCCGAAGGCCAGCCCAAGGATGGGCTCTTCGAGGTGCGGGGCCACCAGGAGGGCCGAGGCTATCATGCTGATGTTGAGGAGCACCGGGGCCGCGGCGGGAATGGCAAACACGTGGAAGGTATTGAGCACCCCCATCAGAAGCGCACCGATGCCCACGAAAAACAGGTAGGGTCCCATCCATCGGGTCAGGCGGACGGTAAGGTCGAACTTGATCGGATCCCCGATGAATCCCGGCGCGAACAGGGTCACCACCACCGGTGCCCCGATGACGATGATCAATGTCATGGTGAGGAGCATGAGGGAGAGAATTTTGATCAGGTTGGAGGTGATATCCCAGGCCGCTTTTTCGCCCTTCTGGTTGAGAATTTCCGTGAAGACCGGGATGAATGCCGCCGATACCGCACCCTCACCGAGGAGCCGCCGCTGGACGTTGGGGATCCGGAAGGCCACAAAAAAAGCGTCGGCGGACTGGGAAGCGCCGAACATCATGGCAATGACGATATCGCGGATCATGCCGAACACGCGCGAGAGGAGCGTCATGGCGCCTACGACGCCCGCGGCCTTGCTGACTTTTTTGTTGGTTTCCGTCACGGGGAAGGAAAGCGAAGGAGGGAAGGGTAATTGGTAAAGAACCTTTGGGGTTCTGAATTCCGGCGGGGCCAGTATAACAAAATCGGCGCCGGGCCGGGCATTAATTTTATTCTCCGGTGGGTGGGTTGGCGCCGTGGTATAATGCCTTCCACCAGTTAACCCCCAGGGTGCGTCATGCCGAGAGTCAAAGTTAAAGCCAGAAATGAAAAAGCCCTCAAGCAGATTATGAAGGCGTTTGAGGAAACGCAGATCATCCAGCGCCAGAAGCAAATGATTTTTGGACGGTGGGATTTTGTCGTCTTCGGTCCCGCCGGAAAGGAAGAAACCATTCTGCGCGAGGGTTACGCCGAGCATGCCCGGGTTCAGCGGGCTCCGATTTACATTGCCTCGTTGGCCCAATCGGGGTCTGTGGATGTTCCGGGTGTGCCCATAGGAGAGTTCATCAACGAAGAGGTTCCCGCCGAGTATGAAGGCATGGAGATTATACAGATCGATCCCCTGCGCCCCCTCACCATCACGCGCAAGCAAACGCGGCCCGCTCTCAGCCAGGCCGAGGATGCCATTGTCCGCGAATATGAATCGCAGAATATCGCGGTCCTTCGGGCTCCTCGCGATGCGGACTGGGTCATCGCGGTCATGAAATACCTGAACGATTGCGATCGGGTGTTTTCCGATCCCGTTCGCGACCGGTTTTTTGCCTCCCTCCGGGATGAATCGGGAAGGAATTTCAAATCCCAGCGGCACATGAACTGACTCGATTGCCCGCCGGATAATTTATCCCGATCGTCATTCCAACAACCATGCCGGTTTCCCATAAATGGAAAGCCGAAGGCTGATTTGCACCACGTCCGTAAAAAGTCCCTTCCGGTTGAATTGGATTCGGGGGTTTTGTTCGTTGCCGAGCGCGTAAAGGAGGAAAAGAGTGGTTTCCTGCCCGTCCACCGTTTCGATGATGTCGCCGATCCGGAACAGGCAATATTTTCGAAATGGACTGTACGGGCCGATTCGGACAATTTCAATCTTGCCGTCGAGGGTTTGCGTCACTTCCAGGTCCAATGTGGGAATGTACCGGATTTCCTCCTCTCCGGCGGAAAGCACATATTCCACTTCACCCGCCTCCGCCGGGCCCGCCAGCGTCAAGACCATCCACAACAGCGCAAAATATACCCATCCGCTTTGGCGTCTCACAACACATCCCCCCTATATGTAGGATGATTCCGGGGAAAAGCGGATTTGCCTGTTCGGTTGGTTCCATCAAGGGAAGGGACGGCTTTTTGAGATTTTTTCGGCCTTCGGTTAAATGTCCTGGATAAAGCGCTGGGCGAAAGACCGGACCTCTTTTCCGTTGAGCACGTGAAAACGCCGGACCTTTTCGATCGTCTGATTGGAGAAGCGTTTCAGGGGGATGTGGATGATGTGTTTTTTGTATTGGCGTGCCAGCCGCCGCCACCCCAGGGTGGGCA